>Ga0302314_10011541_pt1 | contig 15404 bp, 13 predicted proteins | sample III_Palsa_N2_3_FD_200533 | JGI IMG/M metagenome (GOLD analysis project Ga0302314, IMG submission 200533) | Peat permafrost microbial communities from Stordalen Mire near Abisko, Sweden - III_Palsa_N2_3 | ecosystem: Environmental > Terrestrial > Soil > Palsa > Peat permafrost | place: Sweden...
AGGCGGCCATCGCGCTGGCGATCGAGGCTCGCGCCGGGCAAAGTCCCGAGACCGAGACCGAGACCGAGACCGAGACCGAGACCGAGGCGGTGGCTGCGGCGGCGACCGTGGCGGCGGCGGCGGCGGTGGCTGCGGCGGCGGCGGCGGCGGCGACCGAGTCCGGGGAAACCGTCGCGGCCGGTCCCGACGTTGATCCTGGTGCCGAGCCGCTCACGGCCAGGGAACTCCAGATCGCCTCGCTGGTCGAACAGGGCCGCAGCAACAAGGCCATCGCCAAGGAACTGGTGATCAGCTCGGCCACGGTCGCCCGGCACGTGGCCAACATCATGGGCAAGCTCGGCTTCCACACCCGGGCCGAGATAGCGGCCTGGGTCGCGGCCAACAAGCCCCGCGGCCGCCACCGGGCCAGCAGGTTACCGCCGGGCCGACGAGCGACCGGCGGGCCAGCGGCAGCCGGCGGGCCAGCGGGGTTACCGCTGGGCGCTCGCCTCTTCCACGGTCAGCTCGGCCGCCGGGTCGGCCTCGAGCCGGTCGCCGGGGATCGGCTTGCCGCTGAGCACAGAACGACCGTAGCTCCCGGCCTCGAGCCGGGCCAGCGCCCGGTCGATCGCGTCGAGCCGGCCCTGCAGCTGCTCGGCCACGGCCCCGTCGTTCGCCTCCTCGGTCAGCGGCAGCGCGGAATCCGCGTAGTCCTCGCCGCTGTCCGGTGCCTGCAGGTCAATGCTCCGCGCTTCCTCGGTCTGCCGCAGCAGCGTCGCCACCTCGGCCCGCTCCGCCCGCAGCAGCGCCCGTGCCCTGCCCTCGTCCATTAACGCTCCTTTACGTCTCAGCGCCCAGACATACCCACCCGGCGACCCGGCATTCCGGTTTCATCATGCGGGCTCTACTCCCACATCCCGGGATGGTGACGGCACGGCACGGCACGGCACGCAAGCGCACGCCTCATCCGTGACCAGATCTGGGCAACCAGAGCATAACGGGTCCCTCACGGCACCCAGCACCTCGCACCGCTTCGCCGAGCTTCGCGTCTTTACATAGCGGCCGGACAAAATTAACCGGTTAAGTGAGGCCCAGAATGTCCGGGCGCTAAGTAAAGTCGAAAAAATGTCCGGGCGCTAGGCAAAGTGGGGGCGGGGGCGGGCGCGGATGCTGGCCGGGCCGGGTGGTCCCGGGATCCGCGGGTGGCCGTGGGATCGGCGGTCCGCGGCCACCTGCTCGACCTGGCCGGGCGCCGGGAGGCCGCGAGCGACGCGCCTATCACGCCGCCGCGCGGCGGACGGCGAGCGTGCCGGAGAAGCGCTTCCTGGAGCTGCGCGCCGCCCAGGTCCTCAGCGGGTGAATCCCGCGGGGACGATCACGTCGTCGGGGTTCACGTCCCGCACCGACGGGCGGCCCAGGGCGAGCAGGGTCGAGTCGATTCCGGAGCGGAGCAGGCCGAAGACGTTGGCCACGCCGGCCGGGCCGCCAGCCGCCAGGCCCCAGAGGCAGGGGCGGCCGATCATGACCGCGCGGGCGCCGAGGGCGAGCGCCTTGACGACGTCGCCGCCGCGGCGGATGCCGCCGTCGAGGAGGATCTCGGCCTGGTCGCCGACGGCCGCGGCCACGGCGGGCAGGGCGCGGATCGAGGCCGGGGTGCCGTCCAGGTTGTTGCCGCCGTGGTTGGACACCGAGATCGCGGTGGCCCCGGCGTCGATGGCGCGACGGGCGTCGTCGGGCCGCATCACCCCCTTGACCAGGAGCTTCCCGGCCCACTTGTCGGCCAGCCAGGCGATGTCAGCCCAGGTCGGCGGGGGCACGGCGGTCCACTCCCGATAGGCCGCGAAGAAGCCGGGGGCCGGCTCGCCCGGGCGGGCCATGTTCGGCACGGTCAGGTCGGGCAGGCCGCCGTGCCTGAGCCAGTCGAGCAGGTAGCCGGGCCGGGCCAGGCCGACCGGGGCCAGGCGGGCCAGCGCGCGGAGGTCGAGCCGTTCCGGTATGGCCGGGCTGCCCCAGTCCCGGCCGGCCGGGAACGACCAGTCGAGGGTCACGATCAGCGCCCGCGCGCCCGCCGCGCGCGCGACCTCGGCCCGCTCGAGCAGCGTGTCCCGGTCGGCCGACCAGTGCACCTGGAAGAACAGCTTCGGGTTGGCCGCGGTCACCTCGGCGGCGGGCCTGCTGGCGAACTCGCTGAGCCCCATCGCGGTCCCCGCCGCCCGGGTGCCCAGCGCGACGGCGACCTCGCCGAGCGGGTGCACCGCCTGGGCGCCGACCGGGGAGGCGATCACCGGCAGGTCGATGTCGACCCCGAGCACCGAGGCGCGCAGGTCACGGCGGGCGGGCAGGTCGGCCAGCCGGGGCGGGGCGAAGCGGAGCTCGCCGAAGGCGGCGACGTTGTCGGCCCGGGTGACCCCGGCCTCCGCCCCGGCCTCGATCGCCGCGAACACCGGCCGGGGCAGCCGCCGCCGCGCCCGGCGCCGGGCCTCGGCCACTGATTCGAACCAGGACCGCGTGGACGCCACCGGGCCTAGCTCCAGTGGCCCGCCAGGGCCGGGACGAGCTGCTCGGCGAACGCGTCGAACGCGGCCAGCATCGAGGCTACGCTGCCGCCGCCGCGCGCCCGCCAGTCCCGGTTGGCCAGGAAGGTGAGGCCGCCGAACACCATCGCGATGATCCGCGGCCGCAGGTCGGTCTCCGGGTCCACGCCCTCGCGCCGGGCGAGCACGCGGACCATGTCGTCGTCGTGCTCGTGGGCGTACCGCAGGTGCGCGGCGAGCAGCGAGGGCGTGCTGTCGATCAGCCGGATGACCAGCAGGTACATGGACTTGTCGGCGTGCGGGCCGTCGTCTTCGGCCAGCGTGAGCAGCGACGCGTGGAAGGCGTTGCGCAGCGCGGCCAGCGGCGGCTCGGCCGGCGGCCGGGCCGCCAGCTCGCGCATGAGCGCCTCGGTCGCGTCCCGGGCGAAGGACAGCGCGAGGTCTTCCTTGTTGGCGAAGTAGCGGAAGAACGTCCGCTCGGAGACGTCGACGGCGTCGGTGATCTCGCGGACCGCCGTGTGCTCGTACCCCTTGGCGTCGAACAGCGTGAGCGCGGCCCGCACCAGCGCGTCGCGGGTCTGGCGCTTCTTCCGCTCGCGCCGCCGCGGCTCGGCCAGGGCCGCCGGTGACGCCGTTGACACCTCCTGCATACCCCCATGTTACCTGCATGTCATTTACGGTCAAGTGTCATCGTTTGAAAAGTGTCATTGAATGACATACGTTATGAGCTGACAGGCAGCCTAGGACACTGAGGAGCACGGCCGTGAGCCACCCGGCAGACGTCGCCACCGGCGCGCAACCAGACGCGAAGACCACCAGGCGCCGGGGGATGCGCGGCAGCCCCGGGCTGACCCTGCTCGCCGCCGCGCTCGGCGTCATGATGGTCGGAATCGACGGGACGATCGTCGCGGTCGCCAACCCGGCCATCCAGGCCAAGCTGGGCGCGTCGCTGGCCGACATCCAGTGGGTCACCAACGGCTACCTGCTCTCCCTCGCGGTCACGCTGATCACGGTGGGCAAGTTCGGCGACCGGTTCGGCCACCGCAAGGTCTTCCTCACCGGCATCGTCGGCTTCGCCGCCGCCTCGGCCGCGTGCGGCCTGTCCGGCTCGATCGCGTCGAGCATCTCGCTGCTCATCGCCTTCCGCGTGCTGCAGGGCGTCTTCGGGGCGATGCTCCAGCCGACCGCGCTCGCGCTGCTGCGCGCGACCTTCCCGATCGAGAAGCTGAACGGCGCGATCGGCATCTGGGGCGCGGTCATCGGCGCGTCCACCGCGGCGGGCCCGATCGTCGGCGGTCTCCTGGTCCAGCACATCAACTGGGAGGCCTGCTTCTACGTCAATGTTCCGGTCGGCGTCATCGCCCTGGCCGTCGGCCTGCTCGTGCTGCGCGAGACCCCGCCGTCCCCGGCCGCCCGCTCGTTCGACGTTCCCGGGATCGGCCTGCTCACCGCGTTCCTGTTCCTGCTCGTCTGGGGGCTCATCAAGGCACCGGACGCCGGCTGGACCTCCACCGCGAGCATCGCCTACTTCGCCGGGGCGGTCGTGGCCCTCATCGCCTTCATCGCCCGCGAGTCGCGGGCGAAGGAGCCGCTGCTCCCGCTCACCTTGTTCCGCTCGGTGCCGATCTCGGCCGGCGTCGTGCTCGTCCTCACGCTGATGTTCTCGCTGTTCGGCGCGATGTTCTTCATGACCTTCTTCCTGGAGAACGTGCACGGCGTGGACGCGATCGGGACCGGCGTCCGGCTGCTCCCGCTGACCGGCATGATGATTCTCGGCGCGCCGCTGTCCGGCGCGGTGATCACCAAGATCGGCCCGCGCGTCCCGATGGTCATCGGGATGCTGCTGGCCGCGGTCGCGCTGTTCGGCCTGTCCCGGCTCAGCCTGGACTCGGGCCTGAACGACACCATCCTCTGGTTCGCCCTGCTCGGCCTGGGGCTCAGCCCGGTGATCGTCGGCGGGACCGAGGTGATCGTCGGCAACGCCCCGGTCGAGCTGGCCGGCGTCGCGGCCGGCCTCCAGTCCACCGCGATGCAGGTCGGCGGCACGATCGGCACGGCCGTGCTCGGGGCGATCATGTCGGCCAAGGTGGCCAGCCTGCTCCCGGCCCGGTGGGCCGCCGCGCACCTGCCCGCGCTGAGCCCGGCCCAGCTCGCCGAGGCTAAGTCGCTGACCACGGTGGGCGTCGCCTCCGTTCCCAAGGGCGTCTCCCCCCAGGTGGCGTCCGCGATCACGAACGTCACCCACGCGACGTTCATCAGCGGCATGACCGCGGCGTTCATGATCGCGTCGGTGGTCGCCATCGGCGGCGCGCTCATCGCCCTGCTCACCCGCAAGGGCCTCGGGGAAGCGGAGTACGTGCCGTCACGCTAATCCCCCGCCCCGCGCGGGCCGCCGCCGGAAACGCCGGACGGCCGGGGTCCCTCGCTGGGTCCCCGGCCGTCCTGGAATTCGCTGGTTCCCGTGCGGCTACCGCACGCTATTGACCCCGGCGACCGTCTCCGGGTTCCAGGTGGCGGTGCCGTTGACCGCCCAGTAGAACTTCAGCCGGTTCTGCGCCCCCACGGCGGAGATGTTCACCGAGTTCCCGTTCACGGTCATCGACGGCGCCGAGAACACCGAACCGGAACCCGCGACCGTCTCCGGGTTCCAGGTCGACGTCCCGTTAACCGCCCAGTAGAACTTCAGCCGGTGCCCGGGACCCATCGCCGCGATGTTGACGCTGTTGTGGTTCACCGTCATCGACGGCGCCGAGAAGGTCGAGCCCGAGCCCGCGACCGTCTCGGCGTGCCACGTCGACGTCCCGTTGACCGCCCAGTAGAACATCAGCCGGTTGTGCGGGCCCATCGCCGCGATATTGACCGAGTTCCCGTTCACGGTCATCGACGGCGCCGAGAACGTCGTCCCCGGTCCGGCGATGGTCTCGGCGTGCCAGGTCGACGTCCCGTTGACCGCCCAGTAGAACTTCAGGCTGTTGTGCGGGCCCTGGATCGCGATGTTGACGCTGTTGCCGTTCACCGTCATCGACGGCCCGGTGCTGGCCATGGCCGGAGCGAGCCCGGCCGCCCCGAGCACGACCGCCGCCGCGGTAACGAGCGCGGCGACCAGGCCGCGCGCGGATAGAGGTTTACGCATTGTCCCTCATCTCTGTCGTCACGCGGTGGCGACGACGCCGTCGGCGGTCTCGATGTCCTTGAAGAACCGCCGGTGCACCCGGAGCGTCTCCTGGCCGGCCGGAATCTGGTGCCACAGGCCCGTGGCCGGGCCAAGCCGGGTCGACCTGGGCAGCTCCATGACCACACCGCGGGCCTTCTTCATGCTGGCCTTGCCCGCGTCGAGCACCACGATCCTGGTCGGCGTGACCGCCAGGATCCGGTAGTGATTGAAGCCGAGGAACACGAAGACGCCGGTGATCGCGGCGACCCACTGGCTGGCGGTCTGCGCCCCGATCACTGCCTGCACCGGTTCTCCAGGCCCGAGAAACGGAACAGCCGAGTCGCGCATCGCGTCGCGAAGCGACATGAAATCCCCCTTGATCGTCGAACGGCAGCACGGCCGCGGGGCGGGCGCTGCCACAGATGAGCGGCCTTACATAAGGGGCGCGTTCCATCGGGTGCCATCCCGTTCCATCCCGGAAGAACCGGGGTAGTTCCCGCCGTGACCAGGCGTACAGCCTCGACGGTTCCGGGCGCCGAGAATACATTGACCCTATGATCAGTGCGGGCACCGGAGCCTGATGGGCGAGCACCCGGCGGATTTCGTCGCCGATCGCGCCGATGAGCTCCAGTCCGCCCTGGCAGGCGGAGATCTCGCGCTGCACACGGACGGCGACCTGCACGCCAGCCGGCACGAATTCGAGCGGGCCTACCAGCTCGCGGTGGCGGGCGGCGACCCGCGGGGGATGGCCCTGGCCGCCCTCGGGCTGGCCGGGCTGTGGGTGAGCGAGCGACGGACGGTGTCCGGCGCGGCGGAGCTAGAAGCGCGGCTCCAGCAGGTCCTCCCGCTGCTCAAAGCGGACACTCCGCTCGCCCTTCGCGTCCGTGCCCGGCTGACCGGGGAAGCCGATTACCGCCAAGGCGAGCACGCGGCGATCCTGGCCGTCCTCGATGAGATACGGGCGGGCCCCGACCCCGATCCGGTCCTCACGGCGGAGGCCCTCAGCATCGCCCATCACTGCCTGCTCGGCCCGGATCACGTCAGCCTGCGCCGGGAGCTAGCCGGCGAGCTCGTCAAGACAAGCTTCCGCACCGAGCGGCGCGGGGATCTGCTGATGGGCCTGCTGTGGCGCACGGCCGATTCCTTCACCGATGGCGACCCGCACGCCGAACGTCACCTTCGCGAGCTGCGCGACCACCTCAAGCAGCGTGATCATCTGGCCATCTGGTTCGTGGTCAGCGCGATCGACGTGATGCTCGCCATTCGCGCCGGCCGTCTCGAGGAGGCCGAGGACCTGGTGGCCATCTGCGCCAAGAGCGGGGCCACGGCGGGCGATATCGACAACGAATGGTGGCCCGGCGCACAGCTAGTGACGGTCCGCTGGTACCAGGGACGCCTCGCTGAGCTGCTCCCCATGCTGCGGGCCCGGGCGCACTCCCCCGTCCTCAGCTCCGTCGACAACTCGTCGGTCGCGGCCCTGGCCGTCGCCGCGGCCCTGAGCGGGGACCGGCGCACGGCCGCCAGCTCGCTAGCCGCGCTGTGCGGGGCCGGCCTCGGCCGGCTGGCCCGCTCAAGCAGCTGGCTGGTGACGATGAACGGCATCGTCGAGGCCGCGTTCGCGCTCGACGACGCCGACGTCGCCGCCCAGGCCTATGAGCTGCTCCGGCCGTACGCCCGCCTTCCCATGGTCGGCAGCCTCGGCATCACCTGCTTCGGGTCGACTCAGCACGCCCTCGGGGTCGCCTCGCTGACGTCGGGGCACGTCGACCGGGCCATCGATCATCTGCGCGCCGCCGTCCAGTGCAACCTGGCCCTGGCCCACTGGCCCGCCGTGCTGGCTTCCCGGCGGCGGCTAGCGCAGGCGTACGCGCGCCGCGGCCGGCCGGCCGACGCCGACGCGGCCCGGCACGAGCTGGAGACGGCCAGGCGCGAGGCCGCCGAGCTGGGCCCGTGGGTCGCGGACAGCCCGGCGTCCGGGCCGTCCGGGCCGTCCGGGCCGTCCGGCCTGGTCGCTGAGTGCAGCCGGGTCGGCCGGAAATGGCGGCTCACCCTGCGGCAGCACAGCGTGCTCGTCGACGACAGCGTCGGGATGATCCATCTCGCGGTGCTCATCGCCAACCCGCGCCAGGAAATCCCGGCCGTCGATCTGGTGGCCGGCTTCGCCAGCCTGAGCAGTGCCGTCAGCGACCGGGGAACGGACCATCCGGTACTCGACCGGGACGCGATCGGCGAGTACCGGAACCGGATGAACCGCCTGGACGCCGAGATTGACCAGCTGGAATCGGCCGACTCCGCCCGGGCCGCGAGCGCCCGGAGCGAACGTGACTGGCTGGCCGCTCAGCTAGCCGGCGCCGCGGGGTTCGGCGGGCGCATCCGGTCATTTCCCGACCAGCCGGAACGCGCCCGGGTGGCCGTGGGCAAGGCTATCCGCCGGGCCCTGGTCCGCATCACCGAGGCCGATCCGGTCATCGGCGAGCATCTCGGCCAGGCGGTCCGCACCGGGGCCCGCTGCTCCTACTGGCCCGGCTGACCGCGGGCCGGGCCGGGCCGGGCGGAGTGTGAGGTCAGGAGGCGGCTGACGGGCGGAACTGGTAGCCGACGCGGTACTCGGTGACGAGGCAGCGGCCGTAGGCCGGGCCGAGCTTGTGGCGCAGCCGGCTGACGTGAACGTCGACCGTGCGGCTGTCCGCGGTAAAGTCCCGCTGCCAGACCCGGCGCACCAGGTCGGCCCGGCTGAACACCGTCGACGGGTGGGCGGACAGGAAGGCGAGCAGCTGGAATTCCTGGTACGTCAGCGGGATCTCGGCCCCGTCGACCCAGACCCGGCGCTGGTCGTGGTCGAGCAGCAGGCCGGCCCGCTCGCCGACGACCTGGGCCGCCGCCCCGGGAAGCGCGGAGGCCTGCGCGGCCCCGGGCACGGTGACCGGGTAACCGACGATGGCCATGGACGTGCCGGTGCCGGGGATCGGGACGACGGCGAGCAGTGTCCCGTCTCCGTTCTGCCGGGGCAGGGCCTGAACCGAATCGGACAGAAGTGACTCGGGCCGGCCGAAGTCGGCCTCTCCTGCTGCCTCCGCGCCCCGCGTCTCCGCGTCGCCGAGCAGTTGCGCACCGATCTGCACGCGCCCTGCCACCTCCTTCACTTCCACGCCCCTCGGATAGTCTACTAAGTAGGTCGTTTTTGTCAAGAAAAAGGCGTGACATAGCTGTAAAAGAACTGTGAACGACAGGCTACCGCCCGGGGGGTCCCCAGCCAGCGGGACCGTCGGGAAGTTCGGCCCCGTACCAGAATTCGATCAGCCGGCGGGCGATCGAGGACGTCGGGGCGAGGCCAAGCTCGCCCGCGTCGATCGCCGCCCGCATCTCGGCCCGGGTGAAGAAGCGGGCCTCGCCGATCTCTTCCTCGTCGACCTCGATCGACTGCCCGGCCACGGCTTCGGCCCGGTAACCGAGCATCAGGCTGCGCGGCATCGGCCAGGGCTGGCTGCCCAGGTAGGTGATGTGGTCGACGATGATCGAGGTCTCTTCCTCGACTTCGCGGGCCACAGCGTGCTCGGCCGACTCGCCCGGCTCGACGAACCCGGCCACCACCGACATCCGCCCGGGCGGCCACAGGGCGTTCCGGGCGAGCATGCAGCGGTCGTCCGCGTCGATGACCAGCATGATGACCGCCGGGTCGAGCCGGGGGAAATGATCGGTCCCGTCCTTGGGGCAGGTGGTCAGGTGGCCGGCCGGCGCGGGCACGGTCGGCGTCCCGCACTGCGGGCAGTGGGTGTGGGTGTTGTGCCAGTAGGCGAGGGCGACGGCGTGGGTGAAAAGCCCGGCGTCGCGGTCGCTCAGCACCGCGCCCACCGACCGCAGCGCCATGGGCTTGGCGTCCACTTCGGGTGAACGGTCCCGTACTCCGCCTTCGCCCCCCAACTCCCCACTCACGCCGAAGTAGGCGATCTCGTCGGAGTCCACGCCGAGCAGGAACTTGGTTCCTTCCGGGGCGTCGCCGGGTGACACGAACACCAGCTCAAACTGGTCGCCGTCGACCTTGATCAGGGCCGACGACTCGTGGACCACGACCACCCGGCTGCGCGGGTCGGCCCAGGCCGCCTCGACGAACGCGACGTCGGTGCGGCGCTGGGTCGCCCGGTCCACCGTGGACCGGGAGAGCGCGAGCTGGCCAAGCGGCCCGGTATCAAGCGTGTCAGTCTCCGCGGGAACGCTCACGCCTGGACCACGTTGTTCTCCGTTAGCTCTTCCCACAGGTAAGCGGCTGATTCGGCCCCGAGGAGCAGCCGGGAAAGATCCACATACTCATTGGGTGCGTGAATGCGGTCGGCGTCAAGCCCGACGGCGAGGAAGACGAGCGGCGCGCCGAGGATGTCGGCCAGGTCGGCTTCCGGTCCGCTGCCCCCTTCCCGGGTAAAGAGCACCTCGGTGCCAAACGCCCGCCCCATGGCCCGCCGCGCCGCGGCGACCGCGGGAGCGTCGATCGGCGAACGGCACGGACGAACACCCGATCCGGCGGTGACTGAAACCACGGGACCGTTCGGCATGACGGTTTTGAGGTACTTTTTGAGCGACTCGATCACCTTGGCCGGCTCCTGGTCGGGGACCAGCCGGAACGATAGCTTGGCGTGCGCCGCCTTCGGGATGATCGTCTTGCCGCCGGGGCCGGTGTGGCCGCCCCACATCCCGTTGACCTCGGCGGTCGGGCGCGCCCAGATCCGCTCGAGGGTGGTGTAGCCGGCCTCGCCCGCGGTCGCGGCGCTGCCGCCCGCGTCGGCCAGCCAGCTCTCCTCGTCGAACGGGAGCTTCGCGAGCAGGGCGCGCTCGTCCTCGGTCAGCCCGATCACGTCGTCGTAGAAGCCCGGCAGCGCGACCCGGCCGTCGGCGTCGTGCAGGCCGGCCAGGATCGTCGCCAGGGCGTGCGCCGGGTTCGGCACCCCGCCGCCGAACGACCCGGAGTGCAGGTCGCGGGACGGCCCGGTCAGCGTGATCTCCGCGTCCACCAGGCCCCGCATGCCGGTGCAGACCGACGGGGTGTCGGCCGACCACATCGTCGTGTCGCTGATCACGATCACGTCCGGGTCGAGCTGGTCCTTCCGTTCCCGCAGGAGCGCGGCGAAGTTCGGCGAGCCCGACTCTTCCTCGCCCTCGATCAGCATCGTGATCGAGACCGGGGGCGCGTCCTCGTCCCGCGCGGCCAGGGCGGCGCGGACGCCGAGGGCGTGGAACAGCACCTGGCCCTTGTCGTCCGAGGCGCCGCGGCCGAAGATCTTGCCGTCCTTCTCGTACGGTTCGAAGGGCGCGTAGTCCCAGCCGTCGTCGAGGGCGGCGGGCTGCACGTCGTGGTGGCCGTAGACCAGCACGCTGGGCGCGGCCGGGTCCGCGGCCGGCCAGTGGGCGTAGACCGCGGGCAGACCGGCGGTCTCCCAGATCTCCACGACCGGGAACCCGGTCTCGGTGAGGTAGTCGGCCAGCCACCGGGCCGAGGCCCGCACGTCACCGTGGCGGGCCGGGTCGGCGGAGACCGACGGAATGGCCAGCCACTCGCGCAGCGCTCTGGAAAAGTCCGCGGCGCTGGCCGCGATGTACTCCCTGACGTCCATGATCCCTAACGTACCGGTTCGAACGTGTCTCCCTTGCCGATGAGCCCGGCCTGGGGAATCTCGACGAAACGGCCGGCCCGCTCGGTCACGGTGCCGATCCGCACGGCGTCCTCGCCGACCTTCTTGAGCACGTCAAGGGCGGCCTGCTGGTCGTCCGGGCTGACCACCACGCAGAAGCCGATTCCCATGTTGAGCGTGGCGTACATGGTGGCCTTGTCAATGTCGCCCTTCTCGGCGATGAGGGAGAAGATCTCGGCCGCGGGCGGCAGGGAATCGAGCACGTAGGACACGTTGGCCGCGAGCCTGGTGATATTGAGCAGGCCGCCGCCGGAGATGTGGGCCATGCCCCGGGGCGTGATGCCGGCCGCCCACAGCGCCTCGGCGGCGGTCACGTACACCCGGTTCGGCTGGAGCAGCGCGTCGGCCAGCCGGCGGCTGGTGCCGGGCACGTGGTCGTCGAGGTACATGCCGCCCTTCTTGAACAGGGCCTGGCGGGCCAGCGAGAACCCGTTGCTGTGCAGTCCCGAGCTCGGCAGCCCGATGACCGCGTCCCCCGGCCTGACCGCGCTTCCGTCGATCGCCTGGCGGTACTCGATCGCGGTGCCGACCTGGGCACCGGACGCGGCCGACAGCGGCGGGAGCGCGCCCACCGCCGTGCCCACCAGGTCAAGCATCGGGCCGCCGCTGGTGCTGCTGGAATCGGCCAGCATCTCGCCGATCTGCGCGATCTCGCCGCCGGGAATGGCGATGCCCGCGAGTTCCGCGCCGAGGAAGAGCCCGCGGGCGATCTCCTCGAGCACCGCCTCGTCGATCCGGTCGGTGGCCATGTAGTCGAGCAGCGCCAGCGGCACCGCGCCCACGCAGATCAGGTCGTTGACGTTGTTGGCCACGCAGTCGACGCCGACCGGCTCCCAGTGGTTCGCCTCCCGGGCGAGCAGGATCTTGGTGCCCACCCCGTCGGTGGTCAGCGCGAGGGGCGGCCCCGGCGGCAGGTGCATGATGGTCGCGAAGTAGCCGCTGTCCAGGCCGGTGATGGACGTCACCAGCGGCGACCTGACCTTGGTGCGGGCCAGCCACGGCCGCATCACCCGGGCGAACGCGGCCTGCTCTCGCTCCTCGTCCACGCCAGCCTCCGCGTAGCTGGACGGCGTACTGCCCGGAATGTGCGGGGTCGCATTCATGACCGCAAGATTAGCTGATACGGCCCGGTCAGCCGCTTGCGGGGACGCCGGCCTGGCGGTCCGGGTTGGGCTAGCGTGGGGACCATGCTTATCTCCTTCTCCATTACCCCGCTCGGCGTCGGCGAGGACGTCGGCGAGGACGCCGGCGAGATCGTCGCGGAAGCCGTCCGCGTGGAGCCGGCTGGCCGGGCGGCCCGGCGTCCCGGACGAGGCCCGGCTGCCAGGTCCGCGCGGGTGCCCGCGAGCTGGCGGGGCGGCTGCCCGCTCAGCGGCCAGGCGAGCAGCCCGGTGATGACCCGGTCGGGCACGGTCAGTTCCTCCTGCGTCGCCGGCATCCCATCCTCGTTCTTATCGCCGCGAGCACGGCCCCGCCGACACAGCCGCCCAGGACGCCTGGTTAGACGGCACGGCGGCTGGTTAGTGCCCTGGCTGGGTCTACGAGGGGTATGGCGTCGGTGGTCGCGCATGACTTGCTGTTCGGCGGCGGCGGAGCACGGGCAAGGCGGGGCGCGGCTGGCCCGATGTTTAGTCAGCAGCGGGCCAGTGGGGGCTTGCGGGTTCCGGGGCGGGGCGGGGTCTGTCGGGCTCGGGGCTGAACCGTGCGCTGTAGACGACGCGGGGGAGCATCCCGTCGATGGGCAGCTTCCTGCCGCACCGGCCGATCAAAAAGGCGAGGACGCTCATAGCGGTCGCGCAGGCGAGAGCGATGAGGGGGATGATGGCGAGTTGCATGGCTGGCGCTCCTAATGTCGCTTCGTGCCGGCTGAGAGGTGCGTGCTGTTTCCACGGTGCGTCGGCGGGCCCGGTGGGGCCACACGGCCTGGGCACGGAATCACGCACGGGCGATATGCGAGATGGCGGCCCGCCGTGTCCTGTGCTTGCTGGCCAGGCGCAGCGCGTTTTACCGTGAATTATCAAGTCCGGGCACGATTGGGGCGAGATGTCCGAATTGTTCGCGGTGCCGTTCGGCAGCCTGCTGCGCTCGCTGCGCACGGCTGCCGGGCTGACTCAGGAGGAGCTGGCGGAAGCCGCCCGGGTGAGTTACCGGACCGTCAGCGACCTGGAACGCGGGGTGAGCCGGTCCCCGCACCGGGACACTGCCCGGCTGCTGGCCGATGCCCTCGGCTTGTCCGGGGACGAGCTGGCCAGGTTTGAGGATGTCGCGCGCGGGCGCCGTTCCGCAACCGGGGCTGTGGCCCCCGGGACACCGCCTGGGGGCATCGCCGCCGCCCGCGCGATACCGCGCCAGCTTCCCGCGCATACCGCGCACTTCGTGGGCCGGGCCAACGAACTGGCCGCGCTAACTGGCCTGCTGGATAGAGCCGTCGGTCCGAGCCAGCTCGCAGCCGGGACGACCATGATCGCGGCGATTGGCGGGACCGCGGGAATCGGCAAGACCGAGCTGGCTGTGCGGTGGGCGCACCAAGTCGCAGACCGGTTCCCTGACGGGCATCTGTACGTGAACCTGCGCGGATTCGACCCGGCCGCGCTGCCGGTGCGTCCGGCCGAAGTCATCCGCGATTTCCTCGGCGCGCTGGGCGTAGCTCCCTCGGGCATTCCTGTGAGCCTGGACGCACGGGCCGCCTTGTACCGCAGCCTGCTCGCGGGACGGCGGTTCCTCTTGCTGCTCGACAACGCCCGCGATGCGGAACAGGTACGCCCGCTGCTACCAGGCACCGAGACCTGCCTGGTGCTGGTGACCAGCCGCAGCCAGCTCAGCAGCCTTGCCGCCCGCGAAGGCGCTCAGCTGCTTGACCCTGACTTGTTTACCATCACCGAGGCCCGCGAGCTGCTAACCCGCCATCTCGGCCCGTCACTGGCCGCGCGTGAGCCAGGGGTCGTGGACGAGCTGATCGAGCTGTGCGCGCAGCTGCCGCTTGCACTCAGTATCGTGGCCGCTCGCGCCGCCGCTGCGCCGGCCTTGCCGCTCGCCGGGCTGGCCGACGAACTGCGAGACGCGCGACTGCGCCTGGATGCTCTGGATGCGGGAGACCTGGCCACGAACATGCAGGCCGTGTTCTCCTGCTCCTACGGGCATCTGAGCGAGGCGTCGGCCCGGATGTTCCGGATGCTCAGCTTGCATCCCGGCCCCGACGTATCCGCTGCGGCCGCCGCCAGCCTGGCCGGAGTCCCGCTGATGCGAGCGCGCAAGGCCTGGGCCGAACTCACCAGGGCCTACCTGGTAGTGGAGCACGCCCCGGGCAGGTTCGCCTTCCATGACCTGCTGCGCAGCTATGCCGCTCGCCAAGGCACCGGCGTAGACACCGAGGCCGAACGCGACGCCGCAGTGCGGCGGATGCTCGATCATTACCTGCACACTGGTTATGCTGCGGTCGAGTGGCTGTACCCGGGCCGCGCGGTAATTGGCCTCATCGCACCAGACCCGCCGATAGTTGCCGCGGAAGAACTGACCGGCCGCGAGCAGGCGCGGGCCTGGTGCGAGGCTGAGCAGAAGGTACTCCCGGCGATCGTCACACTGGCCGCGTCGAGAGGGTTCGACGCTCACGCATGGCAGATCCCGTGGGTCCTGACCGCCTACTTCAACCGGCAGGGCTACCTGCACGAATGGATCTCCACGCTGCACACCGCGCTGGCCGCCGCGCGGCGAGCCGGAGACCGGCACGGGCAGGCCCTGGCCAGCCATGAACTGGGCTACGCGTACCTTCGGCTCGGCGTCTACGACAAGGCGCGCGTCCATCTCCGGCACTCCTTGGGCCTGAATCGCGAACTCGGGGATCGCGAAGAGCAGGCTCATAACCACGTTGAGCTTTCTGAGGTGGAGAACTACCAGGGGCACCCTGACGAAGCTCTCAGCCACGCCCGCCAGAGCTTCGACTTGTATCTCGCCACCGGGCACCGCACCGGGCAGGCACGCGCGCGCACCCGAGAGGGGCGCTGCCTCATCCTTCATGGTGAATACCAGCAGGCACTCACCTGCTCCCTGGCGGCCATC
>Ga0302314_10011547_pt1 | contig 15399 bp, 10 predicted proteins | sample III_Palsa_N2_3_FD_200533 | JGI IMG/M metagenome (GOLD analysis project Ga0302314, IMG submission 200533) | Peat permafrost microbial communities from Stordalen Mire near Abisko, Sweden - III_Palsa_N2_3 | ecosystem: Environmental > Terrestrial > Soil > Palsa > Peat permafrost | place: Sweden...
CGTGGTCGTCCGGGTCGTGCAGGTAGACGATGTCGACCCGGTCCAGGCCCAGTCGGGTCAGGCTGGCCTCCAGGCTGCGGCGGACGCCGTCCGCGCTGAAGTCCCAGACCCGGCGCTGGTCGGCCGGTACCGCAAAGCCGTTGGCCAGGTCGTCGCCCACGCCGTCGGGTGCGGGTTCCAGAAGTCGGCCGACCTTGGTGGAGACGGTGAACTGCTCGCGCGGACGGCCGCGCAGCGCGGCGCCCAGGCGACGCTCCGACAGACCCAGACCGTAGTGGGGAGCGGTGTCGAACGAGCGGATGCCCGCCTCCCAGGCGGCCTCGACCGTGGCTTCGGCCTCGTCGTCACCGACGGGGGCCATCAGGTTGCCGATGCCCGCGCCGCCGAAGGACAGTTCACTGACCCGCACGTCGCTTCGGCCCAGTCGTGATTCCCTGATGCCGGTCGCCTCGCTCATGTCCGGTCCCGCTTCGCCGGGAGTCGCAGTCCTTGCATGCCGCCGTCGACGGCGAGTGCGGTGCCGGTGACGGAGGCGGCGGCGGGGCTTGCGAGGTAGGTGATGGCGGCGGCGACCTCGTCGGCGGTGACCAGGCGGCCCATCGGCTGGCGGGCGTTGAGGGCGGCGCGTTCGGCCTCGGGGTCGGTGGCCGCGTCCAGCAGCCGGCCCACCCAAGGGGTGTCGGCGGTACCGGGGTTGACGCAGTTGACCCGGATGCCCTCACGGACGTGGTCGGCCGCCATGGCCAGGGTCAGCGACAGCACCGCACCCTTGCTGGCCGAGTACAGCGCACGCTGCGGCAGCCCGGCGGTCGCCGCGATCGAGCACGTGTTCACAACCGCCGGATGCGCCGACGCCCGCAGGTACGGCAGGACGGCACGGGTGGTCCGCACGATGCCCAGCACATTGACGTCCAGCACCCGGTGCCACTGCTCGTCCGGGTTGTCCTCGACCGTCCCGGCCGCACCGATCCCGGCATTGTTGACCAGGACGTCGATACCGCCCAGCGCGGTCGCGGCCGCCGCCACCGCAACCCGCACCGACACGTCGTCACCGACATCGGCACGGATCCCCAGCAACGGCCGCTCAACACCCGAGGGATCCAGATCCAGAACCGCGACCGAGGCCCCACGCTCAGCCAGCAACCGGGCCGTGGCCAACCCGATACCCGACGCCCCGCCGGTAACCAGGGCCCGCAATCCGGTGAAGTCGTTCATGAGGCGCTCGTCTCTGCTGTGTGCTGAGGCCTGGTTTCGGCCGGCTGAAGTGCGGGGATGTCGGCTGCCCAGAAGGCGCCGTCGGGGTAGGTGTAGTCGGCGATCGACGCCGGGTACATGCTGGCGGAGAAACCGGGGGCGGTGGGCGCGGCGTAGTGGCCGTTGCGGATCACCACCGGGTCGGTGAAGTGCTGGTGGAGGTGGTCGACATACTCGATGACCCGGTTCTCGGTGGTGCCGGACAGCGCCAGGTAGTCGAACATCGACAGGTGCTGCACCAGTTCGCACAGACCCACGCCGCCGGCGTGCGGGCAGACCGGGACGTTGAACTTGGCGGCGAGCAGCAGGATGGCGAGGTTCTCGTTGACGCCGCCGACTCGGGCGGCGTCGATCTGCAGCACGTCGATCGCCCCGGACTGGAGCAGTTGCTTGAAGACGATGCGGTTCTGCACGTGTTCGCCGGTGGCGACCCGGACCGGGGCCACAGCGGCGCGGATCGAGGCATGCCCCAGCACGTCGTCGGGGCTGGTGGGCTCCTCGATCCAGTACGGGTCGAACTCGGCCAGCGCCTTGGTCCACACAATGGCCTCGGCCACGTTCCAGCGCTGGTTGGCATCGATGGCGATACGCACCACCGGACCCACGGCCGCGCGCGCGGCCCGCATCCGACGGATGTCGTCGGCCAGGTTCGCGCCGACCTTCAACTTGATCTGGGTGAAGCCGTCGCTCACGGCCCGGCGGGCGAGCCGGGTGAGCTTCTCGTCGGAATAGCCGAGCCAGCCCGGCGACGTCGTGTAACCGGGGTAACCACGACGCAGCAGATCCAGCTCACGTTCGGCGCGTCCGGCCCGGCCCTTGCGCAGCAGCTCCAGGCCCTGGTCGGGGGTCAGCGCGTCGGCGATGTAACGGAAGTCGACCTGCGAGACCAGCCACTCCGGCTCGGCATCCGCGAGGAACCTCCACAGCGGCTTGTCGGCACGCTTGGCGGCCAGGTCCCACACCGCGTTGACAACGGCACCGATGGCCATGTGCATCACCCCCTTCTCCGGCCCCAGCCAGCGCAGTTGACTGTCACCGACCAGGTCGCGGCTGAGCGACCCCGGGTCCGCGCACAGCGCGTCGACGGAGCGCCCGAGGACGTGCGTGCGCAGTGCGTTGATCGCGGCGACCTGGACGTCGTTGCCGCGGCCGATGGTGAAGGTGAAGCCGTGGCCCTCCAGACCGTCCCCGGCGTCGGTGCGCAGCACCAGGTAGGCGGCGGAGTAGTCGGGGTCGGGGTTCATCGCGTCCGAGCCGTCGAGCTCGCGCGAGGTCGGGAAGCGGATGTCGTAGCTGTCCATGGCAACGATCCGCGCAGTGTCCGCTGACACAGTGCATCCTTTCGGGTTCGGTCCGACGGCCGTCACGGTCGTGCCGCCCCGAAGAGCCGGCGCTGGCTGCCGAGCCCGTCGATCTCCAGTTCCACGACATCGCCGGGGCGCAGGTAGGGGTGGTCGGGCAGACCCAGGGCGACACCGGCCGGGGTGCCGGTGTTGATCACGTCGCCGGGCTCCAGCACCAGGTACTGGCTGTCATGGGGCCCGACGACGGTCCCCGGGTCCTTCATGAACACCACCGGGCGGTCCGGGATCGCCGCGCCGGTCTCCTCGGCGTGGTCCCGGTAGTTCAGGCCGATGCACGCCGCCTTGCCCGGCCGGGCCAGCGGAGCCCCGATGCGCATACCCGCCGTCTCCAGTACCGGCAGCGAACCGGCCTCCAGGGCGGCGCGGACCCTGCTCACACCGTCGGACGCCAGGAACGCCCCGTCGATGTCGCCGGTGAGGCCGGACAGGTCAAGCAGTCGGCCGTCAACGGTCATGACGGCAGGGCGCTCGTCTCCGACCGCGCCGACGCGCAACAGTTTCACTTCGGGTTCCCTTCCTCGAAGGCCATCGCGTCCAGGGCTTCCCCCCGGGTCGCCACCGCTGTGGCCAGACCTCCGGGCAGCCCGAAGCCTACGGAGGTGCCAGCCCTGCGCGCAAGTATTCATCGGATGTATGACCCGATCACACAACGCAGGTGGCGTGTTCCGTCGGCCATGGCAGCCCAGGCCGGACGACGCGCCTTCCATCCGATGACTTGTCAGTAGTACGTCGGCCCAAATGGCCTTCCCGGCCGCCGGACCGACGTCGCTCCGCCACCCCGGCCGGGGTGGCGGAGCCAATCCCCCAAGCACCCCTGGACACGGGACCTGCCAACGAGGTGACGCGGGGTCCGGTCTGTACCCAAGATCCAGGCAACGCCGATGGCATCCAGATTACTTTTCGGATTCATCCGATGAGTAGGGCTTGCCGTCCCGGCAACACCCTCGTAACGTCTGGAACAGCCCGCCCGAGGGTGTGCTGCCGATGCAACTCCCCCTGCCCACATACATCGACAGCAAGGCTCAATTACTCCGATGTATCCGGTGGTCCGTCGTGTGACCCGCTCCGTGTGCGAGCGCATCCCGCCCACGCACGCAACCTCGTGATTGGAAAGCCATGAGATCCACCAGTCGTCTCACCGCGGCAGCCGCGTTCGTGTCCGCTTCCCTGCTGCTGGCCGCGTGCAGTTCGAGCGCGGGTTCCACCTCCACCGCGTCGGGTTCGTCCGGTTCCGCCAAGGGGCAGATCACCATCGGGGTCGACCTGACGTTCAACAACACCGCGTTCTGGGCCGCGTACATCAACTACGAGAAGCAGTACGCGGCTTCGATGAACATCAAGCTGATCGGCCCGCTGCTGGCCGGTGCCGACGCCAGCGAGCAGAACACCCAGATCGAGGACCTGGTCAACGAGGGCGCCAAGTCCATCGTGGTCAACCCGGAGACCGCCACCAGTCTGGGCCCGGCCATCGCCTACGCCGCCGCACACCATGTGCAACTCGTCTCGGTGGACACCGTGGTGGGGGTCGGGCACGTCTACATGGTGGTCCGCGCCTCCAACACCGCCTACGGCCAGGACGCCTGCGCCTACATCGGCTCACAGGCCAAGTCCGGCTACGTGCTGGACCTGGAGGGCGACCTCACCTCCTCCAACGGCGCCGACCGCAGCAACGCCTTCGACGCCTGCATGGCCGCCAACTACCCCGGCATCAAGGTCCTCAAGGACCCGACCGTGTGGACCGACGCCACCGCCGTGACCGACGCGCAGAACGCCGTCAACGCCTACGGCAGCCAGCTCAAGGCCATCTACAGCCAGTGGTCCGCCCCCGACACCGGCATCATCCCGCTGCTGAAGTCCAAGGGCTTCGGAGCCTCGGGCAGCGCCAACCACGTGATGCTGGTCAGCGACGACGGCGTGCCGTTCGAGATGTGCGACATCGGCAACGGCTCACTGGACGCCTCGCAGTCCCAGCCCGCCAACCTCTACGCCCAGTACGCGCTCACCTACGCGGTGGACGCGGCCAAGGGTGTGACGCTGGCGGCCGGTCAGCCCGGCGGTGGCGCGCCGACCCTGCAGAACGTCACCTACCAGGGCGACACCAACCTGTCCGACCCCATCGTCGCGCCCTTCGTCACCAAGACCGCGCAGACCCTCACCCTGCCCAGCCCGGTCGACCAGCTGCCCGCGAGCTTCACCACCAATGCCGTGACCGACTCCACGCTGTGGGGCAACGTCTACGGCGCCGCCCACGGCGGTGTGTGCAGCAGCTCCTGACGGACGTGTCACCACCCGGCGGCCCGCCCCGCCCGAACTCCGGCCACGGCGGGGTACGGACAGGGCGGGCGGCACACGTGAGAGAAGGCGAGATATGACAGACAGTCAGATCCCGGCGGTGCAGGCCGTGGGCATCGACAAGCACTTCGGAAGCACGCACGCCCTGCGCGGAGTGGACATCAGCATCGAGGCGGGCCACTGCCTGGGCCTGGTCGGCCGCAACGGCGCGGGCAAGTCGACCCTGGTGTCGATCCTCAGCGGACTGGTGGCCCCCGACGGCGGCGAGGTCCGCGTCGGCGGCAAGCCCGCGCCCCCGGCCGGAGCGGTCGACGCTTGGCGCGGACAGATCGCCACCGTCTTCCAGCACTCCATGGTCGTACCGCAGTTGACCGTCGCCGAGAATGTCTTCCTGGGCAGCAGGACCGGTCGTGGCAACCGGGTGGACTGGCGGGCGATGCGTCGGCGCACCGACGACATCATGGCCGAGTGGGGCTTCGACATCAGTCCCACCACCCTGTGCCAGGACCTCACCGTGGAGCAGCTCCAGATCGTGGAGATAGCCAGGGCGCTGGCCACCGGGGCACGCTGCCTGCTGCTGGACGAGCCGACCGCCGCCCTGGAGCGCAACGCCGTGCAGCGGCTGTTCGACCGTGTCAACCAGCTGACCGCCGGCGGAGTCGCGGTGCTCTACATCTCGCACCATCTCGAAGAGGTCTTCGAGATCTGCCAGGACGTGGTGGTGATGCGCGACGGCCAGGTGGTGCGGACCAGCCGCACCAGCGAACTGACGAAGGATCAACTCGTCACCTCGATGGTCGGCTCCGTGGCCGACGGCGCGGCCGCCCCGGCCGGGACCGTACGGACGAAAACCGCACCCAGCGACAGCGAACCCGTGCTGGTGATCGACGGGCTCACCACCTCCTCCGCCCGTGGACGCCTCAACGGCGTCTCGCTCCGGGTCGGCCCCGGCGAGTGCGTGGGCGTGACCGGGCTGCTCAGCTCCGGCGTGTCCACCCTGGGCCGGGTCGTCGCCGGTGCCGAGCCCAGTGACACCGGGACCGTGCGGGTCGGCGGACGTACCGTCAAACCCGGTCGGCGCGATCTCGCCCAGCAGGCAGGCATCGGCTACATTCCCGAGGACCGGCGGCTGGAGGGCTTCGTCGCCCACCTCGGCGTGGCCGAGAACACCACCATGACCATCACCGACCGTCTCTCCACCCGCCTGGGCCTGCTCCGGCCGCACGGCCGCACCCAGGCCGCCGCTCCACTCACCGACGCCCTGTCGCTGGTGTCCTCCGGCCCGCAGCAGCCGGTGGGTGAACTGTCCGGCGGCAACCAGCAGAAGGTCACCGTCGCCCGCACCCTGATCCACGACCCCGCCGTCATCGTCGCCATCACCCCGACCCGGGGCGTGGACATCGCCTCCAAAGCCCTGCTGCTGTCAGCACTCACCGACTACACCCGGCGCACCGGCGCCGCACTGCTGCTGGCCAGCGACGAACTCTCCGACCTGGTCCACTGCGACCGGGTGATCGTGCTGGTGCGCGGCGAGGTCTTCGCGGAGTTCACCGATCCCCCCTTCGACCGCGAGGAACTCATCGCCGCCACCGAGGGACTCGTCCGCACCGGCCAGGACAACCGTTGACCGCCACACCAGGAGACACCCCGATGACACCCGGTACCCCGCAAACCGCGACTCCGCCCAACAAGGCCGCCGCACCCGCTCCCGCCGATCCCGTGGCGGGGCTGCGCCGCGCCCGGACCCTCGGGCTGCTGCGCCAGGCGGCGCTCGCCCCGGTGCTGGTGGTCCTGGTCGTGGTCGGCTCCCTGGTCAGCAGTGCCTTCCTGACCGTCAACAACCTCACCGGCATCGGCCAGCAGATCTCGGCACTCGGTGTGGTCGTCGTCGGCGAGAGCCTGATCCTGCTGATCGGGGGCATGGACCTGTCCCTGGAGTCCACCTACGGTCTGGCCCCCATGGTCGCCGCCTGGCTGATCCTACCGGTCAGCTCCTTCGGCAACGGCCTGCAACTCAACCCCTACCTGGGCATCCTGATCCTGATCCTGGTCGGCGCGGCCATCGGCCTGGCCAACGGACTGCTGATCGTCAAGGGGCGGCTCAACGGCTTCATCGTCACCCTGGGCGTCACCATCGTCCTGGCCGGGCTGCAGAACGGCATCGTCAAGGCCCAGACCCTGTTCCAGCTGCCCACCGCCTTCGGCTACCTCGGTTCCGCCTACGTCGGCGGCGTCCCGGTGTCGCTGATCGTCGCCGTACTGATCTTCATCGGCGTCGGCCTGTTCCTGCGCTACCACCGCACCGGACGCGCTATCTACGCGGTGGGCGGCAACCCGGCCGCCGCCCGCGCTGCCGGGATCAAGGTCGACCGGATCCGGATCGGCGTCTATGTCGCGGGCAGCGTCCTGGCCGCGATCGGCGGGCTGATGGAGTCCGGCCGGGTGTCCGCCGTCACCGGTCAGCAGGGCTACGGCGAAGGCATCATCTTCTCGGTCTTCGCCGCCGCCGTCATCGGCGGCGTCAGCCTCAAGGGCGGCCGCGGCAACATGGTCGGCGCGGCCACCGGCGTGATCCTGCTCGGCCTGGTCCAGAACATCCTGGACCTCGCCAACGTCTCCAACTACTGGATCGAGGCCATCGACGGCGTCGTCATCCTGCTCGCCCTGGTGCTCGCCCGCGTCATCGGCGGCGAAGCCAGCGCCGAGTAGGTGCCCATGTCGGCCACAGCACCGGGGAGGGTGCTGTGGCCGACGACTCATCGCCTGGAGGCTGTGACCGTGCTGACGATCGATGCCCACCACCACCTCTGGGACCTGGAGGTACGCGGCCAGGACTGGATCAGCGGCGAGGCCATGGCCCCGCTGAACCGCAGCTTCGGCGTCGCCGAGCTGGCGGACGAGGCCAGGGCAGCCGGTGTCGGCGCCTGCGTCGTGGTGCAGACCGTGACCGTGGCCGGGGAGACCCCCGAGCTGCTCGCCCTGGCCGCCGGCCGGGAACTGCTCGCGGGGGTGGTCGGCTGGACCGATCTCACCGCGCCCGATGTCGCCGACACCATCGCCGAACTGCGTGAACTGCCGGGCGGCCGGAGCCTGGTCGGCATCCGCCACCAAGTGCAGCACGAGGCCGACCCGCACTGGCTGCTGCGCCCGGACGTCCTCAACGGCCTGCGGGCGGTGGCCCGGGCCGGGCTGGCCTACGACCTGGTGCTGCTGCCCGGCCAGCTCCCGGCCGCCACTACCGCTGCCGCCCGGGTGCCCGAACTGACCTTCGTCCTGGACCACCTCGGCAAGCCCCCGATCGCGGCGGGCGGAGCCGAGCCGTGGTTCCGTGCCGTGCACCGCCTGGCACAGCTTCCCAACACGGTCTGCAAGCTCTCCGGGATGGTCACCGAGGCCGACTGGCACACCTGGACCACATCCGACCTGCGCCCGTACGCCGACGCCGTTCTGGAGGCCTTCGGCCCGCACCGGCTGATGTTCGGCTCCGACTGGCCGGTGTGCACGCTCGCGGCATCCTACGGCGACGTCCTTGCTGCCGCCCGCCTGCTGACGCGGCAGCTCAGCCGCCCCGAGCAGCAGGCTGTCTTCGCCACCACTGCCGTCAACACCTACCGGCTCGCTCTTCCTCCGGACAGACCGCCGGCCGACGGCGCCGCCCCATCCATCCCATCAATGGGTGGCTGACCAGCGACATTGTGACCCAACGGCGGCCGGGCGTCGGATACGATGGCCATATAGATCGGATCAATCAGGAGAGTGCGGCATGCCGGTTACCGATGAGGCCATCGGAAAGATCAAAGAGATGATCATGTCCGGGCAGCTGAGGCCCGGGGACAAGCTGCCCAAGGAGCAGGACCTGGCCGAGCAGCTTGGACTGTCGCGCAACTCCCTGCGTGAGGCGGTCCGGGCACTGTCGCTGCTGAACATCCTCCACGTCCGGCAGGGCGACGGCACCTATGTGAGCAGCCTGGAGGCCGGACTGCTGCTGGAGGCGGTCACCTTCATCCTGGACTTCCACCACGACGACACCATCCTGCAGGCCTTCCAGGTACGCGCCATCCTGGAGCCGGCCGCCACCGCCCTGGCCGCCCAGCGCATCGGCGAAGAGGAACTGGCCGAGCTGTACGGGCTGCTGGACGCGCTGGGGGAACACCCTGGGCTGGAGGAGTTGGTGGCCGGTGACCTGGAGTTCCACTCCAAGATCGCCGCGGCCTCGGGCATTCCGCTGCTCTGCTCGATGCTGGAGACCATCTCCGGGCCCACGGTGCGGGCCCGGGTCTGGCGCGGCCTCACCCAGGAGGAGGCGGTGCCGCGCACACTGGCCGAACACCGGGCGATCCTGGACGCGCTGGCGCTGCACGACGCGGAGGCCGCCCGGGCCTGGGCCACTGTGCACGTCTCCGGCGTCACCCGCTGGCTGGGCAACTCCCCCTGACCCACGGCGATTCACCCTTCCCGCCGTCTGGCCAGGGCCCGGATTCCGGGCCCTGGCCGGCGGACTGCTGGGCGGCTGGGCTGCTGGGCTGCTGGGCTGCTAGGCGAAGGTGAGGTTGTGGATGTTCCAGCCGCCGTTGTCCTGGTCCAGGGTCAGTGTCTGCACCCCGGCCGGGAGGGTGACGGTGGCGGTGACCGTGGTCCAGGTCTGCCAGCCCCCGGTCGCCGGAATGGTGATGTTCCCGCTCAGGTTGGTTCCCGAACTGCCGGCGAGGTGCAGGGCGTCGGTGACCGCGGACGGTGCGGCGACCCGGAAGCTGACGGTGTAGGTCTTGGCCGTGGCCGCGTTGACGGTGTAGTTGAACCGCTGTCCGGTCGCGGTCCAGCCCAGGTCGTAGCCGCCGCCGGTGTCCGAGGTGGTTTCCAGGTCGACCCCGTCAGGGCGGTAGCTGTTCGCGCTGCCGTTGACGGAGGTGACGTTGTACGCCACGCCCTGCCCGCCGATGTCGTAGTTCGCCGCCTGCACCGCACCCGGCACCGCCGCCGCGGTGCCGCCGTACGGCGCCCCGGCGCTGCTGCCCATCGCGAAGATGTGCAGGGCCGCCGTTCCGGTGGTGAGTGATCCACCGGCGGGGAGGGAGACGGTGGCGATGGTCTTGCCGGCGGTCAGCGGGACGGTCTCGGAGAAGATGTTGCCGGTACCCGCGTAGGTGGTGTTGCCCTGGCGGTTCTGATACGCCGAGCTGACGGCGAGGGTGCCGCCGCTCGGTGGGGTGGTGGAGAACCAGTCGGGCGAGGTCAGGGTGTAGCCCTGGGTGCTCCCGTCGGTGTAGGTGATGGTGCCGGTTCCGCTGGCCGGTCCGTAGCTGGCCGACAGCAGGAAGCCGAGCGTGCCGCTGCCGGACAGGTCGATGGTCTGCCCTTCGGCGACGGTGTTGTCGTCGGTTCCGGCCGCCGTACTGGGGAAGGTGTAGCTGATCCCCGATGCGGTGATGCCGGCACCGGGCGCGGCCGCGGCGTTGGTCAGGGCGGTTTCGGAGAAGCTGGCGCCGCCGCCGTCGAAGTTGCCGGGCGCGGTGGCGCTGTCGGCGGTGATGCCGACGTTGTTGTAGGAGGCGGCCAGACCCGCGTACGCGGTCGATCCGGCGGCCGGTGCCAGGCCGATCTGGACCTTGCCGCCCAGGGTCTTGTAGCTGCTCGCCTGGACCCCGGTGACCTGGGCGAACGGCAGCGAGGTGGTCGGGGCGGAGGGTTGCTCGATCAGGTACGTCGACCCGGCGGTGACCGGGACGCTCAGCGTGGCCGCGGTGGTGGCGGCGACCACGACGGCCCCGGTGGAGCCGTTGACGACCTCGGCCTGGCTGCCGGACCAGGGGTTGCGTACGGCCATGGTCCCGGTGGTGCCGGCCTGGATCGCGGCGGTGGTGATGGTGCCGCCCTCGATCTGCACGTCGACCTTGGAGTTGCCCTGGATGGCGACGGTGCCGGCGGCGTCCCAGCCGGAGGGCCAGGCCGGGGCGATGCGCAGGGTGCCGTCGTAGTCGGTGGCCAGGGCTTCATCCAGAGCCGTGGCCACGGTGGAGGACTGTTCGATGTAGGGCTCGTCGCCCGGTGTGCTGCCGCCCAGTGAGCCCATGCCGCTGATGTAGGCCTGGTAGCCCTCGGTGATGGACACCAGGTCGGACTCGACCTGGCTGGGCATGTCGAGCCGGGCCGCGTCGACCGCGTCGAAGCTCCAGTCCGGGCTGTTCTGGTTGGGCCGGTAGGTGTAGGTGCGATCGGCCAGTGCGGTGAGGTTGTCACCGTTGACGGTGGTGCTGTCACCGATCACGCCGTACGGCCAGACCGGTTCGAGGCCGATGTTCTCGTCGTTGTGCAGCGTCGCGGACGGCTGGTACGAGTCCGCGATCACGTCTGCGCCGGCCGCGTCGGAGGACGGGGTCAGCAGTTGCGAGTGGGTGGACTCGTCGGTGCGGGCATAGGGCTCGATCTCGGCCTCGGCGGTCTTGAGCTGCGAGACGAGCGAGGAGTCGGTGTTCAGCAGGGTCGCGGCGGAGACCACGGCCGGGAAGAGCGCCTGGTCGGCGGCGAGGTCGGTGGTGGGGTCGGTGACCGCCCACTGGGTTTCGTGGGCGTTGGCGGTGGCGTGCAGGTAGCCGTCGGAGCCGACACTCTGGTACGCCAGCAGGAAGGTCGCGGTCTGCTGCAGGATCGGCCAGTAGGTCTGCAGGAAGCTGAGGCTGCCGGTGTCCTGGTACTGCTGCCAGATCCACAGGGCGAGTTCGGCGCCGCTGGTGACGTCCTCGGCGTTGTAGCTCGGGCTGGAGGCCTTCGAGCAGGAGGCGTTCTGGGCGTTGGTGCCGCCGTTGTAGTAGCCGTTCCCGTTGAACCGCATGGTCTCCGGGATGCAGGCGCCGGGCAGGCCGCCCATCTGGGCGCTGGTCCAGGACTCGATGGCCGGCAGGTCGTTCAGGTACATGCTGAAGATGGGCAGGTTGAGCGCGTAGTTGCCGCTGCTCAGGTTCGCCGCGATCTGTCCGCGCAGGTTCCACAGCCAGTACCCGGCCGGGTACCAGTCCTGCTGGTCCTGGTCGTAGGCGAACATGTCGGCGACCCCGGCCTGGCTGCCCGGGTACGCGCCGGACTTCATCGAGGCGGCTTCGGTGTACAGGTAGATGGTGCGCAGGTTCTCCAGGTACTGGGCGGTGCCGTCCGAGGAGTTCATCTCGATCAGGCCCGAGGACGCCCAGAAGCTGTTCCACCAGGACGACTGGGTGGCCAGCAGCGTCGAGGCCGCGGTGGTGGTGTCGGACCCGATGAGGCTGGAGGCGGTCGTGGTGGCGTTCCCGCCGGTCCATGACGGTGCCGCCACCACGACGGCGTAGGAGCCGTTCGCATTGGGCGTGAACGCCACCTGCACCTCGGTGGAGTTGACGACGGACGCGGTGACGTTCTGCCCGCCGGCTGTGATCGCGGACATCGCGCCGAACGTGCTGCCGGAGTTCCCGGTCTGGGAGTTGTCCGCCCACGTCTGGGCGAGGCTGCCGACCGCCCCGGACGCGGCGGCTGTGGGTGTCCGGCCGCTCCACAGGTTCAGTGTCGCCGTCTGCTGAACGCCCGGAGTCGCGCCGGTGACCTCGACGACCAGCTCGTCCTTGCCGGCCGGCACCCACGCCTGCATGGTCATGCCGCCGCCGGACTCGTCCAGTACCCCGTTGTACAGATCCAGGTGTGCGGAGAAGTTCGACGCCGAGGTCATCGCCGCCAGGCCCGGGATGCGGACCTGGCCCGGCGAGAGCCGGTTCGGCATGGTGTCGGAGCGGTTGAGCTGTGCGGTGAAGCCGTTGGCGGCCCAGGCCGCGACCCCGAGCGAGCCGTTGCCCAGTGGCAGCGACTGCGAGTCCGCGGTGTTCGGCTGTCCGAGGACGATGTCGGACCGGCTGACGATGCCGCCGGTGTTCTCCGAGAAGGCCCCGTTCTGCCAGGCGGTCGTCAGGGTCTCCGCGGACGCCCGCGGAACCAGCCCGGTGGCGAAGGTGAACAGAGGGATCGCCACGGTCAGTGCGGTGGCGGCGGCGAATAGGGGGAAGATGCGTCGGATGGTCAAAGTCGGTCCTCCAATGGGCGTGGAGTCTCCAAGATGTGAAACCAGCATCACGCCAGGGACATCGGAGGTATGTTTAGCGCATCGCCGGTAGATCCGTCCATAGGTCCCGAGAGTTCCGGAACTTGATCCCCAGTCATAGGATGTATCACCCACTGCCCCGGGCCTTGGTCCAGACCCTTGACGTGTACACCGGCGGCTCGGACAAGCTGCGGGAGCTTACGGAACTTGTACACGTCCGCCTCGCGAGCCAGCACGCCGGCAGTACACCTGCAACAGCACCCGGCCCAGGCGTTCAACCTGTCCAGGAATCCTGACCACACTCGGCAACCCACGGTCGCGGGGCCCGCTCACCGCTGGGCGCGGCGGAAGTCGCCGGGGGTGCGGCCGGTCTCGCGGGCGAAGAACTTGCCGAAGTTGCCGGCCTCGGTGAAGCCGAGCGCGCGGCCGATCGCGGCCACCGGCCGGTCGGTGTGCGCGAGCAGTCGCTGCGCCTGCAGGGCGACGCGGGCGTCGGCGAGCTGCTTCGCACTGCGGCCGGTGGCGGCCAGGCACGCGCGGGTCAGGGTTCGAGGGGAGTAGCCGAGCCTCGCGGCATAGTCCGCGATGGAGCGGGTGGCGGCGAAGGAGCGCTCCAGCTCGCGCCGGAAGGCGAGGTAGACCTCGGCGCCGGGCGGGGCGGGGACGGGGCGTCCAGCCGGGTCCGGGAGGCGCGCCATGCGGATCAGCAGCGCGCCGAGGAGCTGCCGCAGCAGCGCTCCGGTCAGCTCTGCGTCGCTGTCGGCGGGCGCTGTCGGGCCAGTGGTCCACTCGGCTCGCAGTGCCCGGTATTCCGTGTCCAGCTCCGTCACCGCGCGGTCGAAGGCAGCGAACCCGTCGGGCGGCAGCCTGCGGCACCAGGGCTGTACTGCTGTTTTGACGGGTGGTCAGAGTCCTTACTGCAGAAGCGAATTGCTGAAAACTGCCCAGGAATGTGACGTAGGTCACTGAGCGATTACCGGCCACCCGGCGGCCGGTCACGGCCATCCCGGCAGCCACCCCGCTCCGGGGTGCCAGCCCGCCGGGGGCGGTGCGGCGCGCCGGGGGCGCGCGGGCGACCCGGTCCAATGCTCAAGGAATGGGCATGCCAAGGGGCATTCGGCGGCAACGCCCGGGCGCCGGGGGCCGGTCAGCGGATCCGGCGGTTCCTATTCCTCTGCCGCCGCGCCGCGACGCCATATTGGCCGAAACTTTCCATTCGGCTGGTAGATCATTTCAGATCCTCATTCAGACCCCTTGTATTTCCCTCTGCAACTTCCAGAATGTCTTCCAGGGCTCCGCCGGGCTGCTGCTCGACCGCTGCTCACGGGGAGTCACTTCAATTAGGAGAGCGGGGTGACAAATCATGAAGAAGTTCCAGGTCAGGGCTGCCGGTCCGATCCGGCTGACCAGCACGGTAACTGCGGCATACGGAGTGGCTGCGAAGGCATCCTCCCTTCCGATCGCCTGCGGGTGATCCGGGTGTAAGTTCCCGGTGGCGTGTGCGGCCGGACGTTCCGGCCGTGCACGCCATGTATTTACGATCCATCGAAAACGACCGTGCCATTCGGCGAATTACGCCGATGCCGGGCAGGAGCGGGCCCATGGACAGCGCACGGATCACCCTGTATTCACTCAGTTTTGTCAATGAAGGCGATGACGTTGTCGTCGGCCGCGCGGAGACCGAGTCCTATGCCGTCTTCCCAGCCGACGCGGCACGGGTCGTACAGAAGCTGCGTGACGGAGCCAGCATCGACCAGGCCGCTGCCTGGTACGCCGAGGAGTACGGCGAAACCGCCGATATCGACGATCTCGTCGAGACCCTGCGGGCTCTCGGTTTCGTGCGCGAGGACGAGGACACCGCGCCCGCCGCCGAGCTCCGGGACGTGACCCGTTTCCGCGGGCTCGCACGGCTGCTGTTCTCGCCCGGCGCCTGGGTGCTCTACACCGCCGTGATCGGCCTGGCCTGCTGGGCGATGGTCCGGGATCCCTGGCTGCGCCCACTGCCCTCGCGGATCCTGTTCGACAACTCCCTGCTGATGCTGATGCTGGTGGTCATCCTGTCGCAGGTGATCGGCATCGCCTGGCACGAGTCGTTCCATGTGCTGGCCGCCCGCAGGCTGGGCGTGCCGGCCCGGTTGAGCATCGGACGCCGGCTCTACTTCCTGGTCTTCCAGACCACGCTGACCGGGCTGATGGGGGTCCCCCGGGGCAAACGGGTGCTGCCGTTCTGCGCCGGGCTGCTGGCGGACTCGCTCTTCGGCAGTGCCCTGCTCGCCGTCGCCTGGACCTGCCACGGGCGTGGCGGCGTCGCCTCGGCCTTCGGCGCGGCGGCGGTGACCGCCCTCTACCTCACCGTGCTGCGGATGGCCTGGCAGTTCCTGGTCTTCATGGAGACCGACCTCTACTACGTCCTGGTCCATCTGCTGCGCG
>Ga0302314_10011549_pt1 | contig 15398 bp, 9 predicted proteins | sample III_Palsa_N2_3_FD_200533 | JGI IMG/M metagenome (GOLD analysis project Ga0302314, IMG submission 200533) | Peat permafrost microbial communities from Stordalen Mire near Abisko, Sweden - III_Palsa_N2_3 | ecosystem: Environmental > Terrestrial > Soil > Palsa > Peat permafrost | place: Sweden...
TAATCGCATGCGCGTGGCGTGCGAGGATAGTGCTGTGCCAAGTGATCAAGCAGCCGGCCCCCGGCCAGTAAACGCCGCAGGTGGGCGTGACCATTTCACGGCCGGCGATTTCGCGGCGGCGGACGCCATCGTCAGTGACCTCTTCGCCCGCGGCGGTCAGCCCGCGATCGCCTACGGCATCGTGGCCGGCGGCGAGCTGGTGCACAGCGCCGGGTTCGGCGCCCGGGTCCTCGGCGCCGGGGCGCCGGACGCGGATACCGTGTTCCGGATCGCGTCGATGTCCAAGTCGTTCACCGCGTCCGCCATCCTGCTGCTGCGCGACGCCGGCGCGCTGGCGCTCGACGACCCGGCCGCCGAGTACGTGCCCGAGCTGGCCGGCTGGACCTGCGGTTCGGCCGACGCCGCCCCGGTGACGATCAGGCAGCTGCTGACGATGACGGCCGGGTTCCCGACCGACGACCCGTGGGGGGACCGGCAGCAGGGGCTGCCGATCACCGCGTTCGACCAGCTGCTGGCGGCCGGGGTCTCGTTCAACTGGGCGCCGGGGACCCGGTTCGAGTACTCCAACCTCGGCTACGCGATCCTCGGCCGGGTGCTGACGATGGCGTCCGGCGTGCTCTACGACGAGTTCATCAGGACCCGGCTGCTGGCGCCGCTCGGCCTGACCAGGACCGGCTTCAACGCCGACGAGTTCGACCAGGAGAACCTGGCCGTCGGCTACCGGCACGGGCTCGGCGGCTGGGCCGAGGTGCCGTTCGACCCCTACGGCGCGTTCGCCCCGATGGGCGGCGTGTTCTCGACCGTCTCCGACCTCGCCCGCTGGGTGGCCGGGTTCGCGGCCGCGTTCCCGCCCGACGGAACCGGCGACGCCGACGGCGACGGCGAGGGCCACGACGCCCACCCGCTCCGCCCGGCGTCCCGCCGGCAGATGCAGCTGCCGCAGGCGGTGACCGGCTGGCGGGCGGCCGGGCGGCTGCCGGGCGGCCCGCCCGTCCCGCCCGAGTACTACGGGTTCGGCCTGTTCGTCGACGAGGACCCGTCCCGCGGGCGGGTGGTCTCGCACAGCGGCGGCTACCCGGGGTTCGGCTCCAACATGCGCTGGCACCCGGCCACCGGCATCGGCGTGATCGCCCTCGGCAACGGCACCTACGCCCCGATGTCCCCGCTCACCGGCCTGGTCCTCGACGCCCTGGTGCCGTCCTCAAGCGCCTACCAGGTGGCCCTCGCGCCCGCCGCGACCGCGGCCGGCCAGGCGGGCAAGGCAGGCGCCCCCTGGCCGCAGACCCTCGCGGCCCAGGACAAGGCCGACCGTCTCCTGGCGGACTGGGACGACGCGGCCGCCGACGCGCTGTTCACCGAGAACGTCGCCCTCGACGGCCCCTACAACGAGCGCCGCCACACCATCGGCCTGATCCGCGAGCGCATCGGCGACTTCACCGCCGACCCGAACCGCCAGGCCGAGTCCGACACCCCGGCTCACCGCCGCTGGTGGCTGACCGGGGAGAACGGCACCGTGCAGGCGCAGATCCAGCTCAGCCCCGAGCGCTCGCCGCGGGTCATGTCGCTCACCCTGGCCGTCCCGCCGGCCCCGAACTCGTCCCTCGCCCGGGCCCTCGACGCCGTGGTCGAGTGGCTGAACGACCCCGGCCAGGACTGGCCGTCGTCGGTGCCGGTGGCCGCGTCGGCCGACGCGGGCCTGATCGCCCGCCGCCTGCGGATGGCGGCCGCCTGGGCCGGGAAGTGCTCGCTGGGCGCGTTCCAGGCGGGCAGCGGGACCGCCTCATCGACGGTCGAGCTGGTCGGCGAGCACGCCACGATCACGCTTTCGCTGCTGGTCAACCGCGCCACCGGCGAGCTCCGCCAGGCGGACGTGTCGCTCTAGGCGCACTCACCGCAAACCGTCAGAAAACTCGCAGGAATAGATTCCGATACGGTCCTGTTCCGTATCGATAGTGCCGGGCCCGGGCGTCGTCGAGACGACGCCCGCGGGCGGCCGGCACGGAAGCTTTCTGGAGTTCTGGAGGGGCCTGTGGACACGTCAGCGATCCAGCGCAGACGATGGATCATCCTCGGCGTGCTCGTCGTCGGACTGCTCGCCATCGTCATCGACAACACCGTTCTCAACGTCGCGCTCAAGACCATCGCCAACCCGGTCGGCGGCCTCGGCGCCAGCCAGTCCCAGCTCGAGTGGGCGATCAACTCCTACACGCTCGTCTTCGCCGGCCTGCTGTTCACCTTCGGGGTGATCGGCGACCGCATCGGACGCAAGCGCGTGCTCATGGTCGGCCTCGCCCTGTTCGGCCTCGGCTCCCTGCTGTCGGCCTACTCGCACTCGCCCGACCAGCTGATCTGGGCCCGGGCGGCGATGGGCCTGGGCGGCGCGGCGGTGATGCCGCAGACGTTGTCGATCATCGCCAACGTCTTCGAGCCGCAGGAGCGGGCCAAGGCGATCGGCATCTGGACCTCCGCCGTCGGCATCGGCGTCGCGATCGGCCCGGTCCTCGGCGGCCTGCTGCTGACCCATTTCTGGTGGGGCTCGGTCTTCCTCATCAACGTCCCGGTGACCGCGGTCGGCCTGGTCGCCGCGCTCTTCCTGGTGCCGGAGTCCCGCAACCCCGCGCCGGGCAGGATCGACTACGTCGGCGTCCTCGGCTCCGTCCTCGGCCTGGTCCTGCTCGTCTACGGGGTCGTGCAGGGCGGCGACGGCGAGTCGTGGCTGAGCGCGGGCGTGCTCGGACCGCTGCTCGGCGGCCTGGCCGTGCTCGCCCTGTTCGTCTGGCACGAAAGCCGCATCGAGCACCCCAGCCTCGACGTCCGCCTGTTCAAGAACCGGACGCTCGCGGCCTCGGTCAGCTCGATCGCGCTGCTCTTCTTCGGCATGGGCGGGGTCTACTTCTTCACCAGCTTCTACCTGCAGAACGTCCGCGGCTACAGCCCGCTCGAGGCAGGCGCGCTGGCGGTGCCGTTCGCGCTCGCGCAGTTCCTGATGGCGCCGCGCAGCGCCCCGCTGGTGGAACGGTTCGGGGTCCGGGCCATCGGGGTGGCGGGGATGCTGCTGAACGCGGTGGCGATCGCCGGCTACGCGTTCATCGGCACCGCCTCGCCGATCTGGATCGTCGCGGTGCTCTACTTCATCCAGGGCGCCGGGCTCGGCATCGCCATCCCGGCCGCGACCTCCAGCATCATGCAGGCCCTGCCGCGGGAGCGGGCCGGAGCCGGGTCGGCCCTGTCCAACACCGCCCGCCAGGTCGCGGTCGCGCTCAGCGTGGCCGTGCTCGGCTCGATCCTCGCGCAGGCCTACCGCAGCTCGCTGAGCCCGACCCTGACGAGGCTCCCGGTCGCCGCGCGGAACGCGGCCGGCACCTCGATCACCGCCACCCAGGCGGTGGCGCAGCACCTCGGCCCGGCCGGCCGGTTCCTGCTCGGCCCGGCCGACGCGTCGTTCGTGGACGCCATGCGGATCACCACCGCGATCGCGGCCGGCCTGGCGGTCGCGGGCGCGATCGCGGTCGCCCGCTGGATGCCGGGCAAGCCGCGGCCTACCATCGAGGAGATCGAGGAGATCGTCGCGATGGAGATCGCGGCGGCCGAACGCGACCTGGCGATGACCGCCCGCCCGCGGCCGAGCTCCGAGGAAAATTCAACCCCTATTTATCTCGAACGGACCGTTGCTTCGCCCGGCCCGTCCGCCGAACCCGTCGACGGCTAATCCCGCGAGCCAAGGGGCGCGCCCCTGTCCTCGGACTGAGGAGCCCGGCGGTTTTGGCCGGGCGACGAGGGAGAAGACAGGGGCCACGAGCGCCCGGAGGCGAGCGGGGAAAACACAGAGAGAAGGTGAATCCCGGCCATGCGAACTCAAGACGCCAAGCCGTCAGCGGGCAGCCTGCCAGCTGACGCCGCCGCCGGGATCCCGGCCGCGGCCGGGCTGCCCCCGAATGCGCGGGTCGCCCCGAACGCCGGGCCCCGTCAGGACTGCACGGCCGCCCGGCGCCCCGGGCGGCCGCGCAGCGAGCAGGCCGAGCAGGCGATCCTCGATGCCGCCATCGAGGCGGTCGGCGATCGCGGCATCGACGGCGTGAGCTGCGAGGACGTCGCCGCCCGGGCCGGCGTGGGCAAGGCCACGCTGTACCGCCGCTGGCCCGGCAAGGAGGACCTGCTGATCGCCGCGTTCGCCGCCCTCAAGCGGCCGCTGCCGGAGCCGCGGGGCGAGTCGGTCCGCGACGACCTGATCGCGATGCTCGAGGTGATGGCGGAAGACGCCGAAGACCCCCGGTTCGCGCAGCAGTACGCGCTGCTGCACGCCGAGGGGGAGCGATACCCGCGGCTGGTGGCGCTGTACAAGGAGCGCGTGGTCGAGCCGCGCCGCGAGCTGATGCGGTCGGTGCTCCGCCGCGGCGTCGCCGACGGCGAGATCCGCCCCGACGCCGACGTGGAGATCGCGATGCTCGCGCTCACCGGCGCGGTCATGATCCGGGGCAAGCACGACACGCTCCCGGCTGAGCCCTGCTTCGCGACCCGCGTCGTCGACGAGCTGCTGGTCGGCCTCGCCCCCCGCTAGAGCATCGCACCCGCGCGTCGGCTGACGCTCATCAACTGTTCACCTGCGCCGGCCAGGTAACCGCGCTCGTCACCCCGCCTGGGTGATGCACGCGCTCGCCGCCCGCGGCGATGCTGTAGCCGTCACGCCGGCGATGTTCCGGCGCGGGTCGGCGGGCTATCGGCACAGGGGAGCGGGGCGGCAGCATGGCCAACGAGGAGCAGGGTCGGCTTCAGCAGGCGGAAAGCGGAGTGCGGTGGCGTCGGTGGGGGCCGTACGTCAGCGAGCGCCAGTGGGGGACGGTCCGCGAGGACCCCGGCCAGGACCCGGGCGCCACCTGGGGGGCGTTCCCCTACGAGCAGGCCGGCTACCGGGCCTACCGGTGGGGCGAGGACGGGCTGGCGGGGATCTGCGACGACAAGCAGCGGCTGTGCCTGTCGGTGGCGCTGTGGAACGAGGCCGACCCGACGCTCAAGGAGCGGCTGTTCGGCCTGACCAACTCCCAGGGCAACCACGGCGAGGACGTCAAGGAGTGCTACTACTACCTGGACGCGACGCCGACGTCGTCGTACCTGAAGATGCTGTACAAGTACCCGCAGCGCGAGTTCCCCTACGACGACCTGATCGCGACCAACGGAGCGCGGAGCAAGACCGAGCCCGAGTACGAGCTGATCAACACCGGGATCTTCAACGACAACCGCTACTTCGACGTCTTCGTCGAATACGCCAAGGATTCACCGGAAGACCTGCTCATGCAGGTCACCGTGCATAACCGGGGACCCGAGGAGGCGCGGGTGCACGTGCTGCCCACGCTCTGGTTCCGGCACACCTGGTCCTGGGCCGGCGGCGACGAGCAGCCGTCGCTGCACGTCGACACCGACGTGCAGGGGATGAGCGCCGTCGTCGCCCAGCAGAGCGACCTCGGCGTCCGCTGGTTCTACGCCGACCAGCCGGTGCCGGTGCTGGTGACCGGGAACGAGACCAACAACGAGCGCGTCTTCGGCTCGCCCAACGACTCGCCTTACGTCAAGGACGGCATCGAGCGGGCCGTCGTGCACGGCGAGGACGACAAGGTCAACCCCGACGGCAGCGGGACCAAGGCGGCCATGCACTACGTCCTGACGGTTCCGGCCGAGGGCAGCGCGACGATCCGGATGCGGCTGACCGACGCGCGGTCCGAGCGCCCCTTCGACGGCTTCGACGAGGTGATGGGCGCCCGCCGCGGCGAGGCGGACGAGTTCTACGCGGGCGTGCTGGCCGGGGAGCTCACCGAGGACGAGCGCCTGGTCAGCCGGCAGGCGCTGGCCGGCATGCTGTGGTCGAAGCAGTACTACGGACTCGACATGGAGCAGTGGCTGATCGAGCACGGGTCCGACCCGATCGCGCCGTCGGAGGGGCTGCGCAATCACGACTGGCAGCACCTGATCTCCGAGGACATCATCTCGATGCCCGACAAGTGGGAGTACCCGTGGTTCGCGGCCTGGGATCTCGCCTTCCACGCGATCGCCCTCTCGGCGGTCGACATGCCGTTCGCCAAGCGACAGCTCCAGCTGCTGCTCGACCACCGCTACCTGCACCCGAACGGGCAGCTGCCGGCCTACGAGTGGAACTTCAGCGACGTCAACCCGCCGGTGCACGCCTGGGCGGCCTGGTTCGTCTACTCGATGGAGAAGGCCAGAACCGGCAAGGGGGATCGGGTCTTCCTCGAGGACACGTTCCAGAAGCTGATGCGGAACTTCGGCTGGTGGCTGAACCGCAAGGACGCCGACGACCGCAACATCTTCCAGGGCGGCTTCCTCGGCCTTGACAACATCGGCGTCTTCGACCGCAGCGCGCCGCTGCCGGGCGGCGGCCGGATCGACCAGGCCGACGGGACCGCGTGGATGGCGCTGTACAGCCAGAACATGGTTCAGATGGCGACCGAGCTCGGCCGCGAGAACCCGGTCTACTTCGACCAGGCGCAGGCGCTGCTCGAGAACTGGGCCTGGATCGCCGCCGCCACCAACCATGTCGGCCCGGACGACGTGGGCCTGTGGGACGAGGCGGACGGTTTCTTCTACGACGTGCTCAGGCGCCCCGACGGCAGCTCGATCCCGATGAAGGTGCGCTCGATCGTCGGGCTGATGCCGCTCGTCGCCGCCACCGTCATCAGCGACAGCGTGCGGTCCGATTTCCCCGAGCTGGTGGCGGGCGCGATCGCGTTCATGGCCCAGCACCCGGCGCTGTCGGCCGCGCTGCCCGAGCGGGGCCGGCAGGCCGACCGGACCAGCGGCCCGGTCATCTTGGCCATGTTCGACGAGGACCGGCTGCGCCGGATCCTGGCCACGATGCTCGACGAGGGGGAATTCCTCGGGCCGCACGGCATCCGGGCGGTCTCGCGCTATCACGCCGAGCACCCGTACACCCTGGACCTGGAGGGGCAGGACTACACCGTCAACTACCTCCCGGCCGAGTCCGACACCGGCATGTTCGGCGGCAACTCCAACTGGCGGGGGCCGGTCTGGGTGCCGATCAACATCATGCTCATCCGCGGCCTGCTGAACCTGTACGAGTACTACGGCGACGCGTTCACGGTCGAGTGCCCGACCGGCTCGGGTCAGCACAAGAACCTGTACCAGGTCGCCAACGACATCAGCGAGCGCCTGATCGGCGCCTTCCGCCGCGACGCGGACGGGCGCCGGCCGGTCCACGGCGGCGAGGAGATGCTGCAGACCGACCCGCACTGGCGCGACCTGGTGCTGTTCTACGAGTATTACCACGGAGACAACGGCGCCGGGATCGGCGCCAGCCACCAGACCGGCTGGTCCGGCACGGTGGGGGTGCTGCCACTGCTCTTCCGCGGCAACCGGTCGCTCGAGCAGACGGGCTGGATACCCGCGCCGCGTGAGGAGAGCGCGGTCGCGCAGCGGCAGGAGGCAGCGGCGGGATGACCGGATGGCCCGATAAACCCGTTATCTACGAGGTGAACACCGCCGTCTGGCTGACCGAGCTGGCGCAGGCGGCCGGGACGCCGGTGACCCTGGGCGCCGTGACCGACGCCGACTGGGACGCGGTCACCCCGTCCGGCGTCGACGCGGTCTGGCTGATGGGGGTCTGGGAGCGCAGCCCGGCCGGCCTCGAGCTGGCCCTGGGCAACGCCGGGCTGATGGAGTCGTTCCGCGAGGCCCTGCCCGACCTGCGGGCCTGCGACATCATCGGCTCGCCCTACTGCGTGCACCGCTACGTGGCCGACGAGCGCTTCGGCGGCCGGTCGGGGCTGGCGGCGGCCCGGGCGGCGCTCGCCGCCCGCGGCGTCCGGCTGATCCTGGACTACGTGCCCAACCACGTCGCGCCCGATCACCCCTGGGTCACCGAGCACCCGGAGTTCTTCATCCAGGGCGACGAGTCCGACCTCAAGTCGGATCCGGGTAGCTGGCTGGCGGTCGGCGGGCGGGTGCTCGCGCACGGCCGCGACCCGTACTTCCCCGCCTGGCCGGACGTCGTGCAGCTGAACGCGTACGCCGGCCCGGCCCGGGCGGCGACGGCGCAGACCCTGTCGGACATCTCCGCCCAGTGCGACGGCATCCGCTGCGACATGGCGATGCTGATGACCAACGACATCTTCGGCAAGACCTGGGGCGAGCGGGCCGGCCAGCGGCCGGACGAGGAGTTCTGGCCGTTCGTCATCGCCGAGCTGCGCGCCCGGCACCCCGACACCGTGCTGATCGCCGAGGCCTACTGGGACATGGAGTGGACGCTGCAGCAGCAGGGCTTCGCGTTCTGCTACGACAAGCGGCTCTACGACCGCATCCTCGAGGTGAACCCGCCCGACCTGCGCGGGCACCTGCAAGCCGACCTTGGCTACCAGTCGCGGCTGGTGCGCTTCCTGGAGAACCACGACGAGCCGAGGATCGCCGAGAAGCTGCCGGCCGAGCTCGAGCGGGCGGCCGCGGTCACGATCGCGACCCTGCCCGGGGCGACCATGTGGCACGAGGGGCAGTTCGAGGGGCGCCGGGTCCGCCCGCCCGTCTTCGTCGACCGACGGCCCGACGAGCCGCTCGACCAGGAGCTGGCCGCCTGGCACCGCGGCCTGGTCTCGGTCGTCGCCTCCCACGGCGTCCGGACGGGAGCCTGGCAGCTGCTCGAGGCCGGGGGCTGGCCCGACAACCAGTCCGCCCGCAACCTGATCGCGTGGTCGTGGACGCCGGGCGACGACGCCGGGCCCGTCCGCAGGCACGTGATCGTGGTCAACCTGTCGCAGACGCCGGCCCAGGCTCAGATCCCGCTTCCGTGGCCGGACCTGCCGGGCCGCCGCTGGCGGCTGCTTGACCCGGTCAGCGGGGCTGACTTCACCCGCGACGGCGCCCAGCTGACGGACCCCGGGTTGTACGTCGATCTGCAGCCGGGTCAGTTCTACCTGCTGGAGGTGCGCTGATCGAGGGGGGAGCGGGGATGCACGACGATGAGGCGGACCAGCCGCCGTCGACGGTGCTGCTGATGATCAACAGCTGGCAGGCGACGCTGATCCTCGGCCTGGTCACGATCGTCCTCGGGGTCATCGTCACCGCCCACCCGAACGGCTCCCTGCGCGTGGTCGCGATCCTGATCGGCATCGCCGCGATGATCTCGGGGCTGTTCCAGCTGATCCGGGCGGCTGACCGGTCAGCGCAGCATCGCCTCTGGCCGGGCATCTGCGGCCTGGTCTTCATCGCGCTCGGCGTGGTCCTGATCCGCCACCTGCACCTGACCCTGGCCCTCGTCGGCCTGCTGGTCGGCCTCAGCTGGATCGTCCAGGGGATAGCGGGGCTGATGTCCGCGTTCTGCGGGCCGCGCGAGGGCGCCGTCTGGTGGGCGGTGTTCGGGTCCATCAGCCTCATCGCCGGGATCGCGGTCACCGCGAGCCCGCTGTCGTCCGTCACCGTGCTGGCCGTGCTGGTCGGGATCTGGCTGCTCGTGCTCGGCTTGCTCGAGATCGTGGCCGGGCTGATCCTGCAGCACAAGCTCGCGGCCGCCTCGCCCGGCTACCGGCCGTCGACGCCGTGGTCCTCCGGTCCGGGCGCGTTAGCCGCCGTCAGCCGCCGCGCCGCCGGTACCTGCCGCGCCGCCGGTAGCTGCCGCGCCGGCGTCGGGGGCTGGACGGCCGTCCGATGAATCGCCGGGCGGCGGGTCTCGCCTGGCCGGCCCTCGGTAGGCGCTGACCAGCCGGGCGACCAGCGTGGCGAGGAAGACCTGGCCGGTCAGCGCCTCGAGGACCGCCACCGCCCGGCCGAAGCTGCCGCCCGCGGTGAAGTCGCCGTAGCCCAGGGTGGTCAGCGTGGTGAAGCTGAAGTACTGGTAGGTGCGGATATTGGCCGGCTCGCCGTTGACGAAGAAATCGGTGCCGCCGAGGCCGTCGATAGCACCGTAAAAGGCGGCGAACATCAGCCCGATGAGCATGTACGCGCTCAGCGCGGCGTAGATGCTCTGCACGGTGACGGTGTCCAGCTTCAGCACGCCGTCAAGGATGATCACCACCGTCGCCAATAGCAGGAGGCCGGTCCAGACACTGGCCGCGCCTCGCGCGGCCGACGTGTCTGACGACGCCACTGCCGCGATCGCCAGCACCGAGCCGGTCACCGTCCCCCATCGCGCCGCATTGCGGTGCGGGAAGTTGGTGTTCCGGAGCGCGATAAGCGCCACCGCGACCACCAGAACCAGCTGCGCGGTCTGGCTCGGCCGGCCGCTGGCCAGCGCCGACAGTAGGTAGACGGCGATGAGGGTGACGAGCAGCAGGCCATACCGCGCTTGGCGGCCTTGGCGGCCGATCCCTTCGCCTTCGGTCACGGCATCAGCGCAGCACTCCGCGGGAGGTACCGGACCACCCCGCGACGCTTGTCCATGCGGTGACGTTATTGCGCGTCAGGCCGGGCGCGAATCATCCCGGCCGGGTGATCCGCTTCTGAGCCTGCGTTGCTGGAATTACCTGTGACCACGAATCAGATCCTCATCGGCCTGGGCCTGATCGTTTTCCTCGCCGTCGGATCACAGGTGCTCGCGAGCCGGCTGCGGATTCCCGCGCTGATCGTCTTGCTGCCCGTTGGCTTCGCCGCGGGCGCGCTGACCGGCGACGTCAACCCCGACAAGCTGCTCGGTCCGGCCTTCCAGCCAATGGTGTCGCTCGCGGTCGCGGTGATCCTCTACGACGCCGGTCTCGGGCTGGAGCTGCGGAAGCTAACCGGGCACCCGCGGCGCGTGGTCTGGCGGCTGATCGCCCTCGGCGTCCCGATCACGATCGCGCTGGCCACCTGCATGGCGCTGGTGCTGCTGGGGATGCCGGAGGAGGCGGCGCTGATGACCGGGGCCATCCTGGTCGTCTCCGGGCCGACGGTGGTGGGCCCGCTGCTCGCCTTCGTCCGGCCTAGCGAGCGAGTCCAGCGGATCCTGGCCTGGGAAGGGTCGCTGATCGACCCCTTCGGCGCCATCCTCGGAGCGGTCATATTCCACGGCATCGTATCGGGGACCCACCGTGGCTCTGGCGCCCAGATCGGGCAGTTCCTGGCCAGCATCGGCGTCGGCGCGGCCGGGGGCGCCGTCGGCATCGCGCTGCTCTTCTTGGTGCTGCGGGTGCTCCGGCTCGGCGAAGTACTCGGTACGTCCGCCCAGCTCGCCGCGGTGATCGGCGTGGCCGCGACCTGTGACGTGCTGCGCGACGATACCGGGCTCATCGCCGCGATCATCATGGGCCTCGCCGCGGCCAACCTGCGCGGTTTTGACATCCCCGCCCGCCGGCCGTTCTTCGAGACGCTGGTCCAGCTGATCATCGGCCTGCTGTTCATCTCCATCTCGGCCACGGTCACCCCCGCGTCAGTCCGCCATCTGATCCTCCCGACGCTGGCCCTGGTCGCCGTTCTCGTCCTGGTCGCCCGCCCGCTCGTCGCCTGGGCGGCGACGCTGCGGACCGACCTGACCAGAGGTGAACGCGGCTTCATCGGGTGGATGGCCCCGCGCGGGATCATCGCCGCCGCCACCGCGTCGACGTTCGGGCCCGCCCTGTCGGCCGCGCACGTCGGCGGCGCGCAGAAGATCCTGCCGGTCACGTTCCTCGTGATCGTGCTGACGGTGACGCTCTACAGCCTGACCGCGGTACCGGTCGCCGAGCGGCTTGGCGTCACTCGCCCGGCCCGGACGCGGCCGCTCCTCGTCGGCGGCGATCCCTGGGTGATCGACCTCGGCACGGCTCTTCAGTCAGCGGGATTGGAGGTGCTCATGTGGGCCGGAGCAGAAACGCAGCGCAGCCAGATCAGGGCAGCGGGGCTCGAATTGGCGACCGGTGAACTCCTCGCGACCGCGATCGACGGCGCCTTGCTCGAGGGGATCACGATGGTTCTCCTGCTCACCGACGAGGACGACTTCAACGCGCTTGCCTCAGCGATTCTGCGGGACAACGTCGATGGCCCGGTCTACCGGCTGCGGGCCCGGCTGCCCAGCCATGGGGTCGTCGCGCCCTACACGGGCGGTGAGGCTCTGTTCGGCGCGGAGCTGACCAGGCCCATCGTCATGGGGCGGTACCGGGACGGGGCGCGGATCGCGTCGCGGCCAGGGCGCGATCCGCTGCCTCCCGCATCCGAGGTGCTCTTCCTGATCCGGGCCGACGGCCGGCTCGCCCCGGTCACCGACCACACCACGCCGGCGACCGAGGACGGGGACACCCGGGTTTTCCTCGACCCCGAACCGCAGCCAAGCTCGGCCGGCACCGCGCACATCCCCTCGCATCCGGCCACGACGCCCACGGTGCCCCCGCAGGCTCCAGCGCCCGAGCGGGGCACGCCCCGGGTGCCGCTCGCTGCCCCTACCGCATCCCCGACCACCGCCCCCAGCTCGCCGGATACCGGGACCGAGCAGGAAGGGACACGATGATGAATCAGACGTCGCCCGCCGGCCTGCTCGCCTGCGGGCGCCTGTCCGCCCAGCGCTTAGCCTTGGTTCTTGGCCCGTTCCGCATGGTCATAGGTGGACTCCGGGTTCGCGCGCACGAACGCGTCAAGCTCCTTCGCGTCCTCGCCGACGAGGATGCGCCAGTCGCCGGACCGCACTCCGTCAAGGATGATCGTGGCCGCCTCGGCCGCACTGGTCGGGGCGTTCTCCTGCCAGCCGGCGTTCGCCTTCTCGATCTCCGCCTCGTCGGTCAGACCGAACGCGCGCATCGAGTTGCCGACGATGTTGGTGGCGATGTACCCCGGCATCACCAGCGCGACCCGGACGTGCGGCGCGTTCGTCCGCAGGTCCTCGATCAGCGACTCGGTGAACCCCTTGACCGCGAACTTCGCCGTGCTGTAGGCGGTGTGCGGCCACGCCGGCCCGAGCGTCGCCCAGAACCCGTTGACGCTGCTGGTGTTCACGAGCACTCCCTCGGGGCTCGCGATGAGCAGCGGCAGGAACGCCCGCGCGGTGTAGTACACGCCCCACCAGTTGACCGCGAAGACTCGCTCCCACTGCTCGCGCGGCTCGTTGATGAAGCTGCCGCCGCCTCCGATCGCCGCGTTGGCGAAGACCAGGTCGACGTGATCGGCTTGGTGCGCCGCGAGCGCCTCGTCGCGGAACCGCACCACCGCCGCCTCATCCGACACATCACACGGATGAGCGGTAATCCGAACGGTCCCAGCCGCCCCGCCCGACGCCAGCTCCGCGGTCTCGGCGACCGTATCGGCGTTGAGGTCGCAGGCGGCGACTGAGCATCCCTGGGCGGCGAGCTGGCGGACGAGTTCCCGCCCCATGCCCGAGCCGCCCCCGGTAACGATCGCGATTTTCCCGGCAAACGAGTCCATCCGCCAACATTAATCCCGGCGGTCCCGGCGGGCTACCCGGGCAGCGTCTCCCGCCAGCGGTCGGTGATCGGGAGCCGGCGGTCGCGGCCGAAGTTCTTGGGGCTGATCTTCGGGCCCGGCGGGTACTGGCGGCGCTTGTACTCGGCCAAGTCGACCAGCCTGATCACCCGGGCGACGAGGGCCGGATCGTGGCCGACCGCGATCAGCGCGGCCGAGCCCATGTCCTTCTCGACGTAGTCATCGAGCAGCGCATCGAGCACTTCGTACTCCGGCAGCGAGTCGGTGTCGAGCTGACCGGGCGCCAGCTCGGCCGACGGCGGCTTGGTGATCGAATTGGGCGGGATAGGCGGGGTCTCGCCGGTCCGCTCGGCCTGCGCGTTGCGCCACCTCGACAGATCCCATACAAGGGTCTTGAGCACGTCCTTGATCGGGCCGAAACCGCCCGCCGAGTCGCCGTAGAGGGTGGAGTAGCCGGTCGCGATCTCGCTCTTGTTGCCGGTCGTGAGCACCAGGTGGCCCTCGGCGTTGGACAGCGCCATGTTGATCACACCGCGCACCCGGGACTGGAGGTTCTCCGCGGGCAGCCCGACGGCCGGGAAGCCCTCGCCCAGCCCGGCCCTGAAGGCGTCGACGATGTCCTGGATCGCGATCGTCCGCGCGTTCACGCCCTGCCGCTTGACCAGGTCGTCGGCGTCGGTCACGGAGTGGTCGGAGGACCAGCGGCTCGGCATCAGGACCACGTACACGTTCTCAGGACCGATCGCGTCGGCCGCGATCGTCGCGGTCAGCGCCGAGTCGATCCCGCCCGACAGCGCCAGGATGACCGTGCGGAACCCGTTCTTGCGCACGTAGTCGGCGGTCCCGAGGACCAGCGCCGCGTACACCTCGGCGAGGTCGTCGAGCCGGGGCCAGAAAGGACCCGGCCCCTCGCCCGCTTCCACCACCACGCCAGGCCCGCTGGACCCGGGTCCTAGGTCGGGTCCGCCCGCTTCCACCACCGCATCGGGCCCGATGGGCCCGGCCGCCAGATCAGCGCCCGGTAGTTCCGCGCCCGACATTGTCGGGATATCCGGCAACGCGACCCGCTCGATCGTGATCACGGTCCCGTCCCCGGCGTCGGCTGCCTCCCCCGACGTTTCCGCGGAGACGCCGGCCGATGCGGGCAGGTCCAGGTCCGCGACGATCAGCGCCTCCTCGAACTGCGGTCCGCGCGCCAGCAGCTCACCCGAGGCCGACACCAGGATCGAGTCGCCGTCGAAGACCAGCTCGTCCTGCCCGCCGACCAGGTTGCAGTACGCGAGGGCGGCGCCTGCCTCCCGCGCCCGCCGCTGGCACAGCTCAAGCCGCACGTCGTCCTTGCCCCGCTCGTACGGCGACGCGTTCGGCACCACCAGCAGCGGCGCCCCGGCCTGGCATGTCACCGCCACCGGCCCGCCGTCCTGCCACAGGTCCTCGCAGATCGCGACCGCGACGTCGACCGCCTCGCCGCCCTCGACCGGGACCCGGAACACGGGCAGCGTGTCCCCGGGCACGAAGTACCGGTACTCGTCGAACACGCCGTAGTTCGGCAGGTGGTGCTTGGCGCTGGTGATCACCACCTGCCCGCCGTGCAGCACCGCCGCCGCGTCAAGCGGCGCCCCGGCCGGCACCCCGGTCCGGGCGGCAAGCCCGGTCTTGCGGTCCAGGTACCCGACGACCACCGCGACCCCGCCAAGCCCCTCGACGTTCAGCCGCTCGGCGACGTCCCGCAGCGTGGCGATGGACGCCTCCACGAACGACGCCCGCAGCGCCAGGTCCTCCACCGGGTACCCGGTCAGCGCCATTTCGGGAAATACCACCACGCGCGCGCCGCGCGCCGCCGCGCGCCGCGTCCACTCCACGATGATCTCAGCGTTCCCGGCCAGGTCCCCGACCGTGACGTTCACTTGCGCAAGGGCGATCCGCAGCATAGGCACCCTTCAAGCTTAGGTCGCTGTGCTGTCCTGCTCGCCGCCGGGCGCTTGTGGCCCCTGCCCTCTCCCTCGTCGGTCGGTCGCTGCGCTCCTTCCCTCCTCAGTCCGAGGACAGGGGCGCGCCCT
>Ga0302314_10011550_pt1 | contig 15398 bp, 9 predicted proteins | sample III_Palsa_N2_3_FD_200533 | JGI IMG/M metagenome (GOLD analysis project Ga0302314, IMG submission 200533) | Peat permafrost microbial communities from Stordalen Mire near Abisko, Sweden - III_Palsa_N2_3 | ecosystem: Environmental > Terrestrial > Soil > Palsa > Peat permafrost | place: Sweden...
GCCTACCTACGATGATATCCTAGACGCCTGCCAAGGCGCCTGGCGCTTCCTGATCAACGATCCCGACCGCATCCGCTCATTGGGCCCGCGTGAGTGGGCGTGTGTCAATCTTTAGGAGGGCTGGTATTAGAATCACAAACCCGATTCCCTGTCTACAGCCCCGCGGCGCGCCCGCAGCCCGTCACGATGCGCCGATCACAGGGGGGGGGTGAGCAGTTACCTGGAAGGACTAGAGAGCGGCGCTTCGGCCCGACGTACCGCCTGTTCGGCATCGAGGCCTCAATAGTCGTGTGAATACTTCAACCCAATATTCGAGGTGCCTAGCGACCCGACTGCAGACAGCAGCTTCAGCGACTTTCTGAGTGCGATCTCGATCTGCGTGGCGGTGTAGCCGCGTGTATCGGTGGTCACCTCGACATAGATGTTGGACGAAATGTACTTGCCCGCGCCGACCGACGGACCCTGTCCTGTGGCCTGGTTGGCACCATAGAAGTTCAAGCGATCCAGGCCCGCGGCCGAGCGCAGCTTGCCCAGCGGATTGAAGCCGCCTCCGCCCCCGCGCAGCGAATTCAACGCCGCGGCCAGCTGGACCGCCTGCAGCGGCGATATCTGTGCGACCGAGGCGCCGAACAGCAGGCGGGACAGCACCTCGTCCTGGGCCAGCGCCGGGACGGAACTGAACGAAATCTGCGGGTTGCCCGCTGTGCCGCCGATGGTGATGGTGGCGGTGGTGGCGTCCACGGTGGCGGAGGCCACGATGTTCAGCGTGGGGTCCGGCGGATTGGAGCCGTCGAGATGGATCACGCCCGTCGACAGTGTCAGCTCGCGTCCAGCGAACGAGAAGGTCCCACGCACCAGCTCGACGTCTCCCACGATCACCGGGCGCCTGGCGTCGCCGGTGATCCGCAGGGCCGTGCTCCATTCGGCGTCAAGCCCCATGCCGCGCACCAGGATATGGGCGGGTGCGTCGACGGCGATGTCGAGCTTCCACACGCTGGGCGGCCCGGCCGCCGCGGCCTTGGCGTCGGTCGGGGTGATCGGCGCGCCGAGTGGCTGGCCCTTGCGGCGCACGCCTTCCAGCTCGACCACCTGGCCGGCGCCCTGCTTGACGATCTCATAGGCGGCGTTGTTCAGCACCAGCTTGCCCGAGACGAGCGCGCCCTTGGCCTTGTCGTTGGTGACCGCCAGGTCGCCGGAGACGGTGGCGCCGACGTCGTCGCTGTGCGCCAGGACCGCATTGGTCAGCTTGGCGTTCATCGCGATGGGAAAGCCCTTGGCCGAGGACAGGTCCGCGTAGCCGGACGCCGCGAGCGTCCCCTTGCCGGCTTGGCCGGTCAGCTTCTGCAGCTCGAACCGGGTGTCGGTGAAGTCGCCGTCCAGCACCATGTGATCGATCACCGTGCCCAGCGTGTCGTTGCTGTAGCGCAGCGACTGCGCCCGGACCACGCCGTGCACCTGAGGCTGTTCGAGGCGGCCCGAGACGTCGACGCCGATTGCGATCGGCCCGGAAAGCGACTGTCCAGAGACGCCGGTAAGGCCCCACAGCGCCTCGGAGGGGCCGTCATAGCGCACGCCCCCGCTCAACGGGGCCGCCTTCAGCCGCTCCAGCCAGGGTTGCGAGTGCGCCCCGCTGGTCGGCGTGAGCCTGCCCTGCAGCCGGCCGATGATCGCGCCGCGGCGACGGACCAGTGCGTGGGCCTCCGCCCCGTTCTGCGCCAGTGTGGCGAGGACGGCGACGTCCACAGGCTCGGATACCGTGGTCAGTCCGGCGCGGGTGAAGCCGGTGAGCTGCAGGTTGACATGGCCGGTCGGCATGTCGCCGCCGTTGGGCAGGCTGACATCGGCGCTGCCGGACGCCTTTCCGGATATCCCCAGCGTCGGTGAGAACGCCTGGGCTATGGAAAGATCCACCGCCTCCGCCCGCACGGAGGCGGTGACGCCCGCCGCGCCGGTCGCGCCGGCCACCGCCAACTGACCCTCGGGCAGGATGACGGTGGTAGGCGATAGCGCATAGCCGCCTTTCGTCTTGCGGATGTCAGCCGGCGCGGCGAGTCGGATGGCGACGTGGTTGACCGAGCCCTGGCCGGTCACCTTGATCAGCTCGGGCGAGATCCCGGCGTCGGCGGCGATCGAGAATGGCACGCCGTTCTCGCCGTCGGCCGTTATGTCCACCCGTCCGGTTCTGCCGCCATAGTCGACGTCGGCCTTGGCGTTGGCGACCGTCAGCTGCTCGCGCCGCACGCCCGCCAGCGTCGCCCTGGCGGTGATCGCCGGCGCGTCGGGATAGAGGATCGCGGTGATCGTCGCATTGCCGCGCGCGACGGTAACCGGCGGCGTCAGCGGCAGGCGCGCATCCTTGGCGTGCAGGTTGAGGTCGACCCTCTGCACCTTGCCGGCGCCCGATAGGGTGGCAGTGCCGGAAAGGCCGGAGCCGGTGAGCTGCAGCGTGCCGGCGAACGGACCCGCAGGCGTCTGGCGCACCGTGCCCGTGACGCTGATCCCGTCGATGCTGGCGTGATGGATATCGGCCTCCAGCGCACCTTTGCTCAGATTCAACAGCACCTCCGCCGAAACCGCCCCGTAGGGCGACTGCGCCGCCGCGGTCACCAGATAGCTGTTCGGCCCCGAACCCTTGACCAGGACGTCGAGCCCGGTGAGGCCGCCGACTCCAGGTTTGGGCGCCTGCAGGCGGGCTTGGAGCGACTTCATCGTGCCGTTGACCTGCAGCTTCAGCGGGCCGTAGGTCGCCGAGACCGCGCTGGCGATGAAATCGATCCGGCCATTGGTCAGATAGCGCCCGTGGCCGTCGGTGATGCGGAATTTTAGCGAGACGAGGCGCAGGTTGGCGACACCGAACGCGCCATCGGGTGTGCGGCTGAAATCTGCGTCGATCACCGCGCGGCCGCCGAGCTGGGCGGTGATCGAGGGGTTGTCGATACGCTGGGTCACTACATGCACGTGGCCGCCGATGCGGAACTCGCCCTTGCCGGTGGGAATGAGGTGCGCATCGGTGACCAGGTCGACCACGCCCAGCCCCTTGATCTCATAGCGGTTGATCCGCCCCTTGAGCACCGCATTGTACCGGCCGGTGTCCAGCGACAGGGCCAGGACCAGAGTGGCGTCCAGCCGGTCGGAGCGTATGCGCAGATTGTCCGAGGCGATCTGCTTGGCGCTGATCATCACGTCGCCGTCCACCTTCAGATTGGTGGTCAGACCGCCGGCCGCTTCGGGCAGGCCCAGCACCCTGGCGGCCGTCGCGTGGACGGGCAGACGGATCGTCTGGTTGGCGTCGACCTGCGCCTTGCCGGTGACGTGCAACGCCTGGATCAGGGTCTGATCGAAGCCGATCTGCGCGGCGGCGATGTCATAGTCGACGACCGGCTGCACCATGGCCCCATTTAGCGTCAGGTTGGCGCGCACGTCGCGGCCGGTCAGCTTGGGCGAGGCGGCCTGGGGCTTCAGCAGCCGCGCGTCGACTTTCACGCCCACGAAGCGGCTGTGCGCCAGGTCCAGCCGGCCCTTGGCGGCCACATCCAGCGCCGACGAGCCGACGTGGGCGTCGAGGTCCAGCTGGCGGCCTTGCATCTTGCCCGTCACGTCGAAGGCGAGGGCGGGATCCGTCAGCGCCATCACCGGGCCGGCCTTCACGATCAGAGCTGGCTGGGCGTCGCCCATGACGTGGAAGACACCGCCGCGGGCCTCGATGGCGGCGTCGAGAAGCGATTGGCCGCCCAGCAGCGATACGGCGTGGCCGTTCCAGGCGGCCCAGGTCCCGGCGCCCGAAACGTCGAATGTAAGCGGCGCGTTCAGTTTGGCCAGCCGATCGACCACCCCGCCCTGGGGCGCCGTCAGGTGCGCGTCGATCATCAGGCGGTTCGCGGACGGCTCGGCGTCCACTTGGATTTGGAGGCGATCACCCCCGGCGTGGCCGTCGACGGACTGGGCGGTCGCGCTCGCCCGCACCTTCGCTCGCTGGTGAAGCAGCTCGACGGAACCATCGATCGCCAGGCTGCGCCGGTCGCCGGTGACCGGCGGCTCCAGCACCAGTTCGCCGATCACGAGCCGCTTCAGGGTGAGGTAGATGTCGGGGATTATCGGCTGGTTCGGCTTAGGGAGCGTGGGCTTCAACAGTGGGGCGCGTAGCAGACGTACGGAGGGCGAGGTGGCCTCGTTCAGCAGCACGTGCTTGTGCAGCAGCTCGCCCGGCCGCCAGTCGAGCGTCAGGGTCGGCGAGGTCAGGAAGACACCCTTCGGATCTCGCAACGCGATGTCATTGAGCGTCATTCGGCCATAGATCGACCCGTCGATTCGGCCAATGTGGACGTTGAGCCCGTTCTCCATCGTCGTCTTCTCGACGAGCTGAACCAGCAGCCGGCGGCCCGGCCCGGTGTTGATCGCCACCGCCGCCAGCAGGAAGAGGCCGGTGAGCGCCAGCAGTATCCCGATCAGCCAATACCCGATCAGCCGTGCGCGGTGGTGCGGCTTGCGAGGCGGCCTGCGCTCGGTCCTGGTCGGAGGAATATCGGAGGCCACTGCGTCGGTCATCAGAACGCCTGGCCGATGGAGAGATATACCGACACTACCGACTCGCCGGCCTGGCGTGCGATCGGCGTGGCGATGTCGAGCCGTAGCGGGCCGAAGTTGGTGTAGAACCGCGCGCCGATCCCCACGCCATAACGGATGTCGCTGAAGCTAGGCGAAGAGGACTGGTAGACCTGCCCGCCGTCCAGGAAACCCACCAGGCCGAGGTTGCCGAACCGGTAGCGCCCTTCCACCGAGAACTCGGTGGAGGAGGCCCCGCCGATCGGGTTGTTGCTCGGGTCCTTCGGCCCCAGCTGCTGGTAGCCGTAACCCCGCACTGACCCGCCCCCGCCAGCGAAGACCCGCTGCGACGGCGCGATGTCGGTCGCGCTGGCGCCGTACAGTCCGGTGAACTGCAGCCGAGTGGCCAGCACCAGTTGCGATGTGACCGGGTAATAGCCTGTGCCTTCCACGATCCCCTTCATGTACGGCTGCGTCCCATCGCCGATCGACACCGCCGGGCTCGGCCGCACGATCAGGCGGAACCCGCGGGTGGGGTTCAGCAGGCTGTCGGAGCGGTCGTATTCCAGCAGCAGCGGAATGACGCCCACCTCATAGGTCCGCCGCACCGACTCGAGCAGGTTCAGGTCGTAGCCGGTTTCGCTGGAGACGATGGCCTGCACGCCGGCCGAATAGGTCCACACCTTCTGCCAGATGGGCGTGGAGCTACGCGTTAGGCTGAAGCCCACGGTGGCGGTGTTGGCGTTGTAGGCGTCCAGGTTCTCATGCGAATACTGGACCAGCGCCTGCAGGCTGAGGTCGCGCAGCCCGGCGTTGGAGCGCACGAAGGTGACGCCGAGCTGCTGTTGTTGTGTGCCAGTCAGGCCCTGCACGGTCAGCGCGCCCTCGTCGGGGAAGAGGTTGCGGTCGGTCCAGGCCGCCGAGACGCTGGCCCCCAGTCCCGTGTCGTAGCCGACCGCGGCGCTAAGCGAGTGCGGCTTGGCCTTCGTGCCCTGCACATCCAGGTCCACCACCTCCGTGCCGTCCGGCGCGGTGGTCCCGGTGTCGTGGTTGGTGACGCCCACCGAATTGTACAGGCTGGTGGCGACCAGCGCCTTGCGCAGGTCGTCGACCTTGCGGCTGTCGTACAGCTGGCCGGCCTTGAAGCGCGGGATGAACCGCACGTGGCGCTGCGAGAGGACAGGCGCGCCTTCCACCAGCACGTGGCCGAAGCTGGAGCGTTTCCCCGGATCGACCGGCAGGGTGTAGTCGCCCGTGTGCTTGTCGCCGTCCAGCACCACGTCCCGCTGACTGAGCGTGACGAACGGATAGCCTGCCTCGGGCAAGCGCAGGGTGACGTTGGCCTCTGCCGCCTCCACATCCGGGGCGACGATGAACTGGCCGGTTTCAAGCGGCAAAGCTTTGCGCGGCAGATCCGGCGGCTGCGTCTGCGGACCGCTCACCGCTACCGAGCCCAGCCTGTAGCGCCCCCCGAGGGTCGCCGCGATCAGCACCTTGATCTCCCCCGATGCATCGGCCGCTGGTGTGATCGTCAGGTCGGCGCGCCCGTCATAATAGCCGTCCGAGCGCATCAGGCTCTCGGCCGTCTTCACGTCCTCCTGGGCCCGCGCCGCGATCTGGGTGATGGTCACCGCCCTGGTCTTGCTGTTCTTCAGACTGGACAGCCCCAGGAAGCGCGCCTTGAGGCCATCCTGGTCCAGTCCGGTGATCTCGAGCCTGTATCTGACATCCGCCGGCTTGGGCGGTGGTGCGCCCGACGCAGTCTCGGCGCTCGGGGTGAACTGGTCCAGCGGCGTCAGCGGCTGGAGAAGCTCCGGATCGACGGGCGTGGCGTCAGCCGGCGTCGCCGAAGGCGCGTTGTCGACGGGCTGGGCTTGCGCCTGAAACGCCAGGCCGCCGCCGAGAAGCGAGGCGGCGAGAAGGGTCCCGACCTCTACGTAGGCCCATCTGCTATGCACCACTCACATACCCGCCACCGTCCGAAGCCATAGTATAGCGCGCCCTCGCCATTCCCGCGAACCTATCCAACCCCTGTGACAGAGTTACGCGCGCCGTTGCAGGATATCGGTCAACCGCGGCTTCAGTTCGCGCTGGAAGAAGTCGATGAAGCCAGCCTGATCGTCGCCAACGCCGGTCAGTACGATGTGGTCGAAGCCCGCGTCGATGAACTTGCCGATGGCCTTCAGATGATTCTCGGGGTCGGGGCCGAGGCCGGCGCTGTCGTTGAGATCCTCCGGTCTGATGTACTTGGTGGCGGCTTCGAAACTCTCCACCGTCGGCGCCTCGCTCATCACGCTCCAGCCGAGCGCGCCGAAGCGGAAGCGTTCGTGCACCATCTTCAGCGCCGCCGCCTCGCTTTGGGCATAGCCTAGTGTCACCTCCGCATAGCAGGGCCCTGGCCGCGACGTCCTGGCCCGATAGTCGTCCACGAGTTCGGATTTGGGCTCGACAGCCATTATGCCGTCGGCCTTTTCCGCCGCGAGCGCGACTGAGTGCGCTCCGCTTACACCCATCACGATCGGGATCGGCTTCTCGGGCGCTTCGTAGAGACGCGCGTGGTCGACGGTGAAGTGCTTGAGCGGCAAGGTGTGGATGCCTCCGCTCCATAGAGCGCGAAAGATCTGGATCGCGTCGGCGAGCATCTCGTGGCGCTCGATCACGGACGGCCAACGCGCGCCGGTGACGTGCTCGTTCAACCGCTCGCCCGCGCCGATCGCCAGAGTGAAACGGCCCCCGCTCATGGCCGCGATGGTCGCGGCCGCCTGGGCGATGATCGCCGGATGATAGCGGATGATCGGACAGGTGAGGCCCGTTGTGATTTCGATACGGGAGGTGGTCGCGGCGATCGCGCCGAGCACGCCCCAGGCGAACGGCGAATGGCCCTGGCTCTCCAGCCAGGGATGGAAGTGGTCGGAGATGGACACGAAGTCGAACCCGCCATCCTCGGCGCGCCGCGCATTCTCGACGAGGGTCGACGCGCCATGCTCCTCGGTCATCAACTTGTATCCGAATTTGACCACCCAGAAATCTCCGCTGCAGAGCCTCAAGCCCCCGTGTCCAAATTCACGAGACGCGCAAACGATCCTTCGGCTTGAGGTTGACCTTGGTTTTCGAAGCGGGATTGGCTAGGCTCGGAGCATGGGCCGCGATCTCATCTCCTCCGGACAGACCTCCACAGGTTCGACGCCTGGATCGCGAACCATACGCAGGCGATCGCGCAAGCGCTGATTGTCGCCTCGTAGCTCAACGGTAGAGCGTACAGCTTATAACTGTCTGATCCGCGTTCAACTCGCGGCGGGGCTACCAGACGCCCGTGGGCGTCCGCCCACCCTGACCAAGCTTTGATTGGCCGCAGCCAGCGAGATGAGCGAAATCCGTGGTGAGGAGCAAGTGGACATCGGCAGCGACACGACGTTCTCGGCCTCCGATACGTCTGCGGCCAGCATGGTCGAATGGAACAAGGGCGACGAACAGCGCAAGGCCGCGGGGATCATGGCTCCTGAAGAAGGCCCCGTGCCCTATGTCCAGGGCCTGAATGGTCCGGACCGCTGGGAGGTGATCGCCACGGAACTGGCGCGACGGCGCTACGCTTCCCGCACCCGTCGACCGTGTGCTCGGCCTTAACTTTCAACGTGCGTTCGCCGAGACATGGTAGGATCGCTGTCTGGACACGAGAGGCATTCGACACGCCCACATCCATTTCACTAGCTCGGCATGTCCATCTGACGTTGGTGGAGCGTGGCTGAGGACCGCCCCCGTGCGCTGCGCCTTCAACGTGTGCGCCTCATGGCGACCGGACTGCTCGTCGCGATGGCGGCGCTGTACGTCGTGGCCGGCTTCTGGGTGCGGCAGGCGCCCTGGCTGGCCTATGTGCAGGCGTTCGCGGAAGCGGCGACGGTCGGCGCCTGCGCCGACTGGTTTGCCGTGACCGCCCTTTTCCGCCGTCCCCTGGGCCTGCCGATCCCACATACCGCGATCATTCCGCGCAACAAGGACCGGATCGGCGAGGGGCTGGGCGCGTTCGTCGCCAACAACTTCCTCACCGTGGAGGTGCTCGAGGCCCGGCTGCGACGGCTGGAAGTGGGGCAGTGGGGCGCGGCGTGGTTGCGGCAGCGCCGCAACGCAGCCGTCGTGGCCGAGCGGCTGGTGGGGCTGGCGCCAGAGCTGCTGGCCCTCGCGACCCCGGAGGCGCGCCGCCGTTTCGTCGGCGCAATCGTAGGCGACCTCGTCGCCGGCGCGCCCGCGGCGCCGTTTGCCGCCGGCGTCCTGCGCGCCATCTGGGGCGGCGAGCACAGCCGCGAGGCGATCCTGGACGGCGGCCTCGACATCGCCGCCAGGATTCTCGCGCAGAACGAGGATCTGATCCGCGCCGAGGTCGCCGGACGGACCTGGCGCTGGCTGCCGGGCTGGATCGACCATAAGATCGCCGACACCCTTCTGACGGGCTTGGCGCAGACGCTGGCGCAGATGCGCGATCCGGCGCATCCGTGGCGGGAGCGGGTTCACGGTTTCATTGACGCTTTCATCGGGCGGCTGGAGACCGATCCCGAACTTGCGGCCCGGGCGGAGGCCATCAAGCGCCAGATCGCTTCTCATCCGGCCCTGCTCGAGCGCCTCGGCGATCTTGGCGCGTCGCTCGAAACCCACCTGCGGCCGGCCACGGAGGCGCAGGCGGCCGCCCTCGCCGATCGGCTTGCCGGGTGGCTGGCCGGGTTCGGCGACTGGCTGTACGGCCGGACCGAAGCGATCGAGATCTTCAACGACTGGGCCCGGCTGGCCGTCCAGCGCACGATCGCCCCGCGGCGGCGCCAGATCGGGCGCGCGATCGCCAGCGTCGTGGCCGGCTGGGATGCGGCGAGCGTGGTCGAGAAGCTCGAACTGCAGGTCGGCGCCGACCTGCAGTACATCCGCATCAACGGCACGCTCGTCGGCGGCCTCGTCGGTCTGGCGATCTACACGCTCTCGCGATTGGCGGGCGGTCACCCGTAACGTCCGCCGGCGCCGGAGCGGGTGGGGGGGAATGGACGCCTGACCCGGATCGGACCTCGATCACCCCGGCGGTGTGTTGGCGGTGAAAACGGCCAATTGATCTTCGAAGGCGCGCTTGTAGGCGGGCCGCGCTTCGCCGCGGGCGACGTAGGCGCAGAGGTTTGGATATCCTTCCACCATTCCCGAAGCGGCCAGCCTGCGCGGCACCGTCACCATCAGCAGGTCACCGGCGCTGAGCGCCCCCTCTAGCCAGTCGCCATCGTCGAGCCGACTGGAGAGTTCGTCCAACCGGGCGTAAACGCGGCCCTCGAGGACAGGTCGGCGCTCCTCGTACCAGGGCTTGTCGCTCTCCAGAAGCCAGGCCATTCCGAACTCGACGATCGGCGGCTCCGCCGTGTTGAGCGCGGCGAACATCCATGCGAACGCCCGGGCTCGGGCGTTCGCATCGGCTGGCAGAAGGCCCGCGTGGCGCTCGGCGATGTGGAGAACGATCGCACCCGATTCAAACAGGACCAGATCGTCTTCTTCATAGGTTGGAGTCTGTCCGAACGGATGAAGCGCACGATGTCCGGATTCTTTCATCGTGCTGAACGAAACCAGACGGACGTCGTAGGGCTGGGCCACCTCTTCGAGCGCCCAGCGTACGCGCATGTCACGCGCCAGTCCCCTGCCGCGATCGGGGGACCGTTCAAAGGCGGTGATAGTGATGGTCATCCGCGTCCAGTCATTTCCGGGCTCATCGAGCAACCTCCGCGTCGTCGCCAACGGGATCGCCTCTACGCCGGTGAGCGTCACGGTCAAGGGAAGGTGGGGAGTCAGGCGCCCTCGATTCCAAGCGGCCCTTCGCTCATAGACCGAGCGTGTCCATCCTGGGCTTCTCATAGGTATCGTCCTCGCCAGGATAGCGAAGGACCTTGTCGAAGCGCCCGCTGGCTTTCGCGGCCGCCCACACGAGGCTCTGCCCGGCCGGCAGAGTATCGTAGCTCCTGCCGAGGTCCGGTGTCGCAAGCGCCGATGAGGCGTCCACCAGGCGCCAGCCATGGCCGCGAAACATCGTCAATGCGTCGTCGAGGAAGAGGCCCGTCGCCAGGCGATGGTGCAACAGGATTGTATGGTCGAGCGAATGGCCGAACACCGCCCGCGCCAGCCCGTCATAGTAGGTCGCCCTGTCCCACAGGTGATCCAGCCAGTATCGACGGTATGGGGCGATGTCCGCATGGGGGTCGACCGCAAGTCGAGCGGTGAGCCGGCTGTCGACATACCAGTCCGAGGTGTCGATCGTGACCGGCGCGATCCTGTAGCCGTGATCGCGCAGGAGCGCACGCAGGGCGTCGCGGCCGGCGGCCATGTTCCCCTCGGCCAGATAGGGGTAGCGGAACAGCCGTCGAAAGCCGGCGTAGGGCGCGAGCAGGGGCTCGCACTTGAGGATGTCGGCCATCATGCCCGCCGGGTCCGTGCCGCCGAAGTATCGATGGGAGAAGCTGTGGTTGCCGAGGGTGTGGCCCTCGTCGGACCACGTCGAAAGCACGCGGGCGCTGCGCTCGCCGTCGATGTACTTGCCGGCCACGAAGCCGGCCGCCTTCACCCCGTGCCGATCGAGGGCCCGGCGGATGGCGGCGTCGCGTCGCTCGCCCGCAAGCATGGGCGTGTCCGCGGGATTGAAGTCGTCGATCGTGACCGCCAGTCCGGGGCCCGGCGATGCGCCCGCGCCGTCTGAATGTGGCGCGAACGCCACGGCGACGCTTGCGGCCAAAACAGACCGTCTCCGAAGCTCGAACCGCAAGTTCCGTCCTCCGATGACCCGTTAGCAGCATAGCAGCCCGCACTCGCTTCAGGTCACGCGACCGGGCCAACCTGTCGGCGCCCCTCCTATCGGCGCGCCAGATGGAGGAGTTCGATATCGGAGTCCTTACTGACCTCCTCGACGTAGACCGGGACGCCGGTCCGAGGATTGATCGTGAAATCAGTTCCAGTGGCGGCGTTCGGCAGATCGGCGAACAGGCGCTGAGGACCGCCGTCGAGGGGAACCGAAAGCAGGCGGGGGTGATCGAGGCGGGTCGGGTCGACGAAAATGATCTGGCGCCGGAAGATGGTCCAGGATTCATACTGGTAGATGCCGAACTGGTCGGTGAGTCTCACAGCCGGCGGCCCGATCCGCCAGATGCCCGGCTCGGAAGATCTGACTCCATAGAGGACGTCGCCATCGGTCCTCACGCTTTCCCAGCCGTAGCCGGTGATGGGCGCCGGCGGGTCCGGCCGACCGAGGTCCGCGCGCCAGATCCTCCATCCCCCGGCGTCGCGAACGGGGAACACGAGCGAGCGGCCATCGGCCATCCAGGCTGGTTTACCGGCATCGGTCCCGGGAACGCGGATACGGCCAAGCTCTTCGCCGGTGGCGCCGGCGATGCGCACGCTGGGAGATCCTTCGTTTGTCACGTAGGCGAGACTGGCCCCGCTCGGGGACCAGGTCATGGAACACGGACAACCGGCCGGGGCGCGTAGCAGTAGCCGGCCGTGCCCTCCGGGTCGCATCAGCCAGACGCCTGGCTCTCCCCCGCGATCCGACCCCATCGCCAGGGTTCCGTCGGGGGCGAAAGCGGGCGACCACGTCGCTCCGTTCGCCGGATCGATTATTTCGGGCGAGCCGGCGGCGGACAGCGTGGCGAGATTGGACCGCCCGGTATTGTATTCGGCCGCCAGCAGGCCGCCCGGTCCGGAGGACAGCCGCCCGATTTCGAACGGCATGGTCAGCAGCCGCTCTCCCGGGCCGCCGTCGATCGGATACCGCCAGAGCGTGGAGCCTGCGCGCGCGGCGTCGGCGACGAACACGGACTTCGAGTCCTCGGCCCAGGCGCCGGGCTCGGCCGTCGGCGGGGCACGTGCGAGCCGTGTCTCGCGGCCGGTGTGCTGGTCGTGGATCACCAGACGGTAGTCGTTGGCGTTGGCGGAGGTTCTGGCGACCAATAGCAGGCGGCTGTCGGGAGAAACGGCAAGGAGCGTGTCGTCGACCCCGCCCGGGGGATGGTCGATCGGCGCGCTGCGGCCGCTGGCGAGGTCGAGGCTGAAGATCTGCGTCGAGGCGCCCGTCTTTGCGGCGTCGAGGAAGAACAGGCTGTTCGCGGATGGGTTCCAGAGCACCTGGGACCGCTCCGCCGAGAGGCATCGTCCGAGCTGCGTGGCGAGACCGGCGGGAACGGGAACGACCATGATCCGGCAGGGTTCTCCCTGACGAAAGGTGGAATAGGCGATTCTCGATCCGTCGCGGGACCAGGTAGGGGAGACGTCGTCCAAGCCGTCGCTCGTCAGCTGGATCGACTCGCCCCCCGACAGTCGCTTGAGATAGATATGTCGGCTGAGGAGGTCCGGTCCGGCCGAATAGGCGATCATCGTTCCATCCGGAGACAACGCGGGATAGCGCTCGATCAGGGGCGTGGATACCAGGGGCTCCGACCGCTCGATCGACCATCGGGCGGCCCCCGGGTGGCCGAGCAGGCTCGCCGTGATGGCCAGCAAGATCATGGCGACGAGCCCGCCGGCGACGACCGGCCAATATCGGCGATCGGGCGCCGCGGGACGCTGGGCCTCGGCGGGCGGATACGTCACGTCCGCGGACATCCGGTAGCCGAGCCGAGGAACAGTTTCGATGACGAATGCGCCTTGCGCCTCTTCCTGGGAGAGACGGCGTAAGCTTTGGATGCAGCGATTGAGCGAGTCGTCGCCGACGACGACGGCGCCCCAGCACACCTCGACCAGGGACTGGCGCGACACCACCTCGCCGCCGGCGCGCGCCAGGGCGATCAGCACCTGCATCACCCGGGGCTGCAGCCGGATATGCCGGCCATTGGCGATCACTTCGCGGGCCGTGGGAATGACCCTAAGGTCGCCGAGCGTGAAATCCGGCTGCCGCGTGATATCGATGCGGCGGCCAAGTTCGATAGCGGCGATCGCGTCGTTCATCGGCGCTCCTGGCTGCGCGACCAAAATCCGGGTCACACGGCCCGACCCTTCGCCTGTAACGGCGCGGCGGACAAGAGTCATGACGCGAACCGCGAGGCGTTTCGGCGCGGCGCCGCACTGGATATGTCGAGGTCCCCAGGCTCTGAATGTTCCCCAAGGGCGCTGCAATGGTAGCCATGAGCCGACGCCGGGGTCAGTGCCGAAAGGCCGACGGATTGGAGCCTCGGTGCGGTGCGAACATGTGAAGGACCCGCACCTCCGCCGAACCCGCATGAAAATCCGGCGTGGGGGTCGGATCGACGGGCGACGACGCGGGGGAGGCCCCAATGGGGCTATTCGCGAAGGAAATCGGCGGCAGATCGGCAACAGATCGGGCGTGGGTCATGTCATCGGGCCGGATTTCCCAACATCTGGGAAGCGCAAGGCGCGCGTCGCCTTCGGCTTTCCCTCGTGCAGACTTAAAGGAGCTATCTTGTGACAAAGCTTTCCGCGCCTTACCCGCGCTCATCCCTCATTTCGTTGGCCCCGACCCGCCGGCGCAACCTGCTGGCTGCGGGCGCATGCCTTGTGGTGTTGGGGCTCGGCGCCGCACCGGCGCTTGCCTCGGGTTACACTGTCCACCCGCTGGTGACCGACGACCAGACGGTTCTGGCGACCCTTCCCTATGGCCCGGCGCCGACGGTGGATCCTGCTCTGATCAATCCCTGGGATGTAGCCAACACACCCAAGGGGCGATGGGTGATCGCCAATACGGGCGGCCCCGGCGCGGGCGTCCCGGGCACGATCACGATGTACGACAGCAAGGGCAAGATCGAGCATTCGCCGATCGCGGTTCCCGAAGGGACAAGTCCGCCCTATGGCCCCACCGGCATGATCAATGTGATCGGAGCCGGATTCAAGCTGCCGAACGGTCATCCCGCCGATTATCTCACCGACAATCTCGATGGTTCGATCTCCGGCTGGAGCGGAGGTGCGAGCGCCACCACCATCGTGCCCGGCCGCGGTGGCGGCAATCTGGCCATCTACACCTCTCTGGAGGCCGGGACTTCCGGTGGCGCGACGTACCTCTATGCGGCCAATAGCCTCGCCGGGACCATCGATGTCTTCGACACCAGCTTCTCGAAGGTCACGTTGGCCGGGTCCTTCGTCGATCCAGGCCCCAATCCCAACGGCCTCGTCCCCAACAACATCGAGAACATCGGCGTCCACCTGTGGGTCACCTACACGCTGCCCGGGCCGGCTGCCTCCGCCGCGCCATTGGGATGGGGTTTCGTCAGCGAATTCAACATGGATGGCACATTCGTCGGTCGCTTTGCGACGGGGGGAATGCTGTCGTCTCCGTGGGGCATCGCTGTAGCTCCGGCCAATTTCGGAAAATACAGCAACGATGTCCTGATCGGAAATTTCAACGATGGAGCGACCGAGGGTTTCATCAACGCGTTCGATCCGACCACCGGCAAACGCGTGGGCACACTCAAGCAGAACGGCAAGGTCATCGTCCTGCCGGGCCTCTGGGCGCTGCAGTTCGGCAGCGGCAAAGACGCCAACAAGCTGTTCTTCGCCGCCGGGATCGGCCAGGAAAACCACGGCCTGTTCGGGGAAATCTCGCCCGGGAAATAGGGCCCGTCGAGTCGCCGGGATCGGCGTCGGCGCCGGTCTCGGCGGCCGTCGCGGCGGGGCGGACCTTGCTCGGCTGCAGTGGCAGCCTACAGAGTTATTGAAGAAGCGGGGCCGTCGTGGGCGGCCCATCGAGATCGAGGAGCCTCCATGAAAGTTAACCGCACAGTAGTGATCGTGTTGTTGTCTAATTGATTTTCTCCATTTGGCTCAGATATTTGATTTCTTTGGAGTCTTCGATGAAGCCGACCGGCGTTCTACGGTTGTCTTCGAGGTCATGGACGGGCTGAGGC
>Ga0302314_10011552_pt1 | contig 15396 bp, 12 predicted proteins | sample III_Palsa_N2_3_FD_200533 | JGI IMG/M metagenome (GOLD analysis project Ga0302314, IMG submission 200533) | Peat permafrost microbial communities from Stordalen Mire near Abisko, Sweden - III_Palsa_N2_3 | ecosystem: Environmental > Terrestrial > Soil > Palsa > Peat permafrost | place: Sweden...
CGTGTTCGTCACCGCGCTCAAATCGGGCAAGCGCGTGGCGGTGGGCCAACGCGTTTCGCTGCGTAACGAAATTGCGCGCCACGCGGCGTGGCGTACCGTATTGCCGATGGTGATCCTGATCCCGATCACGGTTGCCGCCATCATGCTGCTGCTGCGCGTGCTGCTGTCGCCGATGACGCGGCTGGCCGCCGACATCGATGGCCGCGGCGAGGCCGACCTCGTGCCGCTGGACGCACGCGGCTTGCCCAGCGAGATCACCCCCTTCGTCGTCTCGATCAACCAGATGCTGGCGCGCCTGGAAGCGGCGATGGAGCAGCAGCGCCGCTTTGTGGCCGATGCCGCGCACGAATTGCGCTCGCCGCTGACGGCCTTGTCGCTGCAGGCAGAAAACCTGGCGATCCAGGACTTGCCGCCCGAAACGCGCAGCCGGCTCGACGCGATGCAAGCCGGCCTCCTGCGCGCCCGCGCGCTGGTGAGCCAATTGCTCCTGATGGCGCGTACCCAGCTGGCGCCGCGCGCGGAGGCGAACGATGTCGATCTGCAAGCCGTGGTGCGTGAAGTGTTCGAAGACATCCTGCCGCTGGCGGAAGCGAAAGGCATCGATCTCGGCGTGGCGCAAGCCTGCGAGCTCAAGGTCAAGGCCGATGCGGTCGACCTCGCCACCGTGCTGCGCAATCTGGCCGACAACGCGATCCGCTATTGCGCGCCGGGCAGCAAGGTCGATGTCGGCCTCTCGGCGGACGAATTCTGGGCCGTGATCGAAGTCAGCGACAACGGCCCCGGCATTCCCGACGCAGAACGCGACAAGGTGTTCGATCCGTTCTATCGCGTGACAGGCAGCGGCGAAAGCGGTTCCGGCCTGGGCCTGTCCATCGTCAAAAATATCGTCGGCAAGCTGGCCGGCAAGGTTTCCATCTCCGGCGCAACCGGAGGCGGCACGCTGGTGCGTGTCAGCCTGCCGCTCGCCGCGCACTTTCCACCTCCCCCGCATCCCTCTCATCATCAAGGTCGTTCATGAAAAAGATTGTCGCCGCTTTACTGGCCCTGCCCTTTGCTTCAGCACTGGCGGCCGCGCCGGATTACAAAGTCACACACAGTATCGCCGTCGGCGGCGAGGCGCATTGGGACTACCTGAGCGTCGATAGCGGCGCGCATCGCCTCTATGTTTCGCATGGCACGCAAACCGAAGTGATCGATACGCAAAGCGAGAAAGTAATCGGCACGATCAGCGGCACCGAAGGCGTGCATGGCATCGCCATCGCCAGTGATCTTGGCGTCGGCTACACCAGCAATGGCAAGGCCAACAGCGTCACCGTGTTCGATCTTGCGACACTCAAAACGCGTGGCACCATCAACGTCGGCACCAATCCCGACTCCATCGTCTATGTGGCCGCCAGCGGTCGCCTGATCACGTTCAATGGCCGCTCCAAGGACGCCACCGTGATCGATGCCAAGACCGGCGCCGTGATCGGCACGGTAGCGGTGGGCGGCAAGCCGGAATTCGCCCAGATCGGCAGCGACGGCAAGGTTTATTTCAACGTGGAAGACACGGGCGAATTGGCCGTGCTCGATCCGGTCACGCTGAAGGTCGTACACCGCAGTACGCTCAAGCCCTGCGACAGCCCGAGCGGCCTGGCCATCGACGGCCAGCAACGTCTGTACTCGGTATGCGACAACAAGATGATGATCGTCAGTGACGCAAGCGGCAAGCGCGCGGCCCAGGTCGCCATCGGCGCCGGGCCCGACGGCGTGGCCTGGCTCGATAACCTGGCCTTTTCCGCCAATGGCGTGGACGGCACGGTGACCGTCGTCGGCGAAAGTGCGCCGGGCAAGTTCCAGCCGCTGGCGACGATCCCCTCGGCCGCAGGTGCGCGCACCATTGCAGCGGATTCCGCCACGCACAAACTTTATCTGCCGACCGCCGACCTCAAGCCGGGCCAGACCGGTGAGCGGCGCCAGGGCATCCCCGGCACCTTCCGCATCCTGGTACTGGAGCGTCAATGAAGAGAAGTTTGCCTGCCTTGCTGCGTCTGAGCTGGCTTGCCGGCTTGCTGTACGGCTCGGCGGCTTTCGCCTCGGGCGGGCCGCCGATGATCACTGACGACCCGGGCACACCGGGTGACGGGCATTGGGAAATCAACATCGCCGAACTGTCGTTTCACACCGATTCGTCCGATACGTATCAATTGCCTCTGATCGATGCCAATTATGGCGTGGGCGAGCGCATCCAGTTGAAGTTCGAAATGCCGTGGATACACGAGACGGATCAAGCCGGCACGCAAAACGGCATGGGCAACGGCTTGATCGGCGTGAAGTGGCGCTTCTATGACGACGGCGAAGAAGGTTGGCAGATTTCCACCTATCCGCAGTACCAGTTTGCACCCTCGTCTTCGGCAGCGCATCGCGGGCTGGCGGAAACCGGCACGGCAACCTTGCTGCCGCTGGAATTCGTGCATGGCTTCGCGGGGGGCGACGTCAACGTTGAAGTCGGCCGCTGGATACGCCCCGCCGGGCAAGGCGATAGCTGGATCGCCGGTCTGGTGTTGACCGGCGAAGTGAAGAAGGGTGTCGAAGTCATGGCCGAATTGCACGACGAGAAGGACGTGAACTCGTCGCAGGAAGAATTGATCGCCAACCTCGGCGCGCGCTGGGATTTGTCCGACACCTACACGCTACTGGCATCGGCGGGGCGCGATCTGCGCAATACGCTAACCGAGAAAAACACCTTCCTCAGCTATCTCGGCCTGCAGTTGCACTTCTAGTTTTTTCGCATCGCCTTGCGGGCAAAGCGCCAAATGGCGCCGCCCGCCACGGGCAGCACTGCTGCCCCGGCGCCGATCAGGATGATGCTGTTCAGATGGTCGTGGAAGATGGGAATGTTGCCGAAGAAATAGCCAAGCGACACCAGCAGCACCACCCACAACGCCGCGCCGGCGAAATTGAAAGCCTGGAATTTGGAGAATGTCATTTCCGATACGCCGGCCACAAACGGCGCAAAGGTACGCAATACGGGAAGGAAGCGCGACAGCACCACCGTGATGCCGCCGTATTTTTCATAGAACTGGTGAGTCTTGCGCAAGGCATCCTGGTCGAGCCAGCGGTAATTGTGCGAAAACACCTTGTGCCCGATGAAGCGGCCGACGAAATAATTGAGCGTGTTGCCGCCCACGGCCGCCGCAACCAGCAGGAGCATCAGCAAACCGACGTTCATCGCGCCGGTGGCGCAAAACGCACCGCCGATGAAAAGCAGAGTGTCGCCGGGCAGAAAAAACAGCACCACGAAGCCGGTTTCGGAGAATATGACGGCCGCGATCAGCACGTAGATCAGGGCGCCATACTGGCCGATGACTTCGCCCATGTATTTATCGACATGCAAGATCAGGTCCAGCAAATCCATCGTCCTCTCCGCCGCGCCATTCCTGGGCAGGCTCGCCCGGCGCATCCTTTCGCGCCGCCATCATACACCAGAGCCGGACCGGCCAAGGCGTTATAATCGCGTGGATGAACCAAACCGCCGCCCCCCCCTTGCCGCGCTCGATCCAGGCGCTGCCGGACCACCTGATTTCGCAGATCGCCGCCGGCGAAGTGGTCGAACGCCCTTCCGCCGTGGTCAAGGAATTGCTCGAAAACGCGCTCGACGCGGGTTCGACACAAATCACCGTGCGGCTCGAGCAGGGCGGCGTCAAGCGCATCTCGATCACCGATAACGGCCGCGGCATCCCGGCGGCGCAATTGCCGCTGGCGTTGGCGCGCCATGCCACCTCGAAGATCGCCTCGCTCAACGACCTGGAAAACGTGGCAACGCTGGGGTTTCGCGGCGAGGCGCTGGCCTCGATCGCTTCGGTCTCGGTGATGACCTTGACTTCGCGCACCGCCGACGCGGCGCATGCCTGGGAAATCGCAGGCAGCGCCGGCGCAAACGCCACGCCGTCAGCCGGCCCGATCGGCACGACGGTGGACGTGCAGGACTTGTATTACAACACGCCAGCGCGACGGAAATTCCTGAAGACGGACCAAACCGAATTCGGCCATTGTGCCGAAGTGGTGCGCCGCATCGCGCTCTCGCGCCCCGATGTCTCAATTTCTCTCACACACAACGGCAAGACGGTCGATCACTGGATGGCGAGCGAGTTCGCCAAGCGCAGTGCCGGCATTATGGGCGATGAATTCGCCAACGCCCGCCTGCCGCTCGATGAAGCCGCCGGCCCCCTGCGCCTGCACGGCTTCGCCGGCTTGCCCACGGCATCGAAGGCGCGCGCCGATGCGCAATACTTTTACGTCAACGGCCGCTTCGTGCGCGACAAGCTGTTGACCCACGCCGTGCGCGCCGCCTACCAGGATGTGCTGCACGGCGACCGCTACCCATCCTATGTGCTGGCGCTCGATCTCGATCCGGCCTTGGTCGACGTCAATGTGCATCCGTCCAAGATCGAGGTGCGCTTCCGCGACAGCCGCTCGGTGCATCAGTTCGTATTCCACGCCGTGAGCCGCGCGCTGGCGCAGACGGCACCGTCCAACGATGCCGGCAACGGCGCATATCCGGCCGACGGCCTTCATGCCGGCGGACCCACATCAAACGTGCGCGGCCCGGCGGCATCGACCTGGATTCGTGACCAGCAGCAAGGCTCCTTCGCCGCGCAATTCGCCAACCAGTCAGCAGGTAAATTCGACGAACCCGGCGTGCGCCAGGACGTGGCAGCCTATGGCGCCCTGTTTGCCTCGCCTGCGCCCGTCATGGCCCAGCCGCTCGAACGCGCACTGAACGACGATTTGCCCACGGACGAATTCCCTCTCGGCTTCGCGCTTGCGCAATTGCATGGCATCTACATCCTGGCGCAAAACAGCAAGGGCCTCGTGCTGGTCGACATGCATGCCGCGCACGAGCGCATCCTGTATGAACAGCTCAAGAATGCGCTCGACGCCGAGAACATGCAGGTGCAGCCGCTGTTGATCCCCGTCACCTTCTACGCCGATGCGGTTGAAGTCGGCACGGCCGAGGAAAACGGCGCGACGCTGTCCGCGCTCGGCTTCGACATCGCCGTCATGTCGCCCACAACGCTGGCGGTGCGCGCCGTGCCCACGCTGTTGCAGCGCGCCGATGCGCAGACGCTCGCGCGCAACGTGCTGCGCGACGTGCGCGAATTCGGCGGCTCGCGCGTGCTGCTCGAGCGGCGCAACGAATTGCTCGGCACGCTGGCCTGCCACACCGCCGTGCGCGCCAACCGTATGCTGAGCGCGCCTGAAATGAACGCCCTGCTGCGCCAGATGGAAGCGACCGAACGCGCCGACCAATGCAACCATGGCCGCCCGACCTGGATTCAGATGGGCTTGTCCGATCTGGACAGATTGTTTCTGCGCGGCCAGTAACCATGAAGCGCGACAAACCGCTGGCCGTCGCCATCATGGGGCCGACCGCCTCGGGCAAAACCGCCGCGGCGCTCGCCATCGCGCAAGAGCGCCCTGCCGAAATCATCTCCGTCGATTCGGCCCTGGTCTATCGCGGCATGGACGTGGGCACAGCCAAGCCGACACGCGAAGAACAAGCCGCAGCACCGCACCACCTGATCGACATACTTGACCCAAGCCAGGCTTATTCAGCCATGCAATTCCGCCACGATGCGCTGCGCCTGGTCGAAGAAATCAGCGCGCGCGGCAGGCTGCCGCTGCTGGTCGGCGGCACCATGCTCTACTTCAAGGCCTTACAGGATGGCCTGGACGAACTGCCGCAAGCCGATCCGGAAATCCGCGCCCGGTTCGATGCCGACGCCGCGCAACTCGGCATGCCGGCACTGCACGCCAGGTTGGCGCACATCGATCCCGCAACCGCCGCAAGACTGAAGCCGAACGACAGCCAGCGCATTGGCCGCGCGCTGGAAATCTTCGAATTGACCGGCCAGCCGATGTCCACACTGCTGTCGAACAAGGCGGCGCCGGAATTGCCCTTCGCCCTGCTGCCGCTGGCGCTCGAGCCGTCGGACCGATCCGTGCTGCACGAACGCATCGTGCGCCGCTTCGACGCCATGCTGGCCGACCAGGCGCATGGCTTGATCGCGGAAGTCAATGCCCTGCGCGCACGCGGCGACCTGCATCCGGGACTGCCCTCGATGCGCTGCGTCGGCTACCGCCAAACATGGGAATACCTCGACGGCGCCTACGACAAGGAAGCCCTGCGCGAAAAAGGCATTGCAGCCACACGCCAGTTAGCAAAAAGACAGCTCACCTGGCTGCGTTCCATGCCGGAGCGCATCGTTATCGATTGTCTTGCGCCTGACGCTGCAATACAGGTTTCGCGCAAGATAAGCGAATTTATCGACAAATAAGGTCAGCAGTCAGGCAATACGACGCAGTTTCAAGCCAACTCTTGACAAACACAAACCTTAACGCGATAATGTTCGGCTCTGTGGTGATATAGCTCAGTTGGTTAGAGCACAGCACTCATAATGCTGGGGTCGGTGGTTCAAGTCCACCTATCACCACCAAGAATTCGTTTAAAGCGATCCAAAGAAGTCCAGAAACCCGCATCTAGCCTAGTGCTGATGCGGGTTTTTTGTTTTACCCCGTCTTAAGCAGTCCATTGACGTCCAATTGTTTTGGGGGCATATTTGGGGAAATGCCCCATAGCATGCAGGTTAGGTGCCCCCAAATGCCCAAAATCGCCACACCCCTTACCGATACACAGATCAAAAATGCCAAAGCCAAGGACAAGCCCTATCGCCTGTTTGACGGCGGGGGCCTGTACCTTGAGGTAATGCCGATCGGCTCTAAGTTATGGCGAATGAAATTCCGCCAAGCGAATGGCAAGGAAGGTCGTCTTGCCTTTGGCGTCTACCCCGAAGTCACCTTGGCTGATGCGCGCAAAAAACGGGATGTAGTCAAAAAGCAAAAATCTGATGGCATTGACCCCGGACAGGCCAAACGCCTCGCAAAGCGCGAAAAAGAAGCGGCCAATGCCAACACCTTTGAGGCAGTCGCCCGCGATTGGCATCAGAACAAGCTCGAATCCTGGCAACCTCGCACGGCCAAGAATGTGCTGCACCGGCTCGAAAAGGATGTGTTTCCATTAATCGGGAGCTACCCTATCGCCGAAATCAAGGCGCCGCTAATGCTCGACATGTTGCGTCAGATCGAAAGGCGCGGCGCCGTCGATATGGCAAAACGTCAAGCTCAGGCGTGCGGCCAGATTTTCCGCTACGCGATCGCTTGCGGAAAAACCGACACTGACCCAGTACCAAGCTTGCGCGGCGCACTCAAGCCGATCGCCAAGGGGCATCACGCGGCAATCACGCCTGACGATCTCCCGGAGTTTATCCGGGCCTTCGAAAAAATCGAGGGGCGCATGTTTGTCCCGACGAAGGTCATGTTCAGGCTGATGATGCTGACTTTCGTCCGCACCAGCGAGCTTACCGAAACACCTTGGTCAGAAATCGACCTGGAAAATGAATCCTGGATCATTGACTGGCACAGGATGAAAATGGGCAAACGCAAAATCAACCCGCGCAAGGTGAATCATCACGTTTTCCTGCCGCGCCAGGGGTGGGAGTTGCTACGTGACCTGCATGCCATCACAGGAAACAATAAGTACCTGTTCCCCAATCAGCGAGATCACGAAAAGCCAGCAACCAATTTCGGTATACTCGCAGCGCTAAAGCGTATGGGATATAGTGGCAAGATGACTGGCCATGGATTCAGGTCTTTAGCAATGGGCGTCATCAAGGAGCGCCTCGGCTATCGCCATGAGGTTGTAGATCGTCAGCTCGCTCACGCGTCCGGCGACACTTACGGTGAGGCTTACGATCGTGCATTATTCCTTGACGAGAGAAAAATCATGATGCAGCAATATGCTGACTATTTGGATGCCATCGCAAAAGACAAAGTAATAGCTGGGCAATTTGGGAAGGCGGCTTAAAATAAATGATGGCGACTGACCTGTTTACTGCAAGCCAACGCTATTACTGGAGGATCGCGCTCGAGCTCAGGCTGAGAAAATCAAATGGCGATGCGTTCCAGGATTTTTTCTCGGCCGTCATGAGCCTTCTGCATGGTGATGACTTTGTTCGCGTAAGACCATATGGCACCCTTGGCGACAAAGGGTGCGACGGATACTTGCAATCGAATGGGCAGGTATTTCAGTGCTATGGTGCGCTAGCGGGTGAATTGAAGCAAGTTGCTACACTAACGACCAAGATGACGAAAGACTTCGAGAAGGCGTCGAAGAATTTTTCTTCCATCATGAATGAGTGGTATATGGTGCATAACATCGCCGACGGGTTATTGACATGATTTCGCCGCACCGGCGCGGCCGCAAGCGGCCGGCCACCCAGGATGGCCGGAAGCTGCGATGCTACAGCCGGCGTTGGAAGATCGAACGCACCTTCGCATGGCTCAACAAATACCGCCGCGTCTTGACCCGTTGGGATCACAATCATCACCATTTCACCGGATTCGTTCATCTTGCTTGCGCTATGATTTTGCTGCGAAGGCATTTATGGAATGAGTTCTAGCCATGCGTAAAAGTTAACACATGGCGGAAAAAGTTAACAGACCGTATTTATGGAATGAGTTCTAGTGGATGCATGGCGGCTTTCCTTTTCGTATGCGTGGCGCTGCCGGGCGCGGCAAAAGCGCGCCCGCGGTTTCTTGACTTTACCGGTTGACTCAGAACTTGACGATCATGCCCACGGCGGCACCGGTGCGTCCGGTATTGCCGCCGAAGCTGCTGCCGGCTGCGGCCATGACGGTGTTTTTGTCGCCGATTTCACCGCCGCCCAAACGGGTATGGTCGAGGTCGAAATACACTTCGGTGCGCTTGGAAAAGTTGTACTCGGCCAGGCCATAGGCCGTCGTGACGCTACCGCTATCGCCCAGCGAAGAATCGTTGGTGACCGAGTCGTGCATGGCGGCCAGCGTGAAGGTCCAGCCCTTTTCGTGCGTGGGGTTGAATACCGCGCCTGCAGTCCATACGCCATCCTTGCGTTGCAAGTCGTTGCCGGCATTGCCCAGGAAGCTGGTGTTGGCAAGCGCCAGGCCGCTGCCGCTGGCTCCCTTGGCGAAGCCGGGGTCGCGCGTGGCCTGGAAGTAATTCAGGTAGAGCTTGGCTGGGCCGGCCAGATAGAATCCGCCCAGGCCCGCTACGTCGGCTGCGTTGCCGTTCTGGTCCTTCGATTCCTGATAAAAGCCGCCGACGCTGAAAGGACCCTGCGCATAGGCCAACGATACGCCTTCGGTCGCGCCGATGTCGGTCTCGCCGGCTTGGCCGCCGACCGAGTATTGCACCGACAGGGCGAGCGGTCCCCAGGATTTGCCGTACTTCAGGGTGTTGTCGAAGCGATAGCCGTAGAGATAGTATTGCCACGAGTTTTCGTTGAAATTGCCGACTCCCAGGGGATCGTAGGCGAAGTCCCAGGTTGCGGCCACGCCGTATTGGCGGCCCGCGTCGATCTCGCCCCACTCGGCATCCTTCAAACCGAGGTAGGCCTGGCGGCCGAACAATTGGCCTTGCTGACCAATTGTTCCCGTGGTGGGGGCAAAGCCGTTCTCCAGCTTGAATACGGCGCTGGTGCCGCCACCCAGGTCTTCCTCGCCCTTGAAGCCGATGCGCGATCCCCAAATGCCGCCTGAGCCGAGTACGGTCTGGTTGCCCACGCCGCCGCCGACCAAGGGATTGTCATCGGTGTAGCGTACGGCAGTATCGATGATGCCATACACAGTCACGTTGGTTTGCGCCGCGGCGCTGCCGGAGATTGCGCAAGAGGCCGCGCCCAGTACGGCGCATGCCAGCAAATTCTTTTTCATCGTTGTCTTCCAGTATTGATTATTTATTGGTGTTGCCGGCGCGTTTGCGAAACCCGCAAGGGCCCCTCCCTGCGCCGGTGCCTCGTGGTATTCCTGTTCGAATCGTGGTCGGCAGCCTCCCTTTCCGCCCGTCTGCGCGGGCATTTCGTTTCTTACGTGATGTGCCGGCTGTGTCAGTCGTCGCTCGCGCCGCCGGGGAAGCGCATCAGGTCGCGCATGAGGTAGCTCATCGGCATCTTCAGATTCAGCCCTTTCGGCGGCACCGGGCCGTCGAACCATTTGCCGTAGAGCCGCGCCAGTTCGCCGTTGGTAATGAGGCGCGTCATCTCGCGGTCGATCACGGCCTTGAAGGCGGGATCGCCCTTGCGCAGCATGATCGCGTAGGTCTCGATCGAGAGCGCGTCGCCGACGATGGCGAAGTCGGCCGGGTTGGCGGCGCCTGCGCGCAGGCCGTAGAGCAGCACGTCGTCCATGGCGAAGGCGTCGGCAGTGCGCCTTTGCACTTGCGAGAACGAATCGTCGTGATCCTGCCCTTCGAGCAGCGTCATATTCAGCGCACGCACCTTGTTGCGTTCGGCAAGCAGGCCGACCGTAGTCGTGTCGTGCGTGGTGACGACACGCCGGCCGCGCAGATCCGGCCAGTTTCGGATGCCTGAATCGCTGCGCACCAGCATGCGGATGCCATAGACGAAATGCGGCACCGTGAATGCCACCTGCTTGCGGCGTTCGGCATTGTTGGTGGTGGTGCCGCATTCGAGGTCGGCCTTGCCGTCGGTGACGGCGGCGATGCGGTCCGACGGCGACACCGTCAGGTAACGCATCTCCAGTTGCGGCAGCTTCAGTTCGCGTTTGATCGCTTCGGTCAGCTTGAGGCAGATGTCTATCGTGTAGCCGATCGGCTTGCCGTGTTCGTCGAGATACGAAAACGGCATGGACGCCTTGCGGTTGGCCAACACGATGGCTCCGCTGTCCCGGATTTTGTCCAGCGTGTCCGCAGCCTGTGCGGCGCTCCCTGCACAGAGCGAGGCGGCCAGCGCCATGGCCGGAAGGTTCGAAGCAATGCGCCAGGTTGTGCTCGGAATGTTCATTACGCCCTCATTGGTTGTAGGAATCCGCCAGTTGCACGCAGCGTTGCGCCAGAACCGTGGTCGGATCGACCAGTGCGACGAGCCTGCCCTTGATCTCGAATCGATCGGTCGGCGGCAGCACGAGCGGCAATTCGGTGCAGCCGAGGATCAGCACTTCGGCACCCAGTTCCGCCAGATGGGCGACGGCAGAGAGCAATTCCTCGCGGCACCGGCCGCGCGTGAAACCGGCCTTGATACCATGGCGTCCATAGATCGCGCTGGTCACCTTGTCCTGGAATTCCGGCGTCGGCGCAATCAGCCGGATCGATTCCCGCTCGGCCGCCGCGTGATAGACCCGGCTCGCCACCGTGCCCGCCGTGGCCAGAAGGCCCACCGTCTTCGTGACACCATAGTGTTCACGCACGTGGTACATGGTTTCGTCGAGCATGTTGACGATCGGCACCTGCAGATGCGGCTGCATGTGTTCGACATAGGCATGGGCCGTGTTGCAGGGTATGGCGATGGCTTGCGCGCCATCGGCTTCGAGCCGCTTGCAGCTGGCGAACAACGCCACCGTCGGATCGGCGTCGTGGTGCAGCAGGTTGGCGGTGCGGTCGGGAATCTGCGGATTATGATCGACCACCATGCGGATATGATCCTGGTCGCGCACGGCATGCGTGTTGCTGATCACCTTGCCCATGAAATCGATCGTGGCCGCCGGCCCCACCCCGCCGACCACCCCGAGACGAAACGGCACCGGCTTTCGGTGTCCGTCGAAGCGCAATGCGTAATCGGCATAGATGGCGTTGATGTCGGGCAGATCGATGCCGTCGCGTTGCAATGCCGGCGCCACCAGGGCCAATTCGGCAAAGCCGGGCAGCAAGGCGGCAGCGCCTTGCCTACGCAAGTCGCGGCACGCGGCGTCAATGGCACGCAGCGCGGCGCCGTCTCCTACGCCACCGGCGCCATAAAGCGTTTGCATCAGCGCCTGCTGACATGCGGCTGAGGGATAGACGAGTGCATAGTCCGCGCCGAAAGTGCGTTCGAACAATTGCGCCGTAGCTGCGAATGTCGAGGTCAATACGCCCAGCAGCGAACCCCTTTTTACCGTACTTGCTACGTGCCTATGCAACGCGTCCATCAGGTCCAGCAGCGGCACGTCGAGTTCGGCTTGCAATTCTTCACGGAAGACATGGCTGCTGAAGCAAGGCAGAAGAATCGCGTCGGCACCCTTGGCGGCAAAACTGCGGCAGGCGGCGAATACGTCCAGTTTGCGCGTCTTGACACGGCCATCGTCCGACAGGGCCATGGGTTGGTCGCCATTGGGCGTCGGGTCGAGCAGCACTTGCGACTCAGGCAGGATTTGCAGCGCGGCGCCGGCATCGGCGAAGCCGCGCTTGAGCTTGCAGTACAGATCGGGCGCGACTTGGCGGCCCAGGCCGTTGACGACGCCCAGCTTCTTCGGTGACATGGTGCGTTTTCCGGGGGCAGGCAGAGTGACGCCCTTCACGGCAGCACGTTGGTTGCGGCGACTGTCGGGACGTCGTCGACAGCGCGGTTTCCCTCAAGCCTGGCCACGACCGCCGTGGCGATACCGTTGCCCACGACATTGGTGGCGGTGCGGCCCATGTCGAAGATCTGGTCGATGCCCATGATGAGCACCAGGCCGGCTTCGGGCAGATGGAACATGGGCAGCGTCGCCGCCACCACCACGAGCGAGGCACGCGCCACGCCGGCCATGCCTTTGCTCGTGACCATCAGCACCAGGAGCAGCGTGACTTGCTGGGCGAAGCTCATGTCGATCCCGTAGACCTGAGCGATGAACAGCACGGCGAAGGACTGGTACATCATGGAGCCGTCGAGATTGAACGAATAACCGAGCGGCAGCACCAGGCTGGCGATGCGCTTGGGCACACCGAAGCGCTCAAGCGCCTCGATGGTCTTGGGGTAGGCAGATTCACTGCTGGCGGTGGAAAAAGCGAGCAGGATCGGTTCGCGGATCAGCTTGAAGAGTTGCCACACCGGCTTGCCGATGAAGAGAAAACCGACCGCAAGCATCAGGGTCCACAAGAGAGCCAGCCCGAGATAGAACTCGGCAATCAGTTTGCCGTAGCTGACCAGCAGGCCCAGCCCTTGCGACGAAATTGCCGCGGCCATGGCGGCGAACACACCGAGAGGTGCGAAACGCATCACAGCGTTCGTGATCAGGAACATGATGCGGCCCAGCTCGTCGATGGCGCGCTCGAGCGTGACGTGGCCGCTGCGCTTCAATTGGCCCAAGGCCGCGCCGAAGAATAGCGAAAATACCAGGATCTGCAGGATTTCATTGTTCGCCATTGCCTCGGCAATGCTGCGCGGGAAAATGTGCGCGAAAAAGACCTTGAGATTGAAGTCGTCGACCTTCAGTCCCGACGTACCGGCTGCGTCTGGCAGCGCGAGATGCATCGCGAGGCCGGGCTGGAACAGGTTCACCAGCAGCATGCCCAGGAACAGCGATGCCGTGGCGGCGCAGACGAACCACAGCAAGGCCTTGATGCCGATACGCCCGATGGCTTGCGCATCGCCCATCGAGGCGATGCCCGACACCAGCGTGGAGAACACCAGCGGCGCGATGATCATCTTGATCATGCGCAGGAAGATGTCGGTGCCCATGGCGAAATAGGCGCCCCATTCCTTGGCCTGCTGCGCATCCCTGGCATAGGTATTGCACAGATAGCCGGCGAGAACGCCGAACAGCATGGCCAGGACGATCTGGCGCGCCAGTTTGTTTGTGTTCATCGTTGTCTCGTAGTCTTTGTCTTGGAGGGAAAAGCGCATGCCTTGGTGGCACGATTGCATTCTAGGAGCTGCCTTGTCGGGGCTTGATGAGGAGGGTGCATAATGCTATGCAGATTCGGAATAGCCTTTGCCGCCCGGCCGGTGCGGGTTCTGGCAAGCTGGCGCTGGACGGCATGTTCAATAAGAGGGCAATCATGTACCTGCGATGGATCAACGATCTGATGGCCTTGGCCGAGACGAAGAATTTCTCGCGCGCGGCGGAAATACGCCACGTAACGCAATCGGCGTTTTCGCGCCGTATCCGCTCGCTCGAGGAATGGGTCGGTGCCGAGCTGATCAACCGCGGCACCTACCCGCTGGAATTGACGCCCGCCGGCGAATTGTTTTGCGAACGCGGCGCCATCGCATTGAAGGATCTGCTCGACGTGCGCGCGGAAATCCGCCAGGACACGCGTATGCCCGGCCGCGCCATCCAGATTCGCGCGGCACACACGCTGTCGATGACTTTCCTGCCCAAGTGGATCAAGGAGGTTCGTCGCCGGCAAGGCCAATTCAATGCGCGCGTGGTGGCGGAAAACGTGCTCGATGCGGTGACGGCACTGTCTGAAGGCAGTTGCGAGCTGATGTTCTGCTATCACCATCCGAGCGCGCCCATTCTGTTGGACGCCGAAAAGTTCGGCTGCCTCTCCTGGGGCAGCGATAATCTCATCCCGGTAGCGGCGGCAAGCAGCACGGGTCGCCCCCTGTTCCGCCTACCCGGCCGGGCCGACGCACCCGTACCCTATCTTGCCTACACGGGAACAAGCTTCCTCGGCCGCGTGGTCGATGTGGTACTGCGGCACGCCGGCACGCCCGCCGCGCTCGAACTCTGCTACGAAGCCGACATGGCAATGCTGCTCATGAACATGGCCAAGGAGGGATATGGCGTGGCCTGGGTGCCGGAAAGCGCAGCGCAGGCACTCCTGGAAGGCAAGACGCTGGTGCGCGCCGGCGGTCCTGAATGGGGCACACAGCTCGAGATCCGTTCCTACCGCTCACTAAAGAGTAGCAATCCGGCACTTGAGGAGCTATGGAAGAGCATGGAAAAAACGGGCCGGCAATTGCAAGACGGTGCGTGACGTGGCGGCATATCACGTGGCATGTCGGCCCGGCGGCGGCCGACTATTCCCTCCGTATCTCAACGCTTGGATACGGGCATCCAAGCAGACAATTGAACGTTGCGTCTGCGGTCATTATTCGAGTGTCGGCAACGAGGGTTTGCTCGCGTTTGCAGGATGATATCTTGACCCAGTCGATGACCGTTTTGGATCCCTAAGCGGTCATACCACGCGGTCAAAATTCGCTTGATCGCTGGATGCTTGAACCTCATTGCGGTCTTTGGGTGAAAGTCTCTGAGAATAGTTCGAATTGCGGCGCCCGATATACAAGATTGCGCTGCAACCATTTTCCATCGCGTAGGGCGTTTGGATTCAAGTTCTCGTTATCTGTCCATTGTTCGCTAGCGCACCGACACTTGCATGGATTGCTTTTACCGTCATCACTTATGACACATACCATGCAAGCCGCAGTGCTGGAAAAGTTCGGCACACCCCTGGTTCTTCGGGAATGGGAGATTCCTTCGCCCGGCCCCGGTCAGATTTTGATCAAGACCGAGGCGTGCGGGGTTTGCCATTCCGATTTGCATGCCGTACGCGGGGATTGGCCGCGCAAGCCGGTGCCCCCTTTCATACCCGGCCACGAAGCCATCGGGCGCGTCGTA
>Ga0302314_10011553_pt1 | contig 15396 bp, 14 predicted proteins | sample III_Palsa_N2_3_FD_200533 | JGI IMG/M metagenome (GOLD analysis project Ga0302314, IMG submission 200533) | Peat permafrost microbial communities from Stordalen Mire near Abisko, Sweden - III_Palsa_N2_3 | ecosystem: Environmental > Terrestrial > Soil > Palsa > Peat permafrost | place: Sweden...
CCAGCGACCTCAACCGTGTTTTCGCGGCTTTGGGCGATCCCTCCACCGGGCGACCCCCGCCGCTCCAGAGGTCCAGTTTGCGGTCGGTGCGGAGCGTCCGCCCGTCCGCCGTTACTGTGGCGTTGGGATTGTGACTCTTTAGTCATCTGGGGTTCGTCACTCGCTGCATTGCGACGGACGATAAAAAGGGGATTTCGAGCATGTATAAAATGAACAAGCGACGGACGCTGTTCACGTCGACGATTCTGGGTGGCGCCGCGTTGCTCAGCGCCAACCAAGCCAACGCCCAGGCGGCGGCCGAGGCCGCGCCCGCCGGCGCTTCGCAGGTCCAGGAGGTGGTGGTCACAGGTTCGCGCATCCCGCGCGCCAACCTGGAGAGCACCAGTCCGATGACCATCCTCAGCGCCGGCGAAATCAAGGCCGAGGGCGTGGTCAATATCGAGACGCTGCTGAACAATCTGCCGTCGGTGTTCGCCGGCCAGAACTCGACGGTTTCCAACGGCGCGACCGGGGAAGCCACGGTCGACCTTCGCGGACTGGGGCCCGTGCGCACGCTGGTGCTGATCGACGGCAAGCGGCTGCAAGCTGGCGATCCGAACGCCGCCGCCCCCGGACCCGCTCCGGACTTGAACTTCATTCCCAGCGCGCTGGTCGAGCGGGTCGATGTGCTGACGGGCGGCGCCTCGTCGGAATACGGCGCCGACGCCGTCGCCGGCGTGGTCAACTTCATCATGAAGAAGGACTTCGAAGGCGTTCAGATCGACGCCCAGTACGGCTTCGACCAGCATGAGAACGGCAATACCGACGCCAGCCAGTTCCTGGCCGGCAACGTGTTCGGCATCGGCAACGCGCCGATCAACAAGCCGGGCGATGTGGTGGAAAGGAACAACTCCCAGGTCAGCATCATCATCGGCGCCAATTCGCCGGACAACAAAGGCAATGTCACCGCCTATGCCGAGTACACCAACCTGGCGCCGATCCTGGAAAGCTCGCGGGACTTCTCGGCCTGCACCATCACCGTGGTCACCGACGCCCACGGCGTGATCAACGGCCTGCACGCCTGCGCCGGCTCCAGCAACAACGCCTATGGCCGTTTCAACCTGACGGGCCAGTACCAACTCGTGCCGGGCACGCTGACGCCCGTCCTGAACTCGCAGGGCAACAAGATCGGCACCAGCCTGACCAATTTCGGCGCGGCGCCGGGTTCGTTCTCTCCCTTTACGCCGCTGGCCGACTACAACTTCGGCCCGACCAACTATTTCCAGCGCTCCGACGACCGCTACAACCTGGGCGCCTTCGGCCACTACCAAGTCAACGAGCATGTCGACGTCTATCTCGATACGATGTTCATGGACGATCACACGGTCTCCCAAGCGGCCTCCAGCGGTTTCTTCCAGGGGCCGAACTATTATATCCCCTGCAACAACGCCTTCCTGACCGGCACGCAAGCCAGCCAGCTGGGTTGCGGCGGTCCGTTCGAGGGCGGCGGCGCGCTGGCGGCGCCAACCACCCCCGTCGGCGATATCGCCACGACCATCGGCTACCGGCTGGTCGGCGCGCCCCGCAATGACGATCTGCGTCACACCGACTATCGGATCGTGCTCGGCGCGAAGGGCGAACTGGCGGAAGGCTGGAACTACGACGCCTTTGTTCAATACGGCGCGTCGATCTATGCGGAGCACTTCTTGGGCGATGTTTCGATCTCCAAGCTGCAGGACGCTCTGAACACCGTCTCGACCACCCAGTGCGTCGTCGGCGGGGCCTGCGTGCCGATCAACATCTTCACCTCGGCCCAGCCCAGCGCCGCGGCGCTCGCCTATGTGAACACCCCGGGCTTCAAGGAAGGCCAGACGACCGAGGAGGTCTCGGAAATCGACGTCAACGGGGATCTGGGCCAATACGGCCTGAAGAGCCCCTTCGCGAAAGAAGGCGTCAAGATCGCCCTCGGCGCCGACTACCGACGCGAGGAACTCGACCTGGAGACCGACCAAGAGTTCAGCAGCGGCGATCTGGCCGGACAGGGCGGAGCGACGCCCTCGGTGCACGGCTCGTTTAATGTCTATGAGATCTATAGCGAGCTGAGCGTGCCGATCGTTTCGGACATGCCGTTCATCAAGTCCCTCGACTTCGATGGCGGCTATCGCTATTCGGAATATAGCGATATCGGCCAGACTGAGACCTACAAACTCTCGCTCGAATACGCGCCGATCGCCGACGTCAAGTTCCGCGGCAGCTTCAACCACGCCGTTCGGGCGCCCAATGTCGATGAACTGTATTCGCCGACGTATGAAACCGACTATTCCGGCCAAGACCCCTGTTCGACCAACACGCTGACCGGGAAGACCGCGGCGAGCCTGGCTCAATGCAAGCTGACGGGGGTTACGGCGGCGGAGTATGGGCTGATCCCGCAGTGCCCCTCTTCCCAGTGCACCGTGCTTATCGGCGGCAATCCCAACCTGAAACCCGAAGACGCGGACACCACCAGCTTTGGCCTGGTGTTCACCCCGACCTTCATCCGGAATTTCTCCGCGACGGTCGACTTCTACAACATCCGCGTGAACAACATCATCACTCAGGTCGCTCCGGAGGTCTCGGTCAACGAGTGTCTCGACGGCGATACGCTCTTCTGTCAGTTCATCCATCGCGACGCCAACGGCTCATTGCTGGAACCGAACGGATATGTAGAATCGCTGACCCAGAACACCGGCTACCTGCAGACCAAGGGCTATGATGTCGAGGTCAACTATCGCTTCAAGCTGTCAAACATAGCCTTCGCCGGCTTCGCCGTCCCGGATTGGGGCTCGGTGTCGATGAACTTCGTCGGAACCTATACGGAAAGCTTCATCACCCAACCGCTGACCGGCGGTCCGACCTATAACTGCGCCGGCCTCTATGGCATCACCTGCGGCAACCCCGACCCGCACTGGCGCCACAAGCTGCGGGTCACCTGGATGTCGCCGTGGAATTTCGACATCTCCGGTCAATGGCGCTATGTCGGCGGCGTCAAGCTCGACCTCGACGAAAGCAATCTGCTGCTGCAAGAGCCGGGCTATTTCGACCAGGCTGACAACCACCTGGGCGGCCAGAGCTATTTCGACCTCAGCGGCAATTGGCGCGTCAAGGACGGCCTGACGGTGCGAGCCGGCGTCAACAACATCTTCGACAAGGACCCCCCGCTGGTCGGCGAGGAGGCGTGCGCGGCCGCGGTCTGCAACGGCAACACCTATCCCGGCGTCTATGACGCGCTGGGCCGGACGTTCTTCATCGGCCTGACCGCCAAGTTCTAGAGCCTGGCTCAATGAGAAAGCTGAAGTTCGACGAACACCAGATTGCGCTCATCCTCCGCCAGCCGGGGGAGGGAACGACGGTTGAAGAGGTCTGTCGATCAGCCGGGATCGCTCGGCAGACCTACTACCGCTGGCGCACGCGTTTTGGCGCGATGACGCCTACCGAAATCCAGCGCCTGCGCGAACTGGAGCGGGAGAATGTCCAGTTGAGAAAGCTGGTGGCCTATCTCTCGCTGGGCCACGAGCTGCATGACCTGCTGCGGCGTGGGTCACAGACGTCGATCAAGGCGTCGGCGGCGTTATCGACGTCATCGAGCTTTTTCAATCGGCGGGAATTCAGTCGGTGAGCCGCGAGCCGCCCGGATTTAGGTGAGCGGCCAAATCTCGATCCGTTCGGCGGTGCGCCCGTAGCACGGCCCCCAAGCCGCCGAGGCCCAGCATCATCATCGCCCATATGGCGGGCTCGGGAGTCGGCGCGCCGCCGATGATCTCAAAGGCTTCCGAGCCGACCGTGCCGGAGGCGCTGTCATAGGCCATGGATGCGCCATCGTTCTGGTCCCAATAGGCCTTGCCGCCGCGGCCATCCACGGCGTTGCCGAGTTCAAGCCAGTAGTCTCCAGCCGCAACGCGCTGCGTGCCGGCGGGCGAGAAGTACTCCTCATAGACCGCGAAGCCTTTACTGTTGAGGAACCCCGAGGTGAAGGCCACTGGAGCCGTGCCGGACACAACCACCGTGCCGCCATCGGCGGGCGAGGCGGTCAGGATCGCCCAGTCGACCGTGGCGATGCTGTCGCCCAGCGTCGTCCACGAGGTGAAATCGATCTCGCTGATCGAGGACGCAGCCGCCAGGCTGAAAGAATCGGCGACCGAATATCCGGCGTCGATTTCCAGGGCGTTGGTCTGGCAGTTACACGGTTCGTTGCTGTAGAGGACGGTGGCGTTCGCGGCCGTGGACAGGGCCGCCGCCGCTATCGCGGCCACCAACTTAAGACTCATCGAGTTCATGAGTTCCCTCCTGATTTCTGACCAGCCGATGGATCGGGATACGATGAAGGCGGGGGACAGATACTACTTTCAGACATTCATCTTATCCGCTGGAGTGAGCAGGTGGTGCAAGCCATGCTGGACGCTAACCCGGAAGATGGCCGCGACGCCTTCGAAGTTCTCGCGGATCTTCGCCGCCGCTTCGGCTGATGCATGTCCGGCTAGCTTCGCCCGCGCAAGCCGAACTTGCCGCTGTGGAGTTACGGGGACAGTGCATTAACTCACTTTCTCGCACCCGCAGCTTAGCGCACCGGCCAATTAGATGGCTCTCACCTTAGTGTCGGTAACGCCGGGGGTGCCCGGCTCTCAATCCCTTCTCCAGTGGGGAGAAAGAGGGGCCCGTGAGCGAAGCGAGCGGGAGGATGAGGGCGTACGAACGGTTCCGGGCGATCCACCTTAAGTGGTGCAGGGGGCTTTGCCGGAGAAATACATGCGACTGCAAGGCCCCCTCAGGCGCTTCGCGCCAGCTCCCCCAACGGGGAGCAACTAGCCCGTTACGCCCCCCACCTCCTCAGTGCTTCCCCATCGCCTGCATGATGTGCACCGCCGCCGGCAGGATCAGCACGCCGAGCAGGCACGGGAAGATGAACAGGATCAGCGGAACCATCAGCTTGGCCGGCAGGGCCATGGCCTTTTCCTCGGCCCGGATCATCCGCTTGTGGCGCATGTCGTCGGAAAAGGTGGTCAAGGTCTCGCCCAGGCTGGAGCCCATATCCTCGGCCTGGCGCAGCATGGTGGCGAAGGAGCGCGCCTCCTCGATGCCCAGCCGGTCGGCGAAACGGTTCCAGGCGTCCTTGCGCGACTGGCCGGCGCGCAGCTCCAGGGTCATCAGGCGCAGGTGTTCGCCCAGGTTGGGATAGCGGCTCTTGAGTTCCTCGGCGATCCGGTGGACCGCGGCGTCCAGGCTGAGGCCGGCCTGCACCGAAGCGACCAGCAGGTCGAGCACGTCGGGAAAGCCCTCACGATATTCCCGCTCCCGCTGGCTCCGCCGCGCGCGGACCACCTGGTCGGGCCCAAGCACCGCCACGGCCGCGAAGGCGCCGGCCAACAGGATCATCCCAAACCCGCCCTTGCCGCCCAGGATCACCGGAACCAGCATCGCCGTGGCCACGGTCGCGGCGATCAGCGCGATCGAGCGCGCGCCTAGATAGAAGGCGACCGCCTCCTGGCCGACGAAGCCGGCCAGCATCAGCCGATGGCGCAGGGCCGACAGCTTGCCGGGGTCGCGGTTGTCCGCGCCTTCGCCCAGCCGGCGCACCCCGCCGACCAGCCCGTCCAGGGCCAGGCCAGCCGTTCCGACCGCCGGCGCGGCCTGCGCGCCCGCGCCGTCCAACAGGCGCGACTTGCGCTTGAGCCCGGTCAGGACATCGTGGCCGACGACGGCGGCAATGCCCACAAGTCCGATCAGGATCAGAGCGACGGCGACGGCGGTGAGGAGATCGCTGGAGGACATGGGGAGGGGAGACACGGGGCTTCAGATCCGCATGTCGATCATGCGGCGCATGATGATGTTGCCGATCAGCATCCAGACCCCCAGCACGGTCAGGCCCACATGGATCGCGTGTTCGTGGATCACATCGCCATAGAAGTGCGGATTGGTCACCTGCAGCAGGGTCAGCACGCAGAACGGCGCGGAGGTCAGGATCATCGCCGAGGCGCGGCCCTCGGACGAGGCGGCATGGATCTTCATCCGCAGCTTCTGGCGTTCGCGCACCGCGTGCGCGTTCATCTTCAGAAGCCCGGTCAAATTGCCGCCGGACCGGTCCTGCAGGCGGATGGTGGCTGCGAACAGATCCACGTCGGCGTGGCGGCAGCGCGCGGCCATATTGGCCACGGCCTGGGACAGCTGAGCGCCATAGGCGATCTCGTCGGCGGCCATGCCGAACTCCGAGCCGATCGGATCGGCCATCTCCGCGCCGACCAGGGCGATGGCGGTCGGCACTGGATGGCCTGCCTCCAGGCTGCGGACGATGACATCCAGCGCCTCTGGCAGCTGGCGACTTAGCGCTTTGGCGCGGCGCGCGGCGCGAAATTTCAGGAACATGACGGGCCCCAGCGTGCCGGCGCCCAGGCCCGCGATCGGGACGATCATCCAGTTGTGGGTGAGGATCAGGGCGATCATGGCGCCGCTGAGCGCCAGCCCGGCCATGGTCAGCAACCAGCGGCGCGGCTGGAACGGTACGCCGGAACGCACCACCAGATCGGCCAGCCAGCGCCAGGCGAAGCGGCCGACGCCGTCCTTAGTCAAGCCGCGCTGCTTGCGCAGCTCCACGATCAGATCCCCCAGCACCAGGCCGCTGCGGGCCAGGGTCAGGCGCCGGTTGACCACCTGCTTGGCCCGCCCGACGCTGACCAGCCCATAGATCGCCTGGCAGGCGGAGAACACCGAGGCGAAGATCAGGATCTGCAGTGCGATCGAGGCGTCGAAGCTCATGACCCGTCCTCAGCTCAGAGCGCGACCGGGATCGAAATTGGCCGTATCATACCGGATGCCGCGCCGGATCATCTCGTCCAGGCATCGGGGCCGCATGCCGGTGGCGTGGAAGTCGCCCACCACCGTGCCGTCCGGCTCGGTGCCGGTGCGCTCGAAATGGAAGATTTCCTGCATCTGAATCACGCTGCCCTCCATGCCGGTGATCTCGGTGACGCTGGTCAGCCGGCGGCGGCCGTCCGACAGGCGCATCACCTGGACGATCAGGCCCACCGCCGAGGCGATCTGGCCGCGGGTGGATTCCTGGGTCAGCCGCATGCCGGACATGGCCACCATCTGCTCCAGGCGGGTGACGGCGTCGCGCGGGGTGTTGGCGTGGATGGTGGCCATCGAGCCCTCGTGGCCGGTGTTCATGGCCTGCAGCATGTCGAAAGCCTCCTCGCCGCGCACCTCGCCCAGGATCACCCGGTCGGGGCGCATGCGCAGGGCGTTCTTGACCAGTTCGCGCTGGCGGATCTCGCCCTTGCCTTCGATGTTGGGCGGCCGGGTCTCCATGCGCACCACATGGGGCTGCTGCAGCTGCAGCTCGGCGGCGTCCTCGATGGTGATCAGGCGCTCGCGGTGGTCGATCGAGCCGGAAAGGGCGTTGAGCAGGGTGGTCTTGCCCGACCCGGTGCCGCCGGAAATCACCGTCGAAACCCGCGAGCGCACGGCGCCGTACAGGAACTCGGCCACGCACGACGGCATGGCGCCCACCGTCACCAGCCGCTGCAGGTCGTAGGGCTTCTTGGAGAACTTGCGGATCGAGACCGCCGCGCCGTCGATGGTGATCGGGGCGATGGCGGCGTTGACCCGGCTGCCGTCGGGCAGGCGGGCGTCGACCATCGGCGAGGACTCGTCGATCCGCCGGCCGACCGTGGCGACGATCCGGTTGACGATCCTCAGCAGGTGGTCGTTGTCGCGGAAGCGGACCTGGGTGCGCTCCAGCTCGCCATGGCGCTCGACATAGACCTTGTAGGGGCCGTTGATCAGGATGTCGGCGATGGTGTCGTCCTGCAGCAAGGGCTCGATCGGTCCCAGGCCCACCATCTCGTCGAACACCGATGCGCCCAGCTGGTCCAGTTCGGCGGTGTTGAGCGGCAGCCGCTCTTCCTTGGCGAAGTCGCCCACCAGCCTGCGCACCTGACGGCGCATCTCCGGCTCGTCCAGCTTGTCCAGCTTGGACAGGTCGATCTCGTCGATGAGCCGGGCGTGCAGCTTCAGCCGGACGTCGAGCATGTTGTCGGTCTGCAGGCTGGCGCCGTCCGACAAGGTCTCCTTGTCGGTGGTCACGGTCTCCAGCCGCGGCGCCGGCGCGATCGGGACTGGCGCTGGCGCGGGGGCGGGTGCGCGGCGGGCGCCGAACCGGTTCATCATGCGACCCTCCGGCCAGGTTCAGGCTTGGCGGGGCTGGTGGTCGCCGGGCGTTTCAGCGCCAGGCCGTCGACCAGCGCGGCGACGTCGCGCACGATCTTGGAACGCGGCCGGTGATGGCTGATCGGCCCCCCAAGATTGGCCGAGCAGGCCGCGGCCTCCCAGTCCGAGGTGATGGCGCCGTCGACCTTGCGGCCCAGCGCCTTTTCCGCCTCCGCCTGTGACGGGCCGGGCCCAAAGGCCCGCTTGGCCAGCCGGTTGAGCACGATCTTGGGACGGATATCGTCATTCACCTCCGCCTCGATCTCGTCGGTCAGGGCGCGCGCCGCCAAAAGGGCCGGCACGGTCAGCTCGGAGACGATCAGCACCTCGTCCGACCCGGCTAGCACGTCGATGCTCCAGGGATGGCGCGCGCGGGGCATGTCCACCACCAGCCAGTCATAGGTCTGGCAGGCCACCTCCAGCAGGCGGCAGACCGCCGACGGCGAGTGGCGGGTGAAGGCGGTGGGGTCGCGCGGCCCGGCGAACAGGTCGAACCCGCCGCTGACCCGCGCGGCGAAGGCGCCCAGCAGCGCCGCGTCCATCCGGTCCGGCGCGATGGCGGCCTCGGTCAGGTTCATGGCGGGCTTGCCGCCCAGATAGGCGGCGGCCGCGCCGTCGGCCAGGTTCAGATCGATCAGCCCGACCATGGCCCTCGGCGCGCAGGTCGCCAGGCGCGTGGCCATCTCGATCGCCAGCGTGGTGGCGCCGGCGCCGCCCACCGCGCTCATCACGCTCCAGCACTGCGAGCGCGGCGGGGCCGCCGCCGCGCCGGGCGCCAGCAGCACCGTCACCGAAATGACCAGCTCTTCCAGCGTGAACGGCGCGTCCAGCACGTCGGCGCGCTCCAGCTTGAACAACGCCCGCGCCAGCCCCCCTGGAAACTGCGAGCCGGCCAGCAACACCGCCGGCGCGTTGGGCAGCTCGCCCAGCGCCTCGATCAGCTGTCGCAGCTGCGCGGTCTCGCCGATGTCGGCGTCGATCAGCACCAAGTCGGCCGCCGCGCGGCGGATGGTCAGCGCGTCCAGCGCGTCCAGCGCCGCGGCCTCGACGGCCGCCTGCGGCATCGCCTGTCGCGCCAGCTCGGCGAGGGCCGAGCCGATGACCAATAGGCGGTGTTTAGCGAGGATGGATGGGCTCATGCGGGTCAGGGCTGCTGGCTTGTCGCGCCGGGTTTGACCCGCGTGTCGATCATTCCGGCCAGGATCAGGTCGATGGCGCTGGGCTCCGCCGACTTGTTCAGCGGATTGGGCAGGGCGTTGATGTCGTCCACCGGCGCGGTCATCCGCGGGGTGACGATGATGATCAGCTCGGTCTGCTGCTTCTGGAAATTGCTCGACCGGAACAGGGCGCCCAGCACCGGCAGGTTTCCAAGGCCGGGGAACTGATCGACGGTGTTGTTATAGCCTTGCTGGAACAGGCCGGCGATGGCGAAGCTCTGCCCGTCGCGCAGTTCGACCGTGGTCGAGGCGTTGCTGGTGATCAGCGCGGGCAGGCTGATGCCGTCGACGGTGATGCTGTGGGCCGGGTCCAGCTGGCTGACCTCCGGCGCGATCTTCAGGCGGATTTCGCCATTGTCCTGCACGGTGGGGGTGACCTTCAGCTTGACCCCGTAAGTGCGGAAATCGACGGTGATGATGTTGAGGCCCTGAGGCACCGGGTACGGAAACTCGCCGCCGGCCAGGAAGCTCGCCTCCTCACCGGACATGGCGATCAGGTTGGGCTTGGCCAGGGTGCGGATGACGCCCTTCTGCTCTAGGGCGGCCAGGGTGACGTCCACCGACGCGCCGCCAATGCGGCCCATCAGGTTGATCGTGCCCTGCGGCGCCTGGTTGCTGGAGAGGCCATTGCCGGTGGTCAGCGCGAAGCTCTGGTTCTGGGCGTTCACGTTGAAGCCGACATCGCGCAGCGAGTTGCGGCTGGCTTCGATCATCCGGACCTCGACCATGATCTGCTGCGCGGCCTGGATGGTGACCGTCGAGGAGACCTCCTTTGGCGCATAGCGCTCGGCGATCGCCTTGGCGCGCATCTCGACTGCGCTGGTCGAGGCGCGGCCGGACAGCAGCACCCCGCCGGCGAAGCTGGCCGCGATGATGTGCTCGCCGGGCAGGGCGGTTTCCAGATCGCTTTGCAGCGAGTGGATGTCCTGGCAGACATGCACGTCGATCACCTGGGCCAGGCGGTGCTGCTTGTCATAGACCAGGATGTTGGTCACCCCGAGCTGCTTGCCGCGGATGTAGAAGCTGTGGTCGGTGGTGGCGACCAGCTGCAGGGTGTCAGGCTGGGCGACCACGATCTCGCTGACCGGATAGTCCAGGCGGAAGGCCGCGGACTTATCCTTGGCCACGGTGATCGAGCGGGTCATGGCCTCGTCCGAGGCCGCGACCTGGGCCGAGGCGCCGCCGGTCAACCCGCTTAGGATCAGCGCCGCGCACGCCATCAGCACGGCCAGGCGCCGGCGACCAGGTTTCAAAGTTTGGCTCATAGGGCCCCCAGGCCGAAATGTTCGGTCGGCACCGTGACGCTGGCGCGCGTCGCGCCTTCCACCACCGTGACCGTGCCGCCCGCCGCGGGCGCGCCGAGTGCGTGTTTGGGACCGGCCGGCACATGGGTCGGCCGCGTGCCCGTAATCGGCGCCGGCGAGGCGTCGAACGATCCGAGGTCCTTGACCAGCATTGGCCGCACCGGCTCGGCCTGATCGGCGCCGATCCGACGCAGGGCCAGGGACAGAGTGCCCGCCTGGCCGGCCAAGGCCAGTTTGACGGCGTCCTGGGCGGTGACCTCCAGCGTCGCGGTGCGCGCGACGGCGGGCTGGTCGGACGAGGGGTTCGCGTTCAGATCCATGCCCAGCACGCGCAGGTTCTCGCCGACCACGGTGGACACCATGCGCCGGCCATTGATGCTGTCGGGACCGGGCGCGGCGGTCAGGTCCCGGGTCAGCACCACGTCGACCCGGTCGCCCGGCATCACGTGGCCGCCGCCGCCGGAGGTCTCGTTGACCCCGATCGTATAGGCGCGCATGCCCGGGCCGATGACCTGGGCCAGACTGAAGCGGCCGCCCGGACCGCTGAGCTTGGCGGGCAGGACCGGCTCGCGGGTCGACATCGGGGTCAGCGCCAGCGGGGCGCCGCCGGGCTGGAACAGGATCTGCTGGACCGAACTGTAGGCGCCCGCCGGCGCGGCGTTGGCCGGCAGGCGCGAGACCGTGAGGTATTTCTCCTCCAGTTTCGCGCCATAAGGGATCGGGATGGCCGCCGTGACCACGGGAACCGTGGCCATGGCCTGGCCGGCCGGCGCCGCGGCGTTGGCGGCGTGTGCGGGGATCCAAAGCCGGGCGACCAGCAACGCCCCAGCCCCGAGCACCGTCGAGGCGATTAAGCTGATAACCAGGCCCAAACGCATTTGGCCCCCCATGGTTGATCCGGTCGCGGAGGGACCGAATGAGCCAGGGTTATGGCCGATGACGTCTTTAGTCGTTGTTAATATTCAGAGTAAACAGCTTTAAACTGTAATCATAATGGTTTACAATTGATATATTGGTAAAGGAAAGTCTGAATAATTCGTTGATATGGAAAGCTAAACGATCATCTATACTGATATAGAATGATATATGTTGTGGTCTCCATCACGGCTCTTGGTAAACCGAGCTGTCCCCGCATCAGCGTCGACATCCCGCCGTCGATCGCCGCCACGGCGCCGGTAGTGAAGGCGATCCTGCCGCCCTCACCAAAGCCTGGAGACGCCGTAAGCATCGAAGGGCTGCTCGTTCGAGACCAGAACTAGAGTGTCCAGCATCGCCTGAGCGATCAGCATACGGTCGAACGGATCGCGATGCGGCCCCGGCAGGGAGCCCGCGATCTGGCCATGTTGGACGCTTATGGGCAATTCGATGAAGCCCTGACCGACGATCGCGCCGCGCAAGTCGGCCACAATGGCGCCGGCGCCGGACAGCTTGCCAATGCGATGCTTGGTCGAGATTTCCCACGCCGACGCCGCGCTGACAAAAATCCCGTTGTCTTCGTCCTCTATCGCGGCCTTCGCGGTGGGCGAGAGCGCGGCGTCGCCTGCAAGCCACCAAAGAAGCGCATGGGTATCGAGCAGTAGCCGCACGTCAAGCTTCCCATGCCGCCAATTCCTCCGGCGGCAGGGGATCGAAAAACTCGGGTCCAACACTGACACTGCCGCGCAACGCTCCAAACTGGCGTTTGGTCGCGGGCTGCTGGAACGGCACGAGCTTGGCGATCGGCTCCTTGCCGCGCGCCAGGATGATTTCCTCGCCGGCTTCGACCCGTGCGAGGAGTTGCGACAGCGTGGTCTTCGCGACGTGAATGGTGACGGTGTCCATGGCTTCTTACCTAGCTAGACTAATCTAGCTTAGCTAATTAAAAATCCTGCGTCCAGCTTTCCAGTGGTGATGCGCGCGCCGAGCGCCGCGCCGCTCACCCCATCCGCGTCGACATGCCTCCGTCGACCGCCATCACGACGCCTGTAATGAAGGCGGATTCATCCGACGCTAGGAACAGCGCCGCGTAGGCGGTGTCCCACCCCGTGCCCATCTTGCCGCGCAGAGGCACGCGGGCGTCGCGGGTTTCGCGCACGGCGTCGGTGGTCTGGCCGGTGGCCTGGGCGATGCCGGAGACGGCCATGGGCGTGTCCATATAGCCGGGCATGATGGCGTTGCAGCGTACGCCGTGGCGGGCGTTGGCCGAGGCGGTCGAGGTGGTCAGCCGGTTCACCGCCGCCTTGGAGACCTCATAGGCCACCTGATTGCCGCCGGCGATGGCGGCCAGGGACGAGATGTTGACGATCGCGCCGCCCTCCTGGGCGCGCATGACCGCCAGGGCGTGCTTGGTGGTCATCCAGGTGGCTTTCAGATTGACCATCATGATCCGATCCCAGACGGCCTCCTCGACCCGGTGCGCCGGGCCGTCGCCGCCGCCGATGCCGACATTGTTGACCAGGATGTCGATCCGACCCCAGCGGGTCTTGCCGGCTTCGATAATCCCCGCGCAGTCGGCGTTCTTCGAAACATCCGCCTGGTGGGCGAAGGCGCGTCCGCCCTCGGCGGCGATCATGGCCACGGTCTCCTCGGCCCGGTCCAGCAGGCGGTCGACGCAAAGGACCTCGGCCCCTTCCCGAGCGAACAGGATGGCCATGGCGCGGCCGTTGCCAATGGTCTCGCCTGGCGTCTGACCGGCGCCGGTGATGATGGCGGTCTTGCCCTTCAGCCGGTCGACCATGCTCAGAACCCCTTCAGAGCCGGGTCCAGGGTCTGGCCTTCATCAAGCTGGACTCCAAAGCTGTTCAGCAGCATCGAGACCTGGGTGTACTGGCCGGCGGTGAACACCACGTCCATGCACTGTTTCTCATCGAAATGAGCGCGCAGCGCCGCCCAGGTGGCGTCTGTGATGAACTGATCGTGGTGCAGCTCGTCGCTGGCGCGCATGAGGGCCGCGTCGGCCGCGCTCCAGCCGGGTGCGTCCGCGCCGGCCTTGATGGCCTCGCATTCCGCCTCGGTCAGGCCGACGCCCAGGCCGATGCGCACATGCTGGGTCCATTCGTAGCCGGACTTGCAGAGGAATCCGGTGCGCAGGATGACGATCTCCCGCTCGCGGGCGGGCAGGGCGTTGCGCCGGCTGAGGATATAGTTGCCCCAAGCCAGAAACGCCGTCAGGGCCTTTGGCGCGCCGATCAGGGTGCGGAAGATGTTGAGCACCTTGCCGTTGTTGGTCAGGGGCTCCAGCACCGCCTTCTGGTCGTCGGTCAGCTGGTCCAGAGGAACCGGCTGGATCCGGGGCTTCGTCAATCGCATGGCATCCTCCCGTCAGTATTATTGCTCCCCCTCTGGGGGAGCTGTCGCAAAGCGACGGCGGGGGCATCTCGGCCGCATAGGGCGCCTCGGCAAGGCCCCCGCCACCGCGTCGCGGTCCCCCTCCCCCAACGGGGGAGGAGCTTCGTCACGCGTCCTCAGAAAATCTCAAACAATCCCGCCGCGCCCATGCCGCCGCCGACACACATGGTGACGACGCCGTACTTGGCGCCGCGGCGCTTGCCTTCATGCAGGATGTGGCCGGTCGCGCGGGCGCCGGTCATGCCGTAGGGGTGGCCGATCGAGATGGCGCCGCCCGAGACATTGTACTTCTCCGGATCGATGCCCAGTTCGTCGCGACAGTACAGGCACTGCGAGGCGAAAGCCTCGTTCAGCTCCCACAGGTCGATGTCGTCGATCTTCAGGCCGTTGCGCGCGAGCAGTTTCGGGATCGCGAACACCGGGCCGATGCCCATTTCCTCCGGGCCGCAGCCGGCCACGGCCATGCCGCGATAAGCGCCCAGCGGCGTCAGGCCCAGGCGCTCGGCCTCCTTGGCCTCCATCAGCACCACGGCGGCCGCGCCGTCGGACAGCTGGCTGGCGTTGCCGGCGGTGACGTACTTGCCTTCCTTGATGATGTTCCCGCCCTTGAACACCGGGGCCAGTTTCTGCAGGTCGGCCAGAGTGGTCTGTGGGCGGTTGCCCTCGTCCAGGGTCAGGCGGACTTCCTTTTCGGAGAACTCGCCGGTCTCCTTGTTCTGCACCAGCATGACCGAGGTCATCGGCGCGATCTCGGCGGTGAACACCCCGGCGGACTGGGCCGCGGCGGTGCGCTGCTGGGACTGGTAGGCGTATTCGTCCTGGTATTCGCGGCTGACGCCATAGCGCTCGGCCACGATCTCGGCGGTCTCGATCATCGAGGTGTGGATCTCGGGCACATGCTCGTTCAGCCACTTATCGCTGGTGCGATAGCGGTTCATCTTGTCGTTCTGCACCAGGCTGATGCTCTCCAGCCCGCCGCCGACCGCGACATTGGCGCCGTCATTGATGATGTACTTGGCGGCCGTGGCGATGCCCATCAGGCCCGAGGAGCACTGGCGGTCCAGCGTCATGCCGGAGACCGTGTTGGGCAGGCCGGCGCGCAAGGCCGCCTGGCGGGCGATGTTGTTGCCGGTGGTGCCTTGCTGCATGGCGGCGCCCATCACCACGTCATCGACCGTGGCCGGATCGATGCCGGCGCGCGCGATCGCCTGGGCGATCACATGGCCGCCGAGTTCGGCGCCGGAGGTGTTGTTGAACGCGCCGCGATAGGCCTTGCCGATGGGCGTGCGGGCGGTGGAGACGATGACGGCTTCGCGCATGTTGAAATCCTT
>Ga0302314_10011555_pt1 | contig 15395 bp, 9 predicted proteins | sample III_Palsa_N2_3_FD_200533 | JGI IMG/M metagenome (GOLD analysis project Ga0302314, IMG submission 200533) | Peat permafrost microbial communities from Stordalen Mire near Abisko, Sweden - III_Palsa_N2_3 | ecosystem: Environmental > Terrestrial > Soil > Palsa > Peat permafrost | place: Sweden...
TCTCCAATGTCCAAGTGTCCATGGGCGCTCGCTTCGCTGCTCACCATGCGACACGCTAACAAATCCGCACCCAGAGCGAATCCCCCATAATCCGCGACTTTGTGACTCAGTAAGACTAGGGCTTGTCCCTAGGTGTGGAGTCTCAGCAGGTTGTTCCGGTCGAGAGGCAACCGGCTGATGGGTGTCTGATCCTTTATACCGCCGTGGGGCCTGTGCCAGTTGTAGCGGTGAAGCCAAGGATCGAGCTCTTCGGCGCGCTCTTGTGAGTTGGAATAGGGCTTGGCGTAGGCCCACTCCCTGAGCGTGGTCTGGACGAAGCGTTCGGCCTTGCCGTTGGTCTTGGGCGTGTAGGGCTTGGTCCGAACGTGCTTGATCTTCAGGCCTGCGCAGACTTTGGCGAAGTCGTCTGAGATGTAGCAGCCGCCGTTGTCGGTCATCACCCGCTCGATCGTGACGCCGAGGCTTTTGTAGTAGTCCACGGCAGCCTTCAGGAAGGCGACGGCGCTGTCGGCGCTTTCATCGGCCAGCACCTGAGCGAAAGAGACTCGGGAGTGGTCGTCCACCGCCAGGTGCACGCTCTCGCGGCCGGCCCCGCGGCTTTTGCTCTCCAAGGTCCGTTTACCGGTGACGCGATGGCCGGGTTTGTCGAAGCGGCCCAAGGTCTTGATGTCGATGTGGAGGAGTTCTCCGGGCTTTTCCCGCTCGTAGCGCAACACCGGCTCGGGCGGCTCCAGATCCCTGATCCGGCTGAGCTTCTGCTGGCGGAGCACTCGGCTCACGGTGGCCCGGCTTACCTCGACCTGCGCGGCTATGGCCTTGCCGGTCAGACGCTGGCGCCGCAACTCGACGATCCGATCGACGACTTGGTCGGGCGTGCGGGCAGGACTGTGGCGCGGACGCGAGGAACGGTCGGCCAAGCCGGCCTGATCCTCCGCCTTGAAGCGGGCTATCCATTTGCTCACGGTCCGCTCGCTGACGCCAAAGGCCGACGCCACTGCAGCTCGGCTCTCGCCTGCGAGGACCCGCCGAACCGCTTCCGCTCGACTAAACGGCGTCAACCGGGCATTCCTATGCATGTTCATCCGAGGGCTCCCCAGCGTCAGGTTGTGCTTCGCAAACCCAGCCTCGCAGGCTTCCCTCGGGTGAACAACCTCCTGAAACCCCACACCTAGGATCCACATTCAAGCCCCCGCAACCCCGAAAGGTGGATGCTCGGCACAAGGCCGAGGAAGGCGGATTTGAAGACGCGATGGTGAGACTTCCGTTGTCCTGGCCAGTTCAATGCCGGCTCGACAAGCGCTAAAGCCGATGCATGAGCGACAATGTCTACGAACTGCTGGCCTCGCGTTTCCCCGCCGACCGCGGCCGGCCCTGCTTCCTGATCGGCGAGGAGGCGATCTCGTATGGCGCGCTGGAGGCCGGCGCGGGGCGATTGGCGACCCTGCTGGTCCAGCGCGGCGTGCGGCCCGGCGACCGGGTGGCGGTCCAGGCGCCGAAGTCGCCTGAAGCGGTGATGCTGTACCTCGCCGTGCTGATGGCGGGCGCGGTCTATCTGCCGCTGAACACGGCGTACACGGAGCACGAAGTCGGTTACTTCCTCGGCGACGCCGAGCCCGTGCTGTTCGTCACCGACGCCGTTCCGCTGGCGCGGGAGGCCGAGACCCTGGAGCCCCTGGCCGCGCCGGTCCCGCGCGCCGGCGGCGACCTGGCCGCCATCGTCTACACTTCGGGCACCACCGGTCGCTCGAAGGGGGCGATGATCAGTCATCGGAACATGGCCGCCAACGCCCTGGCGCTGCACCAGGCCTGGGGGTTCCGGCCCGGCGACGTCCTGCTGCACGCCTTGCCGATCTTCCACATCCACGGCCTGTTCATCGCCCTGCACCCGGCGCTTCTGAACGGCTCGCCGATGCTGTGGCACGCGAAGTTCGACGCCGACGCCGTGCTGGCGGACCTGCCGCGCGCGACGGTGCTGATGGGGGTGCCGACCTTCTATACCCGCCTGCTCGAGCATCCCGGCTTCGGCCGGGCGCAGGCCGCGCACATGCGGCTGTTCGTATGCGGATCGGCGCCCTTGCTGGAGAGCACCTTCGACGCCTTCACGGCGCGGACCGGCCATCGCATCCTGGAGCGCTACGGCATGTCCGAGGCCGGCGTCATCACCTCCAATCCGCTGGACGGCGAGCGGCTCGCCGGCAGCGTCGGCCATCCCCTGCCGGGAGTCGAGGCCCGCATCGGCGGCGGCCAGATCGCCGGGGAGACCGGTGGCATCGAAATCCGCGGCGAGAGCGTGTTCGCCGGCTATTGGCGCATGCCGGAGAAGACCCGCGAGGAGTTCACCGCCGACGGCTTCTTCAGGACCGGCGACGTGGGCCGCCAGGATGCGGACGGCCGGGTGTGGATTTCGGGCCGGGCCAAGGACCTGATCATCTCGGGCGGCTTCAACGTCTATCCCAAGGAGATCGAGCTGGTGCTCGACACCCTGCCGGGCGTGACTGAAAGTGCGGTGATCGCCATCCCGCACCCCGACTTCGGCGAGGCGGTGGTCGCCGTCGTCGCCTGGACGGGCGCCGGGGCCGGGTCCGGCGAGGAAGCCGCGGTGATCGCCGCCGCGCGCGAACGGCTGGCCGCCTTCAAGACCCCGAAGCGGGTGTTTTTCGTCGACGACCTGCCGCGCAACGCCATGGGCAAGGTGCAGAAGGCGGCGCTGCGCAGCGAATACGCACGGGTGTTCGATTCCGCCGGCATGGCAGAGCCGGGCGTGGACAGCGCCGGCGCGCCCGGGGATGCTGGGGCCCGATGAAGCTCCGGGTTCGATTTCTGCAGCTGCCGATCCTGTTCGACGCCAACCGGCTCGCCGAAGAGGTCGCGGCCGTACCGGAGAGCGCCTGGCGCCCCCACCCGAAGAACTTCCCCGGCAACGACGCCCTGCCGCTGATCACCACCGATGGCGACCCATCCAGCGACGCGCGGGGCGGGGCCATGCGCGCCACGCCGCACCTGCAGGCCTGCCCTTACCTGATGCAGGTGCTCGATACCCTGGGCGCCACCTGGGGCCGGTCGCGGCTGATGCGCCTGTCGGGCGACGCCGAGGTCACGCCCCACGTCGACACCGACTATTATTGGCGCGATCACATGCGCGTCCACGTGCCGATCGTCACCCAACCCACCGTGCGCTTCCACTGCGGCGGCGAGACGGTGAACATGGCGGCGGGCGAATGCTGGATCTTCGACACCTGGAGCCTGCACAGCGTCCACAACGACGCGACCCGCGCCCGCATCCACCTGGTCGCCGACACGGTCGGCGGCGACGGCCTGCTGGACCTGACCGAAAAAGGCCGCGCGCCCGGCGAGGCGCGGCCGGGCTGGGCGCCGATGCTTTCCTCGCCGCGCGAAGGGCCGGCGCCGGTTCTGGCCTATGAAAGCCGCAACCTGCCGGCGGTGATGACGCCGTGGGAGTTGCGCGACCATTTGGGCTTCCTGCTCAGCGAGGCGGTCCCGGGCGATGCGCGGTTCGGCCCGATCTCCCAGGCGCTGAACCGGCTGCGGGTAAACTGGCACGCCCTGTGGGCGCAGTCGGGCGATGACGAGGCCGTTCGGCCGCAATACGCCGTCCTCCTGACCCAGGCCTGGGATCGCGTCGTTGCGCTGGGCGCCCTGGATGTTCCGCTCCGCAACGGCATGCCGCTCGGCCTGTGCCTCAAGGCGCTGATCTTCAATGCCGCGGTCAGCGAGGGCGGCGCCGCGCCCATGGACGCCGACGAGCGCATGCGTCCCGCAGGCCCGCCTCCAGCTGTCCGGAGTCCGGCCGTCATCGCGCCCGTGAAATCGGCGAGCGGCGTCCGGGCTGGACGCGACCCGCTGTTCGACCGGCCGGTGTTCATCGTCAGCTCGCCGCGATCCGGATCCAGCCTGCTGTTCGAGACCCTGTCCGCCGCGCGCGAGGCCCACACCATCGGCGGGGAATCGCACGGCCTGATCGAGGCGATCCCGGAGCTGACGCCGGCGGCGCACGGCTGGTCTTCCAATCGGCTGACCGCCGAGGACGCGTCGCCCGCGCAGGCGGAGCGCCTGCGCGACCGGTACGCCGCCGCCCTGCGTGATCGGGACGGGCGTCCGCCGTCCGGCCATCCGGTCCGCATGCTCGAAAAAACGCCGAAGAACGCGCTGAGGATCCCGTTCCTGGCCTCGGTCTTCCCCGAGGCGCAGTTCATCTACCTCTACCGCGCGCCTCGGCCGACGCTGGCCAGCATGATGGAGGCCTGGTCCTCGGGCACGTTCCGGACCTATCCCCGGTTGCCCGGCTGGACCGGCCCGCCCTGGTCGCTGCTGCTGATCCCGGAGTGGAGGCGTCTCGTCGGCGCACCGCTGAGCCAGATCGTCGCCCAGCAGTGGGCGACTACCACGCGCGTCCTGCTCGACGATCTCGAAGCCCTGTCGCGCGAACGCTGGCGCGCGGTGCGCTATGAAGGGTTCATCGCCGCGCCGCAGGCGGTGGCCGCCGCGGCATGCCGGGAGGTCGGGCTGACCTGGGACCGGCCGATCGGAGCAGCCCTGCCGCTGGCCCGCAACACGGTATCGCCGCCGGACGCCGACAAGTGGCGGGCCAGGGCGCAGGAGATCGAGGCGGTGGCGGCGCTGTTCGCCGAGCAAGACCAGCGCGCATTGTCGTTCCTGGACCGGTAAGACTCTCGCCAGCCGACCGCCGCGGCGCCCGCTCGATAGGCGCTCCTGGATCAGCACGGACGGGTTCGTCGGTGTAATCGACTAGGATTGGACGCTTTTTGGGCGCCGCACGGCAAAGATAGTGAAATATCCAGCACACGCTGATTGACGCACCCTATGCGCCAGGTCGCCGCTTGCCCCACCATTTCTCCGCCGTCCCAATGTTTGAATTGGCGCTGCCCAGTATCCGAAAAATTCGGCTGGGCAGCTCGGAACGACGATCTGCGTCGAGAGGGGATCATATGAAAAGACTATTGATGGGGGCCAGCACACTTGCGCTCGCTCTGAGCGCCGGGGCCGCGATGGCGCAGACCGCGCAGCCCGAAAGCGAAGTCATCGTCACCGGCACCCGCACCACGGGCGTGAAGGCCGCGGACAGCGCCGCGCCGATCGAGATCGTCGGCACGCAGGCGCTGAAGAGCACCGGCGGGATCAGCCTGCCCGACTCGCTGCTGGCGTCCGTGCCGTCGTTCAACATCGATCACAACGGCGGCGACGCCGCGGCCGTGCTGACCATCGCCGCCCTGCGCGGCATCAGCCCGAACGACACCCTGGTCCTGGTCAACGGCAAGCGCCGCGCAACCACGGCCGACCTGTTCGTCGACGGCGGCAGCGCCTACTCCGGCGCCGCGACCACCGACCTCAGCTTCATCCCGGTGGACGCCATCGACCACGTGGAAGTGCTGACCGACGGCGCCGCGGCCCAGTACGGCACCGACGCCATCGCCGGCGTGGTCAACATCATCCTGAAGAAGTCCGCCAGCGCCGGCTCGCTGACCGCATCGGGCGGCCAGTATTACGAAGGCGACGGCAATCAGGGCAGCTGGTCGATCAACAAGGGCATGCCCCTGTTCGACAAGGGCTTCCTGAACGTCACCCTGGAAGAACAGTACCACGGCTTCAGCGTGCAGGGCATCGGCGACCGCCGCGTGACCAACTCCAACGGCGCGATTCTGCCCGGCGACAGCGCCTTCACAGCCGCAGGGGTCCTCGGCTCCAGCGGCTATCCGTCGATGAACAAGTTGAACGGCGACCCGCAGTATAACCTCTACACCGGCTTCTGGAACGCCGGCTACGACCTGACGCCGGACATCCAGCTCTACGCCTTCGGCAACTACTCCCAGCGCGAGTCTTCCCACTACGAGAACTACCGGGTGCCGACCAAGGTCACGGGCTGCGAAGGCACGCCCGCCGCGCCCAGCGTCCTCGTGGGCGGCGCGTGCACCAATGGAGGGACCCAGGTCTATCCCTTCCCCAACGGCTTCGATCCGCGCGAGAAGTTCGACGAAACCGACTATTCCTTCACCGAAGGGGCGAAGGGCACGACGCTGGGCTGGCACTGGGATCTGTCGACGACCTACGGCCGCGACGACATCCAAGTCTCTACGATCAATTCCGCCAACGCCCAGCTGTATCCGGTCCTGCAGTCGGTCTCACCAACCCTGGTCCCGCCACAGACCAACTTCTATGACGGCGGCTATATCAACGACGAGACGAGCGTCACCTTCGACCTCGATCGTTCGTTCGCCATGCCCTGGGCCGCCTCGCCGCTGAACGTCGCCCTCGGCGCCGAATACCGCCGCGACAGCTACCAGATCCAGAACGGCGAACCCTCGTCCTACTACGGCGCCGGCGCCCAGTCCTTCGACGGCTACCTGCCGGGGGATGCGGGCACCCATTCGCGGACCAACTACGCACTCTATGCGGACTTCGCGCTCGACCCGATCGCGCACCTGCATACCGACGCCGCGGTACGCTACGAGCACTACAGCGACTTCGGCAGCGCGATCGTCGGCAAGTTCACCGGCCGCTACGACTTCACCCCGACCTTCGCCGTGCGCGGTACGGTCAGCAGCGGTTTCCGGGCGCCGACCCTGGCGGAAGAATACTATTCCGGCACCAACGTCTCGCCGACCTCGGCCGACGTGCAGCTGCCCCCGAACTCGACCGCGGCGACGCTGGCCGGGTTCGGCGCGCTGAAGCCGGAGCAGTCCGACAACTATAGCGCCGGCATCGTCTGGCGTCCGATCCCCCGGATGCAGATCACCGCCGACGCCTACAGCATCCTGATCAAGGATCGCATCCTGGTCAGCGGCTTCATCTTCGGTGAAGAGAACGGCTGCGGCGTGGCCCAGGGCTGCACCACGCCCAACGTCGTGTCGCAGGGCGTGCTGAACGCCATCAAGGCGCGCGGCGTGACGCTCGACTCCGGCCTCAGCTACGCCGGCATCTCGATCTTCGCCAACGCGGCCAACACCCGCACCGACGGCTTCGAGGCGACGGGCAGCTATTCGTCGGACTTCGATCAGTTCGGCCACGTCGATTGGTCGGTGGGCTTCAACTACAACAAGACCGAGATCACCAAGCTCGACCCGCTTCCGGCCGCGGTGACCAACGTGGCCTTCGGCCAGACCGCCTTCCTGAACGACGTCGCCAAGAGCGCCCTGCTCGACAGCACGCCGCGCTACAAGGTGATCCTGCAGGCGACCTGGACCAAGGAGAAATGGTCGGTGAACCTGCGCGAGACCGTGTACGGCGAATCCTCGGAAATCGCCGATCCCAGCGGCAACAACCCCTTCAAGGAGACCATCCCGGTGACCGGCATCACCGACCTGCAGGTCAGCTACAAGGTGACGCCGACGATCAAGCTCAGCGTGGGCGCGAACAATTTGTTCGACATCAAGCCGCCGCTGACCCCCATCGTCGGGGGCGTGGCCGGTACGCCGGTCGACGGCGCTCTGGTCTACAAGGTGCCGTACAACTTCTCGCCGTTCGGCATCAACGGCGGCTACTACTACGGCCGCGTGACGATCAACTTCTAGGCATACCGGCAACTTCCAAGCATACCGGGCCGGGCGCTTCGGCGTCCGGCCCACTTCGCCCCCTTGGCGGTCGTCCTGACGTCAGGCTATGAGACGAGGGTGGCGCCGCGGTTCTCCGGCCGCGCCTGAGACCGCGTGATGCAACGTCCCAATCCCAATCCAAGCGTCGTGCAAGCCGCCCTGGCGAACGCCGTCCAGCGCGCCGCGACGCTGCTGGCGACGGATCCCGCCGCCGCGGAGCGCGAGATCGCCCCGGTGCTGAAGGCGGCGCCCGCCGACCCGCGCGGCCTGCTGATCCTGGCCTCGGCGCAACGGCGCCAGGGCCGGCCGAAGGCGGCGCGCCAGATGCTGGAGCCGTTGGCCCGCGCCTATCCCCGCGCCGCCAACACCCAGTACGAACTCGGCGCCGCCCTGGCCGACCTCGGCGAGGCCGGTCCGGCCGTTGAGGCGCTGCAGCGCGCCGTCGCTGTCAATGCCGACCTGACCGAGGCCTGGCGCCTGCTCGGCGACCTGTTGTTCAGCGCCGGCGACGTCGCGGGCGCGGAGCGCGCCTACGCCGGGCATGACCGAGCGAGCGTACGCGACCCACGGCTGAAACCGATCGCCGACGCCCTGTTCCACGGCCAGACCGAGCGCGCCGAACAGGCGCTCCGCAGCTTCCTCGCCGCCGCGCCCAACCATGTGGAGGGCCTGCGCCTGCTCGGCGAACTCTGCGCCCGGCAGGGCCGGCACGGCGACGCCGAGGTCCTGCTGGAGCACGCCCTGGCGATCGATCCGGCGGACGACGGGCTGCGTTTCAGCTACGCGGCGTCCCTGTTCCGCCAGCAGAAGGCCGTCCAGGCCCTGCCCCACATCGAGCAGTTGCTCGGCCGCAAGCCGGCGGACCCGGCCTACCGCAATCTGCTGGCCGCCTGCCTTGGCCTGGTGGGCGACAACGACCGGGTGCTCGAAATCTACGCGGGGCTGTCGGCCCGGTATCCGAAGCAGCCGGGTATCTGGCTGAATTTCGGGCATGCACTCCGCACGGTCGGCCGGCGCGACGACGCCGTCGCCGCCTACAAGGCCTGCCTGGCGCTCGCGCCCGGCAATGGCGAAGCCTATTGGAGCCTCGCCAACCTGAAGGTGGTGCGCTTCTCGCCCGAGGACGAGGCGACCATGGCCGCCGCGGCCGACCGGCCTGACCTTTCCGACGACGACCGGCTGCATCTGCACTACGCGCTCGGCAAGGCGCGGGAGGATCGCGAGGCCTACGCGGAGTCGTTCAAGAGCTATGCGGAGGGCGCGCGGATCCGGCGCGCCCAGACCGCCTACGATCCTGATGAGACCAGCGCCTTCACGCAACGCTCCAAGGCCCTGTTCACCCCGGACGTCTTCGCGCGCCGGGCCGGCGGCGGGTCGCCGTCCATCGCGCCGATCTTCATCGTCGGCCTGCCGCGCGCCGGCTCGACCCTGATCGAACAGATCCTGGCCTCCCATTCGCAGGTCGAGGGCACGATGGAGCTGCCGGAGGTCAACCTCCTGGCCCGCCGCCTCGGCGGGGCGCAGGGCGACGGGCTCAACAGCCGCTATCCGGAGGTGCTGGCCGAGCTTGGCGCGGACGCCTTCGCCACGCTCGGCGAAGGCTTCGTGGCCGACACGCGCATCTATCGCAAGCTCGGCCGGCCCCGCTTCATCGACAAGATGCCCAACAACTTCCAGCACGTCGGGCTGATCCAGCTGATCCTGCCCCAGGCGAAAATCATCGATGCGCGCCGAAGTCCGTTCGGCTCATGCTTTTCGGCGTTCAAGCAGCACTTCAACCAGGGCCAGACCTTCTCCTACGACCTGACCGATCTCGGCCGCTACTACCGCGACTATGTCGAGCTGATGGACCATTTCGACCGCGTCCTGCCGGGGCGGGTGCACCGGGTGATCTACGAGGACATGGTGGAGGACACCGAGACCCAGATCCGCCGCCTGCTCGACTATTGCGGCCTGCCGTTCGAGGACGGATGCCTGCGCTTCTACGACAACGACCGCGCGGTGAGGACGGTCAGCTCCGAGCAGGTCCGCCGGCCGATCTTCCGTGACGGCCTCGACCAGTGGCGCAACTATGAGCCCTGGCTCGGCCCGCTCGAGACCGCGCTCGGCGACGCCGCGCGGACCTGGCGCGGCTCAGCCGAAGCGAACCGATAGCGGCCACCGCGCCGCGTCCAGCTGCACCACCACGTCCGCCCGCGCGGGCATGTCCACGTCGATCCAGCGGCTCAGCCGCTCGTAGTGCTGGATGAAACGGTTGATCCCGGCGTCCGTCATGCCGCCGCCGGTCCGGGCGCGCAGCTTGTGCTCCTGCTCCAGCCGCCAGCCGAGCACCGCCTCGAAAGACGGCGGCCGCAGCAGCGCCAGGAGGTCGATGCGGCCGAACAGATCCTGGTAGCCGCCGCCGAGGGCGTCGTTGACCGCCTTCCGCCAGCGACCATCCGGGTCGTCCTCGGCCTCGAGCGCATTGACCGGCGCCGTCAGCGCCGCCGCCGGCTGCGGCCGGGCGCCGACGCACCAGCCCTCGAAGATCACCACGTCGATCGGCGCCTCCACCACCGGCCAGTCCTCGAGCGGGGCGCGATCGTCGGTCGCCTTGTCGAAACGCGGCAGACGCACCGGTCCGGACCGCCCGAGTGCGTCCAGCACGGGGCAGCCGAGCCCGACATCGTGGGTCCCCGGCGGCCCGCGCGTAGCGAACAGGGGATGCGCCTCAACGGCCAGTCGCGCCCGTTCCGGCTTGCCGAGATAGAGATCGTCGAGCGACAGGATCGCCGCGCCGGCGCCGGCCTCGCGCAGCAGGGCCTGCAGCGCCTGGGCCCCGGTGGATTTGCCCGAGCCCTGCGGTCCGCACAGGCCCAGCACCAGGGTTCTGCCTGCACGGCGCCGTTCGGCCAGCGCCCGCCCGGCCAAAGGGCCCCAAAGCGCATCGATCTGTTCGCCGAACGCCGCCGGCAGGCCCTCGCGCGCCAGCAGCTCCGCTTGCGCTGAGGGGCTCAGGAACATGACATGACCACGGTGCTCGCGCCGACCAGATGGCCGGGCACCATAGACGGTCCTGCACCTGCAGGGCGAGGCGGAGAAACGCGCCGCCTGCGACGCCTTCGTCGACGATCTCCAGCGCGCCAGGGCCCTGGCGTAGCGGGTCAGGTGGCGACGCGGAGGCCCACGCGCACGATGGTCGGCGCGTCGTAGGTGTAGAGGCCGCCCACGGCGTCGGAGGTCTGGACCTTGGCGTTGAACAGGTTGTCGACGGCGACGAAGGCGGCGAGCCGCCGGTTGAACCGCCAGTCCGCACGGAGATCGGCGGTCACCGCCGAGCGCAGGCGCAGGGTGTTGAGGTCGTCGCTGTAGCGCGCGCTCTCATATCGGCCATCGAGCAACAACGACAGCTGCGGGGTCGCCTGCCAACGCACGCCGAGGTCGCCCGTGAACATCGGGGTCAACGCCGGCCGCTTGCCGTCGAGCTGCGGCTCCTCGCTGCCGCCATCGACGCGCGAATAGGTCCAGGCCATGGAGCCGGTCAGGCTGAGGCCGCCCCAGAGGGCCTGCGAAGCGTCGGCCTCGAGCCCCGTCGCGTTGATGGCGCCCACGTTATCGCGTTGTTGCAGCAGACCGCCCGCGGCGATGAAGCCGGCGATCGGGAAGGTCCCCGGCCCCTGGCCGATGGTGACGTTGAGCACCGGATCCTGCAGCCGGTTGTAGAACAGGGTGCTGGTGGCCTTCAGCCCGGTGTCGTTCGCGTAGTCGAGACCGGTTTCGACCCCATAGAGCTTTTCGGGCTGCAGCTCGGGGTTGGCCAGGGTGTCGTTGTTGCCCTGGCGGAACGGCCGATAGAGTTCGTTCAGGGTGACCGGCCGGAATCCGGCGTAGGCGGCCGAGCGCCAGGCGACCCCCCACCCCAGGTCATGGCGCGCGCCGACCCGAGCGGTGGGCAGGACACCGTCCTTGTCTGCCGGGCGGACGTTCAGGGTGGTGGCGCCGGTGGCCAGGGTGTTCTCGACCTGCTCGCCGTTGAAATCGCCCCAATAGTCGGCGCGCACCCCGCCGGTGAGCAGCCAGCCCGATACGGTGGTCGAGGCCTCGGCGTAAAGGCCGGCCAGCAAGGTCTGGCCACCTGCCTTGCGTCCCTTGGTGAAGGCGTTGGTCACCCAGTTGAAGCGCTCGCGGCTTTCTCCTGTGGCGCCGCGGATGTCGGCTCCCACCTCAAGCGTCACCGCACCGGTCGTCTCGCGGATCGCCGCGTTCAGCCCCCAGCCCAGCGCCGGCGTGGCGTACTGGTCGTCGGCGGGCGTCGAGGTATTGCGGTTGTTGGTGACCGAGGACGAGGTGTTCACCAGGTTGGAGACCGAAACCCACCCCTGCGCGCGCCAGCCCAGGTTGGAGCCATCCGGCTGCTCGGCCGCGGTCACCGACGCCTGGGCGCCCTTGGCCTTGGACAAGGCGGACACCGTGCCGGCGCCGCGGCTTTCGTCATAGGCGGCGACGCGTTCGGAAACGGCGACCCGTCCGACCTGTTCTTCGGCGCGGACCGAGGTGTTGTAGTCGTCCAGGCTCAGCGGCGTGTCGGCCGCGCCGCGGCCCTGGATCACCGGTGTCCAGCCGTCGAGGTGCTGGGCGCCCAGTTCGGCCAGGACGTGCGCGCCGTCCACCTCGCCGCCGACCACACCGAGGCCCTCACGATAGCCGAGCGAGCCGCCCGATCCCTCGAGCTCGGCGCCGTCCAGATCGGCACGGCTCTGCAGGCCGACGACACCGGTGAGGGCGCCGGCGCCATAGGGCCCCGCCCCCGCGCCGCGGACGATGGTGGCCCGGCCGATGGTCTCGGACGGCAGGGCGGTCCAGATCACCCAGCCGCCGAACGGATCGTTCTGGGGAACGCCGTCCAGGGTGACCAGGGCCCGGCTCGCGGCGGAGCCGGCGATGGCGCGCAGGCTGGCGCCCTGGGTCGTCGGATTGGCGCCGAAGGTGGAGGTGCGCCGGAAGAGCGAGAACCCCGCCACCGACCGCAGCGCGGCGTCCAGTTCGGGCGCGTCGGCGAGCTGCGCCGGATCGATCCGGATGATCGAGAACGCCGCGTCGCCCGCGGGATCCGGCAGGCGCGGCGCGGTGATCACGACGACGGGTTCGGGCGGCGGCTCGGCGATCACGTCGCTTCCATAAGCTTGGCTGAAGGTCGCTTACTCTGCTCTGCGTCGGCCTGACCGTCGAGGGCTTCACCGCCACAATCTCGAAGGATGGGTATGGAGACCTACCTCACCCGCGCAGCGGAGAGGTAATTGCGAAGCTTACCCCTTACTACCCGCCAGCTTTTCGATCTGCCTTTGCATGGCCTCGAGCTGGCTTTTCAGGTCGGCGATCTGGTCGCCGCCGGCGGCGGGGGCCGCGGCCGGCTCGGCCGCCGGTTCGGGCTCCGGGGCGCGAGGGGCCGCGCCTACGCCCGGCGGGGTGAACGGGCTGAACATCTTCATCGCCCGATCGAACAGGGCCATGTTCTGGCGCACCTGCTCATCGAACAGGGTGTAGCCCGGCGCCGTACCGAAAGCGCCGGCCATCTGCTCGCGCATCCGCTCTTGCTGGCGGGTGAAGGCGTCGAGCGACGCTTCGAGATAGCTCGGCACGAACGACTGCATCTGGTCGCCGTAGAAGCCGATCAGCTGGCGCAGGAACTGGATCGGCAGCAGATTCTGCGCGCCGGAGGCGTTCTCCTCCTCGAAGATGATCTGGGTCAGGACCTGGCGGGTGATGTCCTCGCTGGTCTTGGCGTCGTAGACCACGAAGTCGGTCCCGGCCTTCACCATCTCGGCCAGATTGTCCAAGGTGACGTAGGAGGACGAGCCGGTGTTGTAGAGCCGGCGGTTGGCGTATTTCTTGATGACGATCCGCTCGTCGCCGCCCTTGCCGGCTTTGCGGCCCACGCCCTCCCTGGTCTCCTCGGCCACCGTCGTCTCCCTATGTTTTTGCTGCATTTGTTGCAGATTTTGCTGCGCAGCATTTTGCGCCGCAAAACAGTGGTTCCGCAAGTATGCCGGGCTGATTTTGCGAAGGCCTGGGCTGATTTTGCGAAGGGTTGTCCGAGGGAGGCGCTATGTGCTCTTTAGCGGGTCACCGCGCCGACGCTGCACAAGGATCACTTTCATGACCGAGTCCGCGACCGAAATCGTCATCGCCTCCGCCGCGCGGACGCCGGTGGGGTCGTTCAACGGGGCCCTCGCCAGCCTGCCCGCCCACGACCTCGGCGCCATCGCCATCCGGGCGGCGCTGGAGCGCGCGGGCGTCTCGCCCAACGATGTGGACGAAGTGGTGATGGGGCAGGTGCTGCAGGCCGGCGCCGGCCAGGGCCCGGCCCGCCAGGCGTCAATCAAGGCCGGCGTGCCGGTAGAGGCGCCCGCCTGGTCGCTGAACCAGTTGTGCGGCTCGGGGCTCAGGGCCGTGGCGCTGGGCTACCAGCAGATCCTGGAAGGCTCGGCGGACATCGTCGTCGCCGGCGGCCAGGAGAGCATGAGCCAGGCCCCGCACGCGCAGCAGCTGCGCACCGGCCAGAAGATGGGCGACCTGGCTTTGGTCGACACCATGATCAAGGACGGCCTGTGGGACGCCTTCCACGGCTACCACATGGGCCAGACCGCCGAGAACATCGCCGCCCGCTGGCAGATCACCCGCGGCGACCAGGACGCCTTCGCCGTCGCCAGCCAGAACAAGGCCGAAGCCGCGCAGAAGAGCGGCCGGTTCAAGGACGAGATCGCGCCAGTCACCATCAAGGGCCGCAAGGGCGACACGGTGGTGGAGAATGACGAATACATCCGCCACGGCGCGACGCTGGATAGCGTTTCGGGCCTGAAGCCGGCTTTCAGCAAAGACGGCTCGGTCACCGCCGCCAACGCCTCGGGTCTCAATGACGGCGCCGCCGCCTTGGTGCTGATGAGCGCGGCGGAAGCCAGGAAGCGCGGCGTGAAGCCGCTCGCCCGCATCGTCTCCTGGGCGCATGCCGGCGTCGATCCCGAGATCATGGGCACCGGGCCGATCCCGGCCTCGAAGAAGGCCCTGGAGAAGGCCGGCTGGAAGGTCTCCGACCTCGACCTGATCGAGTCCAACGAAGCCTTCGCCGCCCAGTCCCTGTGCGTGGTCAAGGAGCTGGGCCTGGACCCGGCCAAGGTGAACGTGAACGGCGGGGCCATCGCCATCGGCCATCCGATCGGCGCCTCGGGCGCGCGGATCCTGACCACCCTGCTGCACGAGATGCAGCGGTCGGGCGCCAAGAAGGGCCTCGCCACGCTCTGCGTCGGCGGCGGCATGGGCGTGGCCATGTGCGTCGAGCGGGACTGACGAAAACCTAAGGGCTGGGGGACGGCCTTTTCGGATCAGCGGAAAGAGGGAGATGTCGATGTCGCGGGTGGCTTTGGTGACGGGTGGGGTGCGGGGCATCGGCCTGGCGATCGTCGATCGGCTGAAACAGGACGGCTTCAAGGTCGCCGCCGGCTATGCCGGCAACGAGGACGCCGCCAAGGCCTGCGCCAAGGCCCATGACGTGATGGTGGTGAAGGGCAATGTTGGCGACTTCAACGACGCCGCCCAGGCGGTGAAGGCGGTCGAGGCCGAGCTCGGCCCCATCGACGTGCTGGTCAACAACGCCGGCATCACCCGCGACGCCATGCTGCACAAGATGACGGCCGAGCAGTGGAACGAGGTGATCTTCGTCAACCTGGCCTCGATCTTCAACATGACCCGCAACGTGATCGAGGGCATGCGCGAGCGCAGCTACGGCCGGATCATCAACATCTCGTCGATCAACGGCCAGAAGGGCCAGATGGGGCAGACCAACTATTCCGC
>Ga0302314_10011557_pt1 | contig 15395 bp, 14 predicted proteins | sample III_Palsa_N2_3_FD_200533 | JGI IMG/M metagenome (GOLD analysis project Ga0302314, IMG submission 200533) | Peat permafrost microbial communities from Stordalen Mire near Abisko, Sweden - III_Palsa_N2_3 | ecosystem: Environmental > Terrestrial > Soil > Palsa > Peat permafrost | place: Sweden...
CCGCCCAGGAGTGCGTCCAGATGCACGGGGGCATCGGCTTCACCTGGGAGCACCCGGCCCACCTGTACCTCAAGCGGGCCAAGGCGGCCTCCCTGGCCTTCGGCACCCCCGGCGCCCACCGGGCCTTCCTGGCCGCCCTGGTCGACCTCCCCGCCCCAGACGCCTGACCCGCCCCGGCCGCCGGCCGGGCGCGGCACCTGTTCCCACGCGTCACGTCAGCCTCTCCCGCTGGCTTCGCACACTCAGTGACGACTTTCGCGTCCGTTTTCGGCGGATTCGCGGATGCGCAGAGTGCGCGAAGCTGACCCGGGCCAGCGGTGCGAGCCGCGACCCAAACGCGGGCACGGATCGCTGGGGCCAGCGGCGATGACAGCGGCCCGCGGCGGCTGGGACAGTGAGGGCATGACGAGACTCGACGGGAAGGTGGTCCTCCTCACCGGGGCGACCGACGGGATGGGCCGGGCGCTCGCGGCCGACCTCGCCCGGGCCGGGGCGACGGTGCTCGTGCACGGCCGTGACCCGGGCCGGATCGCCGACACCGTCGCGGAGGTCATCGCGGCCGGAGCCGGCAACGAAGCGGCCGGCGCCGCGGCAGACAGCACCGAAGCGGCCGCCGCCGCGGACCGGGTGCGCTCGTACCAGGCCGACCTGGCCAGCCTCGCGCAGGTCCGCCAGCTAGCCGAGCAGGTGCTCGCGGCCGAGCCGCGCCTCGACGTGCTGGTGAACAACGCGGGCATCGGCGTCACCGAGCCGGGCGGCGGCGCCCGGCAGGAGAGCACCGACGGGATCGAGCTGCGGTTCGCGGTCAACTACCTGGCGGGCTACGCGCTGACCAGGCTGCTGCTGCCGCTGCTGCGCCGGTCCGCGCCGTCGCGGGTCGTCAACGTCGCCTCGATCGGGCAGCAGGCCATCGACTTCGGCGACGTGATGCTGACCAAGGACTACGACCCGATGCGGGCCTACCGGCAGTCCAAGCTGGCCCAGATCATGTTCAGCTTCGACCTCGCCGCCGAGCTTGACCTGGCCGGGGTGACGGTCAGCGCCCTGCACCCGGCCACGTTCATGCCGACCAAGGTGTCGCCGGCCGCCCCGGTCAGCACGATCGCCCAGGGCGCCGACGCGACCATGCGGCTGATCGCCGCCCCGGCCGCCCGGACCGGCACCGGCCGTTACTTCAACGGCCTCGACGAGTCACGCGCGAACGACCAGGCCTACGACGAGCAGGCCCGCCGCCTGCTCCGCGACCTGTCGCGGCAACTGACCGGCGCCTGACGCGCCCGCGCCTAACCCGCCCCCGTCTGACCCACCGGGCCGTGACGCGCCGGCGTCAGCCGCCGGGCAGCGTCGGCACGTCCACCGTTTCCAGCTGGCTCGAGGCGAAGTCGGACACCAGGAGCGTGCCGTCGCCCCCGGCCGACACGGCCATGTCGCGCGGGAAGCCGCCCGCGGCGACGTGCCCGAGCACCGCGGGGCGTCCCGCCAGGGCGTCGGCGACGCTCACCACGTCGAGGTCGGACGCCGCGCCCGCGGTGCCGAACCGGTTCGAGTCGGCTACCACGATCAGCGAGCCGCCCCGGACCGCCATCAGCCCGACCGGCGCCTGACCCACCCGGACGATGGCCACGAGGGCACGGGCCGGGGCGGAGACGAGCCGGGCGGCCGAGAAACAGAGCAGGTCGTCGCTGGCCCGGGCCGTCACCCAGACCTGGGACCCGTCCGCCGCGGTGACGACCCGGACCGGCTGGTCACCCGCGGCCACCGTGGCCACCACCGAGACCGCCGGGTCGGTCTCGGCCCGCGGCAGGCTGATCACGGTCAGCGTGCCCGGCGGCTCGCCGGGTTCCGTGCTCGGGCAGCGGTCTCCGGTCACCGTGTCCGTGGCCGAGTTCCCGAGGCCGGCCATGTCCTGCGCCGGTAGCCCGATCTCGCTCGTGGCGTACAGCCAGCGCCCGCCGGGGGCGACCGCCAGGCCCACCGCGGCCTGCCCGAGCGGGACGCTGCCCACGTAGTCGGCGGCGCCGAAGCCGCCGTTCAGGGCCTGGGCCAGGTTGAACACCGCCACCCGGTCGCTGTACTCGAGCGTGACGAAGGCGAACCGGCCGTCGGGCGAGACCGCCACCTCGATCGCGGTGGCGATGAGGCCCGGCCCGGACGGCGAGGATGCGGACGCCGAGGATGCGGCCGGGGTGGCGAGCGTCCCGAGGACCGCGCCCGGCGTCCCCCGCTCGGCCCGGGCCACGCTGATCACCACCGCGCCGCTGCCGTCCGCCGCCAGCAGGTACCGGCCGTCGCCGGTCATGGTCTCGCCGGCGGCCGCCCTGGGCACCGTGATCGTCCGGACCGGGGTGAGTGACTGGCCGGCCCGCAGCACCTCGATGCCGCCGCCGACCGCGGCGAACGCCCAGCGCCCGTCGGGGGTGAACGCCACCCCGAACGGCGCGCCGGGCACCGAGCGCATCCCCGTCCGCACCCCGGTGAGCGCGGCCCGGGTGACCGTGGCGCCGCTGCAGCCCGGCGACGCGAGCGCCCGGGCGGGCAGGGCCGGCGCGGGAGAAGCGGGAGAAGCGGGAGGAGACGCCGCCGCGGATCCTCCCGTGGTGCAGCCCGTGCAGATCAGCAGCCCGGCGGTGACGCATGCGGCCGCGGCGGCGGCCCGGGCGATGCTCGCGCGCATGCCGTCAGGTTACGGGGCTATGACCGCGCGTGCCGGACAGATGACAGGTCGGTGACGCCGGCCAGCTGCGTGCCCGGCTGGCAGCCGCAGCTCTCGCGGCACACGAGGCGGGTGGGGAGGGTGATGTCGCGCTCGGCCGGCTCCTCGCGGCTGATCATCGTGTAGAGGACCTCGAACGCGGTCTCGCCGAGCTCGCCGATCGACTGCCGCACCGTGGTCAGCTGCGGGTGGATGTGCCGGGCCATCGGGATGTCGTCGAAGCCGGTGACCGCCACCTGGCCGGGCACGTCGACCCCGAACCGGCGCAGCACGTACATCACGCCGAGCGCGGTCATGTCGTTCGCGCAGACGATGGCCCGGGGGAGCGGGGTGCCCGACGAGAGCAGCCGCTCGGTCACCACCGCCGCGCCCGCCGCGTAGTAGTTGCCCTGCCATTGCGGCCCGGAGAACAGTGCGGCGCCCGCCGCCTTCACCTCGGTCGCCAGGGTCCCGAGCCTGGCCTGGCTGTCCGGGCTGTCGCCGTAACCGCCCAGGTAGCCGAGCGTGGTGTAGCCGTGGTCGTAGAGCAGGTGCCGGGCCAGGGCGCGCATGCCGGACGCGTTGTCGCTGCCCACGTTGGCCGTGGTCGGCATGAGGACGCCCGCCAGCGTGATGATGGGGATCTGGCGCGAGAGCTCACTGAGCTGGCCGGGGTCGAGCAGCCGGTCGTGCACGATCAGCCCGTCGCTCTTGCGGGCGAGGGCCAGGATCCGGCGGCCGGCGTCGTGGTCGGTGATGTCGACCGAGCGCATCAGCAGGTCGAAGCCGCGCCGCTGGGCGGCCTTCTCGACGCCCCGGTTGAGCATGTCGTGGAACTGCAGCGACTCGGTCTCGTCGGCGAACACGTCGTAGCCGAGCAGCCCGGCGGTGTCCCAGGCACCCGCCGAGCCGGCCGGCACCCACGGGGACGGCACCATCGAGCCCGCCGACAGCGGGCGGCGCATGACCACGCCCACGACTTCCTTGAGCCGCACCGACAGCGCGCGGGCGGCGCTGTCGGGGACGAAGCCGAGCTCGGCCACCGCCCGCTGCACCCGGGCCGCGGTCTCGGGCCGCGGGTTGCGGCGCCCGTTGAGCACGCGGGACACCGAGGCGATGGAGACGCCGGCGGCGCGCGCGACGTCATAGATCGTCGGCGCGCCCCCGGGGCCGTCAGGCCCGGAGCCGTCGGACACGGAGCCATCCACCACAGACACAGAGCCATCCACAGACACAGGGCCATCCACCGATCTGGTAAGCGCTTTCCGTCCGGCACCCCCAGGCGCCCGGGGCTGCGGTAAGCGCTTACCGGGCGTCGCGTGGGGGTAGCGTACGCCGCATTTGCCCGGTTCCTCAAGGTCGGTGCCGCGTAATGTTACGGCAATGTGACGCCCCGGTCCTGGCTGCTCTGGACCGCGCTGAACGCGCCCAATCGGCGGACATCATGACACATTCAGGAAACATCGAGGCCGTTACTACCTGCCTCGTTACCGCTGGCGTAACAAACGGGAAATGCTGGTGAAACCCGCGCATGGGAAACATTAACCGTTGCATGCACGTACGCGGATTGGCCGGGGCGGGACTAGCAAGCCCGGGGGGCGACCCTGGAACCCGAGAGGCCCTTCCTAGCAGGAAGCCCCTGGAGGAGTAAACACAGTGATCCCATATCCCACGTGGCTGTCATCGGGTGATAACGCCTGGCAGATGACAGCGGCAACGCTCGTCGGGCTTATGTCCATCCCGGCCCTAGCCGTGCTTTATGGCGGCCTGGTGCAGAAGAAATGGGCGATGAACACCACCCTTATGGTGTTTGTCACCTTCTGCCTTGTCCTGATCACCTGGGTGCTTTGGGCCTACAAGATGGGCTTCGGCACGCCCCTGATCAGAGTAGGTACCACCGGCTTGCTCGGCGACCCACGGACCATCCTCGGGGCCAACGCGCTGGAAGGCCAGGCGAGCATTCCGCTGGTCGACCCAGCGATGCCCGGGTATTTGGCGTCGAAGACCGGGGAGATTCTCAACTCCGGCTTCAAGCTGCCGGGCGCCTCGATCGAGTACTTCCAGTTCGTCTTCGCGGCGATCACCCCGATCCTGTTCATCGGCTCGGTGCTTGGCCGCGTCAGCTTCAAGGCCTGGATGGTCTTCGTTCCGCTCTGGATCACCTTCGCCTACGCGGTCAACGCCTTCCTGCTCTGGGGCGGCGGTTACTGGGCGGACCACGGCGCCCTCGACTTCTCCGGCGGTTACGTCATCCACCTGGCGGCCGGCGTCTCCGGCTTCGTGTCCGCCGCGGTGATCGGGCCACGGCTGAAGCGGGACCGTGAGAAAGCCGTGCCGAACAACCTGATGTTCGTCGCGGTCGGCGCCGGTATCCTGTGGCTCGGCTGGAACGGCTTCAACGGTGGTGACCCGTACTTCGCCGGCTCCGACGCCGGCGCGGCCGTGGTCAACACCAACCTCGCGACGGCCGTGGCCATGATGGTCTGGATCCTCATGGACATGTTCCTCGGCGCGGAGAAGAAGCCGACCTTCCTCGGCGGCCTCAACGGCATGATCTGCGGCCTGGTCGGCATCACCCCGGCCGCCGGTTACGTGAACGGGCTCGGCGCGATCATCATCGGCATCGTGCCCTGTGCGGTGGTCTGGGTCGCCTGGTACACGCTGCCGAAGTACGTCTGGCCGTTCAACAAGGTCGACGACGCCCTCGGGGTGATCTATACCCACGGCATCGCCGGCCTGCTCGGCGGTCTGCTGGTGGGTCTGCTCGCGGATCCGAACGTGATCGAGTACCCGGCCGCCCCAGGCGGTGCCGCCTTCAGTGGCGAAGGCTTGTTCTACGGCCATCCACACCAGTTGCTCGTGCAGTTCCTAGCGGCGCTCACGATCATCATCTGGGACGGCGCGGTCACGTTCATCATCTGGATGTTCATCAAGTACGTGCTCCGGATGAAGCTCCGCTTCTCCGACGAGGAGCTTGAGATCGGCGACGTCGCCATCCACGGTGAGGAGGCCTACCCGATCGAGGAGGTCCTCACCACCAAGCTCAGCGTCTCGGCGCAAGCCGAGGCCTCGCCGTCGACCGAGGAACCGGTCCGCGTCGAGGAGTAGTTCCCGGACTCGCGCTGCGTTGCGGCCGTAGCGTGAAAGGGCCGCGTGCCCGGATACCGTCAAGGTGTCCGGGCACGCGGCCCTCGGCATGTCCGGCGGAGCGAATTAGGATGGATTACCGTGCAGCCCGTCATTATGACCACCACGCTGGTCACCGAGGACGGCGTCCCGATCGACGCCGTCCACCTCCCCGCCTCCGCGGTGCCCGCTCCTGAGGAGCTGTCGCCCCCGGGAACGCCGGCCGGCGGCCGGGATTTCGCCATCGTCCTCGCGCACGGCTTCACCCTGTCGTGGCAGCGCCCGATGATGTGGACGATCGCCCAGCGGTTCACCCGCGCGGCGGGCGTGGTGACCTTCGACTTCCGCGGTCACGGCCGGTCCGGCGGGCTGACCACGCTGGGCGACAAGGAGGTCCTCGACCTCGACGTGGCCGTCCGCTACGCGCGCGAGCTCGGCTACCAGCGGGTGGCCACGATCGGGTTCTCGATGGGCGGGAGCGTGGTGCTGAGGCAGGCGGCGCTGCGCCGCGGCGTCGACGCGGTGGTGTCGGTGAGCAGCCCGGGCCGCTGGTACTACCGGGGCACCGAGGCGATGCGGCGCGTGCACTTCGCCGCCGAGAAGCGCCTGGGCCGGGCCTACAGCAGGCACTTCCTCGCGACCAGGATCTCGCCCGACGGCTGGCCGACGCCCGACCCGGTGCCGCCCGCGGAGGCGGCGAGCATGATCTCGCCGACCCCGCTGCTTGTCGTGCACGGCGACCGGGACATCTATTTCCCGCCCGAGCACGGGCAGCAGATCTACGAGGCCGCGCGCGAGCCCAAGGAGCTCTGGCTGATCCCCGGCTTCGGCCACGCCGAGCGGCACACCGACGACGCCCTCACCGACCGCATCGCCGCCTGGGCGACCGCCGCGGTCGCGGCCCAGCCCGCGTCCTGAGCGCCTGCGCCCTAGCCGCCCCGGAGAGGGCGCCACAGGCGCCCCGGAACCTCGCAGGACGGCCGCTGAGGCCCGCTACCAGCTCGTGGGTACCGGCATCCCCTCTGAGTACCCGGAGGCGCTCTGCGTGCCCACCACGGCCCGCTCGGCGAAGGACGCGAGGTCCGCCGCCCCCGCGTACGTGCACGAGGAGCGCACCCCGGCGATGATCATGTCGAGCAGGTCCTCCACGCCGGGACGGGCCGCGTCCAGGTACATCCGCGAAGAGGAGATGCCCTCCTCGAACAGTTCCTTGCGCGCCCGCTCGTAGGCCGAGTCCCCGGCCGAGCGCAGCCGGACCGCCCGGGCCGAGGCCATGCCGAAGCTCTCCTTGTACAGCCGCCCGTCCGGGTCGCGGAAGGCGTCCACCGGCGACTCGTGGGTGCCGGCGAACCACGAGCCGATCATCACCGCCGAGGCCCCGGCGGCGAGGGCGAGGGCCACGTCGCGCGGGTAGCGCACGCCGCCGTCGGCCCAGACGTGGGCGCCGAGCGCCGCCGCCTCGGCCGCGCACTCGAGCACGGCCGAGAACTGCGGCCGCCCGACCCCGGTCATCATCCGGGTGGTGCACATCGCGCCCGGCCCGACCCCGACCTTGATGATGTCGGCGCCCGCCTCGACCAGGTCGGCCACGCCGCCCGCCGTCACCACGTTCCCGGCGACGACCGGCACCGACGGGGACAGGCCGCGGACGGCCCGCAGCGCGGCCGCCATCTTCTCCTGGTGGCCGTGCGCGGTGTCGACCACCAGGATGTCGGCCCCGGCGTCGAGCAGCAGCTTGGCCTTGGCGGCCACGTCCCCGTTGACGCCGACGGCCGCGCCGACCCGCAGCCGCCCGGCCGCGTCGACCGCGGGGGAGTAGAGCGTGGCCCGCAGCGCGCCCGTCCTGGTCAAGATCCCGACGCACTCGCCGCCCGGGCTCACCACCGGCGCCAGCCGGTGCCGCCCGGCGTGCAGCAGCGCGAAGGCCTCGGCGGGCGCGGTGCCGAACGGCAGCGTGAACGGGTCGGCCGACATGACCGTGGCCAGCTGCGCGAACCGGTCGGCCCCGGCGCAGTCGGCCTCGGTGACCACGCCGACCGGCGCCCCGGCGGAGTCGATCACCACGACCGCGCCGTGCGCCCGCTTGGGCAGCAGCGCCAGGGCGTCACCGACGGTGCTGGTCGGGCTGAGGGTGATGGCCGTGTCGGCGACCAGGTCGCGGTCCTTCACCCAGGCGACGACGTCGCCGACGACGTCGGCCGGTATGTCCTGCGGGATGATCGCCAGCCCGCCGCGCCGGGCGATGGTCTCGGCCATCCGCCGCCCGGAGACGGCGGTCATGTTGGCCGCGATGATCGGGATCGTCGCGCCGCTGCCGTCCCGCGTGGTCAGGTCGACGTCGAGCCGCGACCCGATGGCCGACCGCCCCGGCACCATGAACACGTCGCTGTAGGTCAGGTCGGTCGCGGGAGGTACCTCATGAAGAAAACGCACGTTCTTCATTGTTACCCCAGCGCCGGACTTCTCACGTCGCGGGCCAGGTCAACATCAAGATCATCGAGGTGAACGGTCCCGTGGTTCCCGTCACCGGGCCCGGCCGGGCCCGGTCAGGCCCGGTGCGGCCCGTCAGGTCTTGGACAGCCCGAAGGCGGCGAACATGATGTCCGCGATCTTGTCGGACATCTCCGGCACCGGCAGCTGGACATCCGTGCTGATCAGGTAGTTGACCCGCTCGAGCATCATCAGGCAGGCGACCGCGGTGAGCTCGGGGCTGTCGGTGTGCTGGCCCGCCGCCTCGGCCGCCGCCGTCATCCCCGTGGTCATCGCCTCGGCGATGGAGAAGAACAGCTGGAGCCCGTCGCCGTAGACCTCGTTCGGCACCAGGTCGGCCGAGGACAGGATCCGGATGACGGTGGCGTGCGCGCCGTAGGCGGTGAAGAACTTGCGCACCCACTGCCGCAGGTAGGTGAGCCCGGTCGCGTCGCTGGTGACGACGGGGAAGTCGCCGGCCACGATCTCCATGTCGTGCAGCGCGTCCTTGAGCAGCGCCTTGAACAGGTCTTCCTTGTTCGAGAAGTACAGGTAGAACGAGCCGTGGGAGATCCCCGCCCGCCGTACGACATCGTCCACCCGGACGCCGCCGAAGCCGCGTTCCTCGAACTCGATCATGCCCGCATCGAGCAGCTTGCGCACGGTCTCGCGGCCCTGCGCCCGCAGCTCGCGGTCCTGGGCGGGCACGCCGCCGCCGAGCGACGGCCGCTGCGGTTTGCGCGCGGGCCGTCCCGTCCCGTGGCCCCTGACCGCGCCTGACCCGCGGACCGCCCCCGCGCCCTGCTGCCCGACCCCTGGCTGCGCGAGATTCCGGTCTGCCTCCTGCGTCATAGAGGAAGCCTAGCCTCCGTCGCGACAGTTCCTGTGATTTACCTGCAGATGTGACCCAGCTCGTGACCGGCCAGCACCCGTCCGCCACCGGCGCCGCCCGCCTTCCCGCTTGAGATAACAGCAAGAAGCGCGGGCGCCCGGCGGGGGTTTCCCGGAGGCGCGCGCCGGCGACTTTGTACAGTTGAATCACTGTGAGGCTGCTGACCATTAACCGTCGCGCCCGGTCGGCCGCCATCGGGGGCGGGGCGGCCGCGATCTGCGCGGCCGCGGCCGCCGTCGTCGCCGTGCTCTCCGGCGGCCCGGGAGGCGCGGTCGGATCCTCGGCGAGCGCGGGGCTCGGGCACGCCGCGCCCGTCGCTGCCAGCGGCGCTACCGGCGCTACCGGCGGCGTCACCGGGCACGCCAGCGGCGGTACCGGGCCGGGCGCCACCGGCCGGGCGGCGGATCCGGTCAGCCTGACCGGGGAGACTACCCGGCTGATCGTCCCGGACGTCATCGCCTCGGTGCCGGGCGGTGTCTCCCCGGCCGACCTGGCCAGGCTGCGGCGGCTGACCGGGGTCCGGGCCGTACTCGCCATCGACGGGGCGCGGATCACGGTCAACGGCGCGGCCCTTAACGTGCTCGCCGCCCCGGCGGCCGCGCTGCGCCCGTGGACACCGCCGGCCACGGCGGCGGACGCGGCGGTGTGGTCGGCATTCGCGGACGGCGACCTCATCACTACGGCGAAGGCGGCGCGCTCGGCCGAGCTCGTCGCCGGCAGCTCGTACCCGGCGGCGGCCGGCGTCCGGACCAGGCTGACCGTGGGCGCGGCCGCGCTGCTGCCGATCGCGGGCGTGGACGCGATCATCGACCAGGCCCGCGGCCGCGCGCTCGGCCTCGTCCGCGGCCTCGCCGTGCTGGTCAACGCCCCGGGTACCAGCCCGGTCACCCTGGTGAGCCGGGTCCAGGCGGCCCTCGGCGCGCGGGCCACGGTCATCAGGCTGGTCCCGGCCGCGGTCAGCACGAGCCTGCCGGTCGACGCCGCGCCGTCCGCGGCCCGGCCGTCCAGCTACCTCCAGCTCTTCCGGGAGTCGGCCGCGCGCTACTGTCCCGGGCTGTCCTGGACGGTGCTCGCCGCCATCGGCCAGATCGAGTCGGCCGACGGCACCAATGTGGGCCCGTCCACCGCCGGCGCCCTCGGCCCGATGCAGTTCCTGCCGTCGACCTGGCGCATCTGGGGCACCGACGGGTTCGGCGACACCGGCGCGCCCGACATCATGAACCCGTTCGACGCGGTGCCGTCGGCCGCCCGCATGCTCTGCGCCGACGGCGCCGCCGACGGCGCGGCCGGCGGCGGCCAGCGGCTCCGGGCCGCGATCTTCGACTACAACCACGCCACCTGGTACGTTGACGAGGTCCTCACCCTGGCGGCCGAGTACGCCGGCGAGTCGGCCTAGCTAGACGGCCGGCACCGGCGGAGCCGACAGGCGGCGCAGGCCGGACAGGCAGATCAGCACGGCGATCACTCCCGCCGTCGCGGCGAACCCGTAGCTCCAGCGCGGGCCGTGGGCGTCGATGATGAAGCCCACCCCGGCCGCGCCGAGGGCCACCCCGACCGAGATCGAGGTCGACAGCCAGGACATCGCCTCGGTGGTCCGACCGGGCAGCGCCTGCGACTCGAGCAGGCTGAACCCGGCGATCAGGGTCGGCGCGATGGTCAGCCCGCAGACGAAGATGACCGGCGTCAGCACCGCGAGGTTCGGCATCGCCCAGAACGTGCAGACCCCGGCCACCGTGATCGTCAGCGTGATCGCCAGGCGCTTCCACACCGGCGACCGCCAGGTCCGCGCCCCGTACCAGAGCCCGCCGGTGCCGCTGCCGAGCGCGTAGGTACCGAGGACGAGGCCGGCCAGGGCCTTGTGCCCGGCCCGGGAGGCGAACGCCACCGTGGACAGGTCGACCGAGACGAACATCATCCCGATGAACAGGAAGACGGGCACCACCACGATCAGGGCGGGCGCCGCCAGGCGAGCGGTGCGCGGGGGAACAGCCGCCCCGGCCCGTTCTTCCTGACGATGACTTTGACCTTGCCCTCTCTTGTCCGCCGCATGCTCACGCGGCCGGGCGGGCGGCTCGGTGGCCCGCTGTGACGCGAACCACAGCGACCCGATCAGGCAGCTCACGGCGGCGACGGTCACCCCGGCCGCCGGGTGGACCTGGGTGGCCAGCACGGTGATGGCGGCCGGCCCGATCACGAAGCAGAGCTCGTCGGCCACTGACTCGACCGAGAACGCGGTGTGCAGCCGGGGCGACCCGGCGAGCAGCATCGACCAGCGGGCGCGGGCCATCGGCCCGAGGTTCGGCATGGCCGCGCCGCCCACGATCCCGGCGGCGAACAGCGTCCAGTCCGGTGCGCGCAGCTGCACCGCGGCGACCAGGCCCGCGACCGACACGACGAAGATCAGGCAGGCCGGCAGCAGCACCCGCCGCTGCCCCAGGCGGTCGGTGAGCTGGCCGAGCCGGGGCGCGGTGACCGCGTTGCTCAGCGCCGAGGCCGCCGACACCGTGCCCGCCACCCCGTAGTGGCCGGTCCCGGCCGAGATGAGCAGCACCGTGCCCAGCCCGTAGGTCGACATCGGGAGCCGGCCGATGATCCCGGCGACCGAGAACCGCCAGGCCCGCGGGATGGCGAAGACCTCCGCGTAGGGTGCGAAAAAACCGCGCCGACCTGCGGCGTCAGCACTCGTCATCGCGTGTCTGACCTCACAAATTCCGAAGATACTCCGGCCTAGCAACCCGTTTTCCCGCGCTTGTGTTCCCGGCCGGCCGATCCCGGTGGCCGGGTGCCGGCGACGCCGCGCCCGGTGATTGGATAGGGGCCATGCCGGCTTACGACGCGTTTCTGCTGCTGTCCTTCGGCGGCCCTGAGGGGCCAGACGAGGTACTGCCATTCCTCGAGAACGTCACCCGCGGGCGGGGCATCCCGGCCGAGCGGCTCGCCGAGGTGGCCGAGCACTACTACGCCACCGGCGGGGTCAGCCCGATCAACGGGCAGTGCCGCGACCTGCTCGCGGCCATCGCCGGCGCCGGCCTGGAGCTGCCGATGTACTGGGGGAACAGGAACTGGCGGCCGTTCCTCGCCGACACCGTGGCCCGGCTGGCCGACGACGGGGCGCGGCGGGTGATCGCCTTCGTCACCTCCGCCTACAGCTCCTACTCGGCCTGCCGGCAGTACCTGGACGACATCGACAAGGCGGTCGCGGCGGTGGGGCCGCGGGCACCGCGGATCGACAAGATCCGCCCGTACTTCAACCACCCGGGGTTCATCGAGCCCTTCGCGGCCAGTGTCGAGGACGCCCTGGCCACGCTGCCCGCCGAGGTCCAGGGGGGCGCCCGGCTCGTGTTCACCGCGCACAGCGTCCCGGTCGGCATGGCCGCCGCCAGCGGCAGCCGGACCGCGGGAACGGCGGTCGAGGGCGTCGCCGGCGGCCGTTACGCGGCCGAGCTGCGGGAGGCCGCCCGGCTGATCGCCGAGCGGACCCGCGGCGGCTCCCTCCCCTTCGACCTCGTCTACCAGAGCCGCAGCGGGCCGCCGAGTGTGCCCTGGCTCGAGCCGGACGTCAACGACTACCTCGCGTCGCTGGCCAAGGAAGGCGACGCCGCGGCGGTCGTGGTCGTGCCGGTCGGCTTCGTCAGCGACCACATGGAGGTCGTGCACGACCTGGACGTCGAGGCGGCGCGGACCGCGGACGCGCTCGGGCTGCCGTTCGCCCGGGCCAAGGCGCCCGGGCCGACCCCGGCGTTCGCGTCGATGGTCCGCGAGCTCGTCGCGGAACGGGTGTCCGGCGCGCCCGCGCGCGCCCTCGGCGACTTCGGCCTCGGCGCCTTCGCGTCCGGGGCGGACTCGTGCCCGGCGGACTGCTGCCGCTACACCGCCGCCCGCCCGTCGCGCCTGGAGCGCCTGGCATGAGCGGGACGGACGGCGGGACCGGGACCGGCGACCGGACCGGGGCGGACGCGGACGAGCTGCTCGCCCTCGCGGTGGCCGCGGCCGCCGAAGCCGGGGAGCTGCTCGCCTCCCGCGAGGGGCGGGTGCTGGTCGCGGCGACGAAGTCCAGCCCCACCGACGTGGTCACCGAGATGGACCGCCGGGCCGAGGACTTGATCCGGGCGCGCATCCTGGCCGCGCGCCCGGGCGACGTGATACTCGGGGAAGAGGGCGGGGAGATCGGGGACGCCCCGGCCGGCGGCGGCGTGCGCTGGGTGATCGACCCGCTCGACGGCACGGTCAACTACCTGTACGGCCTGCACGACTGGGCGGTGTCGATCGCGGCCGAGGCCGACGGCCAGATCGTCGCGGGCGCCGTGCTCGTGCCGATGCACAACGAGCTGTTCCGCGCGGTGCGCGGGGGCGGCGCCTTCCTCACGCCCGCCGGGCCGGGCGCGCCCGAGCCTGGTATTCCGCTGCGCTGCCGGGCCGGAGTGCCACTCGACCAGGCACTTATCGGAACCGGTTTCGGCTACCGAGCGGTGCGGCGTAAGGTGCAGGGCGAGATCGTCGCCACCCTGCTGCCGCGCGTCCGCGACATCAGGCGGGGTGGCTCGGCCTCCGTCGACCTGTGCTCGGTCGCGGCCGGGAGGCTCGACGGCTACTACGAGCGGGGGCTGAACTACTGGGACTACGCGGCCGGCGCGCTGATCGCGGCGGAGGCCGGGGCGTCCGTCGGCGACTCGCGGGGCGGGCCGCCGTCCACCTCGCTGACCGTGGCGGCCGGACCTGGCCTTTTCGGCTCGCTCGTCCAGGCCCTCGCGAGCCTGGACGCGGAGCGGGACGGGTGAGGTCAGGATGGAATAGATAGGACGGGATGCGCGGTTTATTAGCCGCCGGAAAGGTCCCAGCGGGGGATCTTCAGCGCCGCCGCGCGCCTGCGTGCGCGACAGACGCGAACATGGCAGAATTCCCCGCCGGAATCGGGCACAACTAAGGCTTCCTGAGCGTTACACCCGCGCAGCGACCGCGCGCCACCTACGGAGGGGGATGGGTCACCACAATGGCTACTGACTACGACAGCCCACGCAAGACCGATGACGACCTGAGCGAAGACAGCCTGCAGGAGCTGCAGGCCCGCAGGATGGATAAGTCGTCGTCCACGATCGACCTTGATCCGGAAGACGTCGCCGAGTCCCTTGAACTGCCCGGTGCGGACTTGTCGAACGAGGAACTCTCGTTTCGCGTGATCCCGCAGCGGGGAGACGAGTTCACCTGCTCGCGCTGTTTCCTTGTGCACCACCGGAGCCAGCTCGCCGAGGAGCGAAACGGCCAGCTGATCTGCCGGGAGTGCGCCGCTTGACGGCCGGTCCCCGCGGGCAAGGCGCCCGCGGGGCCGATGACCGTCAGCTTGACTTAGCCTCGCCGCTGGACGGCGACCGCCGCATGGCCGTCCGCACGATGGCGAACCGTACCGTCTCGACGATGACGCCGGTGGCGACGGCCCACACCAGCGTCTCAGGCAGCGTTACCTTCGGGTCCGTCAGGTCCGTCGGCGGGACCTTGCCGGTGACCTTGGTCCACACGGTGGCCAGCACCTTGCGCAGCAGCATCAGCGCTCCGGTGGTCGCCAGCGTGACCGCCAGCCCGCCCGAGGCGCCGCTCTTCTTGTCCTTCTTACCCATCCGTACCTCCTCGCCTCCCGCGGTGATGCGCCATCATCCCACGGACTCGCGATCGCCGGCCTGCTGGGCGCGCTGGATCGTCGCCGCCAGCTCCTCCGGGCGCCTGGTCGCCACCAGCCAGTAGGGAATGCCCTCGGCCCGGTCGGCGACGCCGACGTAGACGGCCCGCTTGAGGTAGGGGCGGAGCAGGAGGTAGGCCGCCGGGTCGGCCCGCGGCCCGCGCAGCAGCGCCGACTGCTGCTCGTCGAGCGCGAGCGTGTCCCCCACCTCGCTGAGCTCGATGGTCTTCTTCCCGGCCCGTAGCACGCCGCCGGTCACCTCGATCGTCGCCGAGCCCCAGTTCAGCAGGTACGCGAGGATGATGACGGCGAGGACCGCCATGCACAGGAGCGTGATGGTGTTGTTGGCGACGAAGATCGCCTCCCCGCCGACCAGCACGACCACCGGGACGGCGAGCACCCAGTAACTCACCGGGATAAACAACCGCTCGCGGTACGAACCCATCTACCCAGCCTCCAGATCGCGATGTCGCGCCCGGCCGCGCTCGGGCGCGGCGGATGCCCACGCTCCACGGTAGTTGGTTAGATGGACTCATGATGGGGCG
>Ga0302314_10011558_pt1 | contig 15394 bp, 14 predicted proteins | sample III_Palsa_N2_3_FD_200533 | JGI IMG/M metagenome (GOLD analysis project Ga0302314, IMG submission 200533) | Peat permafrost microbial communities from Stordalen Mire near Abisko, Sweden - III_Palsa_N2_3 | ecosystem: Environmental > Terrestrial > Soil > Palsa > Peat permafrost | place: Sweden...
CCCGACGCCGCGGCTGACGACTTCCTGCCCCTGCGACTGAACGAGCGCCTCAGCTCCGTCGCCTGATCGCTTGTTCATGGTTTGTCCGGCTTAGCGCCGTCCGTGTAACAAACCTTGAGGCACCCCCAAGTTGGAGAGGGTCACGCCGACCAACCGGATGCCTTTCGGCACCGGATAAACCGATCGGATCAGCGCCAGGCTCGCCTCATGCAACACGGCCCGGCTATCGACCGGCGCGCCCAGGGACCGGCTACGGGTGGACTGCTGGAAGTCCGCCCACTTGATCTTCACCGTCACGGTACGACCGCGGCCGCCGGTCTTCTCACACCAGGCCCAGACGTCGTCCGCCATGGCGAGCACGCCGGCCTCGATCGCCTCAGGATCGGTCAGGTCCGTCGCGAACGTGGTCTCCGACCCCGACGACTTACGCTCTCGGTCCGGCCGCACTGGCCGCTCGTCCCGGCCGCGGGCAATGTCGTAGTACCAGGCGCCCGACTTGCCGAAGTGCGCCTGCAAGAAGGTCAGCGACTGTCGCTTCATGTCGGCGCCGGTCTGGATGCCGAGCTTGTGCATCTTGGCCGCCGTCACCGGACCCACCCCATAGAACTTGGTCACCGGCAGCGCCTCGACAAACGCCTCACCCTGCTCCGGCGGCACCACATACTGGCCGTTCGGCTTGCGGAAATCCGACGCCAGCTTGGCAATAAACTTGTTGTAGGAGATACCGGCCGACGCCGTCAGGCCGGTCTCCTCCAGGATCCGCGCCCGGATTTCCTTGGCCGTCGCCGAGGCCGTCGGGATGCCGCGCAGATTGTCGGTGACGTCGAGGTAGGCTTCATCGAGCGATAGGGGTTCGATCAGCGGCGTGTAGTCCGCGAAGATCGCGTGGATCTGGCGGGACACCGCCTTGTAGACCTCGAACCGCGGCGGCCTGAAGATCAGCTCCGGACACTTACGCAGCGCCGTCGTCGACGGCAGCGCCGATCGCACCCCGAACTGCCGGGCCTCGTAGCTTGCAGCCGCGACCACGCCCCGCTTTTCAGGATAGCCGACCGCGACCGGCTTGCCCTTCAGGCTCGGGTCATCCCGCTGTTCGACCGACGCATAGAAGGCGTCCATGTCGACGTGGATGATCTTGCGGACGGCCTCCTCCATGGCGGCCCTATCCCACCTGCCACATGCCACGAAGCCTTTGGGCGACATCAACGCGGGGCGGCTGAGCCGGGCCCGCGGCCAAAGCAGCCGGCGCCGCCATCGGCCAGGTCGTCTTCTCAAACAAGCCGAGCAGACCCTTCGGGATGAACCGGGTCCGCGAAGCGTAGACATGCCTGTCGCCGAGCGCTTGCTGGCCATGGGTGAAGAAGCGCTGCGGCAGCATGATGTGCAGGTCGTCCTTGGCCCGGGTCATGGCCACGTAGAGTAGGCGCCGCTCCTCCTCGATCTCCGCGGTCTGACCGGTCCCCAGGTCCGAGGGCAAACAGCCATCGACGGCGTTGAGCACGAACACCGACGTCCATTCCTGGCCCTTGGCCGAATGGATGGTCGAGAGGATCAGATAGTCCTCGTCGAGCAGCGGGACGCCGGCCTGGTCCGAGGTGGCGTCCGGCGGATCGAGCGTCAGCTCGGTCAGGAACTGCTCGCGCGAAGCGTAGCCCGCCGCGATCTGCTCAAGCTGCAGCAGGTCGCCCAACCGGATCACACCATCCTCGTGGATCCGGTCCAGATGGGGCTCATACCACTGCCGGGCCCGCTCCAGCTCGGCCGGCCAGCCGAGGTCGCCGCTGGCCAAGTCGGCCACCAGTTCGAGGAACCCCGCCCAGTCCGGCCCGATGCGCGCCGGCGTCGGCGCGGAGGCTAGGGCCACGAGGGGATCGGGGGCGGCGGTTATGTGGTCGAGGACCCGCTGGGCCGAGACCGGGCCCACGCCCGGCATCAGCTGCATGACCCGGAAGCCCACCACCCGGTCGCGCGGGTTCTCGATGAACCGCAGCACCGACATGACGTCCTTGACGTGGGCGGCGTCGAGGAACTTCAGGCCCCCGAACTTCACATAGGGGATATTGCGCCGGGTCAGCTCGACCTCCAGCGCGCCCGAGTGGCTGGACGTCCGGAACAGCACCGCCTGCTGTTTCAACACGGTCCCCGCCTCGCGGCGCTCCAGCACCTGCTCGACGATATACCGCGCCTGGTCGGTCTCGCTGCGCACGGTCACCAGCCGCGGCTGGCCATCGGACTGGCGCTCGGTCCAAAGGTTCTTGGTGAAGCGCTCCGCGGCCAGCCCAATCACGGCGTTGGCCGCGGTCAAGATTGGCTGGGTGGAGCGATAGTTGCGCTCCAGGGTCATCACCGTCGCCTCAGGCGTGAAGTGCCCGGGGAAGTCCAGGATGTTGCGCACCGTCGCCGCCCGGAAGGCATAGATAGACTGGGCGTCGTCGCCGACCACGGTCAGGCCCATGCCGTCCGGCTTCAGCGCCAGCAGGATGGAGGCCTGCAGCCGGTTGGTGTCCTGGTACTCGTCGACCAGGATGTGATCGAACTGCGCCCCGATCTCGGCCGCCAGCTGCGGGTCGGTGACGGCCTGGGCCCAATAGAGAAGCAGGTCGTCGTAATCGAGGACGTTCTGCTTCTGCTTGGCCTCGACATAGCCGGCGAACAGCGTCCGCAGCTCCACCGCCCAGGCCGCGCACCACGGAAACGCGGTCCGCAGGATCTCCTCGAGCGGCGCCTGGGCGTTGACGCACCTGGAGTAGATCGACAGGCACGTGGCCTTGGCCGGAAAGCGGCTGTCGAGCTTGGAGTAGCCCAGCTCGTGCCGCACCAGGTTCATCAGGTCCGCCGCGTCCTCGCGATCATGAATTGTGAAGGCCGGATCGAGACCGATCTGGTCGGCGATGTCGCGCAGCAGCCGCGCGCCCACCCCGTGGAAGGTGCCGGCCCAGGCCATGGCGTCGGTCAGCACGCCGGCCTTGTCGCCCATGACCCGCCGGCCGATCCGCTCGACCCGCCCGATCATCTCGCTCGAGGCGCGCCGGGAGAAGGTCATCAGCAGGATGCGGCGGGGGTCCGCGCCATTGACGATCAGGTGCGCCACCCGGTGCGCCAGGGTGTTGGTCTTGCCCGATCCCGCGCCGGCAATGATCAGCAATGGGCCCGCCGGCTCCGCCCTGCCCGCCTCGACGCCATGCTCGACGGCCTGCCGCTGCTCCGGGTTCAGGGCATCAAGATAGGCGGCGACCATCGGCAGCAAGACTCAAACGAAGCGGATCGCCACCGTGGCAGTTTCCCGTTTTGTTCGCAAATCGATTCCGGCTAGCGTTGGGGGCTCCCGGCGACCGCTGAGAACTTTGACAGGCGCGTTTCCCGTTCCCACATCTCGATCATGACCGCCCACGTTTCCATTCCGCTGGGCGGCGAGCAGACCGATCTGTTCGGCGCGCCGGCCCTCGGCCCCGAAGGCTTCCGCTACCAGCCAGACCTGATCACCGCGGCCGAAGAGGTCGATCTCGTCGGCCACCTCGCGCAGCTGCCGTTCGAGCCCTTCGACTTCCATGGCCACATGGCCAACCGTCAAGTCGTCGGATTCGGCTTCCGCTACGACTACGCCAGCCGCACGGTCCGCGCCGCCCCGCCGATCCCCGACTTCCTGCAGTCCCTGCGCCAGAAGATCGCGGCCTTCACCGGCCTCGACGCCGAGGCCTTCCAGCAGGTGCTGATCAACGAGTACAACCCCGGCGCCGGCATCGGCTGGCACAAGGACAAACCGCACTTCGAGCACGTCGTGGGCGTATCGCTGTCGTCGCCCTGCCTGTTCCGATTTCGGAAGAAGGTGGACGACAGCTGGGAGCGGATGTCCCTGCGCGTTGAACCGCGATCCGCCTACCTGATGACCGGCCCCTCGCGGCATCTCTGGGAGCATTCGATCCCGCCGCTTGAGCAGCACCGCTACTCGATCACCATGCGTACATTGGCGTCGTAGCCCTCAGGAGCCACGACGCTGCTCTTTTCGGGGCGTTGCGGGGTGTCCCCGCAGAAGGGGCCCGGCCGAGACAGACAGGCTCGGCCGCAGGGGAATGCCTTCCCCTCCCCTCGCGGTCTTCACCCTAGCGGCTTCTGATAGGCCTCGGCCGAAGCTTCAGACCCAAATGACCGGGATTCCGCCACGCCGCCAACCGAAGACTCGCCATCGAAATACCGTCCCGCCTCTTCCTTATAGCGCGCGGTCGCATGCGTCTGGGCATCAGGCGGCGCGTCCCTTTTCATGTCGATGAACCAGTCGCTTTCCTCCTGGTAGACGTGGGTCTTTACCGCGCCTTCCAGGTGGCCGAGCTTGTCGAGGTAGTCCTCGCTCATCGGATCCATCATCTCGAGCGCCGCCATCTGCTGCTTGGCGGCGACCTGCTCGGTGTAGGCGGTGTTGGCGTGGCCCTGCTTTCCGGACTGGGCCAGAGCCGGATAGATCACCGCCTCCTCGGCCATGGAGTGCCCGGTGAGCAAGGCGCCCAGCTTCTTCTGCGCGCGTCGACGCGCCTCGGCCGTCGAGGCGGCCTTAGTCGCGGCGAACGCCTGATCGATCTGCTCGTGGTGATCGAGCACCTGGGATAGCCAGTCGCCCGGCTCAGCGGCGGCGCGGGCCTTGGCATGGGCTTCAGCGCGCTTTTCGTCGCTGACGGGCGGGGTGACGGCGGCGATGGCCTTGTCGAGAATGGACATGGGATCCTCCTGGATTTGTCTCCTAGGAGGCGCTGGCAAAGCGATTGGTTCCGACGGCCAAGCAAGGCTCCGCAAAGACATGGACGACTGGCCGGTCCGCTGGCCCCCAGCCTAGCGAAAGACGTGCGGCGAACGTCGCGCACTCGACCTAACCCATTGCTAAGCTAGAATAATCGCCGCCTGGCGGAACGCCACACGGGCAGAGCGGTTAACGGATTTCATCCGGAGATCGCACCCATGCCCACCCCGCGTCCGCTTGCCGTTGTCACCGGCGCATCCTCTGGCATCGGCTACCAGCTGGCCAAGCTCTGCGTCGAGCACGGCTATGACCTGGCCATCGCCGCCGACGAGGCTTCGATCGCCGAGGCCAAGCAATCCTTCGAGAGCCTTGGGGCCCAAGTTCGCGCTGTCCAGACCGACCTCTCCACCGAAGAGGGCGTGCAACAGCTGCTGGACATGATTGGCGACGAACCGGTCGATATCCTCTGCGCCAACGCCGGCCATGGCCTGGGTCACGGCTTCCTGGACGAAGACTGGAAGCAGGCGCGCCATGTGGTCGACACCAACATCACCGGCACACTCTATCTGGTGCACAACCTGGCCAAGGGCATGCGCACCCGCGACCGCGGCCGCATCCTGTTCACCGGCTCGATCGCCGGCCTGATGCCCGGCAGTTTTCAGGCCGTCTACAACGGCTCCAAAGCGTTCGTGGACAGTTTCTCTTTCGCCCTGCGCAACGAGTTGAAGGACACCGGCGTCTCGGTCACCTGCCTGATGCCGGGCCCGGTCGACACTGAGTTCTTCGAACGCGCCGACCTGATGGACACCAAGGTCGGCCAGGGCAAGAAGGCCGACCCCGCCAAGGTCGCCAAGACCGGCTTCGACGCCATGATGAAGGGCGAGGGCGATGTGGTCGCCGGCTTCATGAATAAGGTCCAGGCCGCCGTCGCCGCCATCACCCCGCAGTCCCAGCTCGCCGAAATGCACCGCGGCATGGCCGAGCCCGGCTCCGGCAAGCAGCAGTAGGAACCACGTGATGATCTCCAGCGACACCGTGCCTGACGACGCCCGCCGGCACATGAAGGACCGCGAGAGCGACGATGCCACGGCCGTTCGCGCCGTCACCATCGGCAAGCCGCGGGAGGAGGTGTTCGCCTTCTTTCGCGACTTCAAGAACCTCGCTCGGTTCATGGAGAACATCGAACGCATCGATGTGCTCGACGACAAGCGGTCCCACTGGGTGGTCGAGGCGCCGGCCGGCCATTCGGTGGAATGGGACTCGGTCATCACCGAGGAAGAGCCCGGCCGTCTGCTGGCCTGGACAACCGGCCCGGACGCCGAGGTGAAGAACCACGGCCGGGTCGAGTTCCGCGACGCGCCGGGCGACCGCGGCTGCGAAATCCACGCCACCATTGTCTACGAGCCGCCCGGCGGCGCGCTTGGCAAGGTCGTCGCCACGCTGTTCCAGAAGGAGCCCGGCCAGCAGGCCCACCGCGACCTGCGGCGGCTGAAGATGCTGCTCGAGACCGGCGAGATCGCCACGACCGAGTACGAAGCCGGCGCGGCGCCCCGCTTCAAGAAGGCCGACGCTTCGGACGAAGCCAAAGCCGCCGAAACCCGCTGATCGGGCGTGTCCGCCCCTAACCCCTGGAGATCCCGATGCGCGCCGTAACCTGGCACGGCAAGCACGACGTCCGCGTCGACACTGTGCCCGACCCCAAGATCGTCAATCCGCACGACATCATCATCAAGACCACAGCGACCGCCATCTGCGGTTCGGACCTGCACCTCTACGATGGGGTCATCCCGACCATGGTGTCCGGCGACATCCTGGGCCACGAGTTCATGGGCGAGGTGGTCGAGGTCGGCCCCGAGGTCACAAACTTGAAGGTCGGCGACCGGGTGGTGAACCCCTTCACCATCGCCTGCGGCCAGTGCCGCCACTGCAAGTCATCGTTCTTCAGCGCCTGCGAGAACAGCAACCCGTCAGACAAGGCGCCGATGATGGAGGCGCTCTACGGCTACGCCGGATCGGGCCTGTTCGGCTATTCGCACATGATGGGCGGTTACGCCGGGGGCCAGGCGCAATATGTCCGCATCCCGTTCGGCAATGTCGGTCCGGTCAAGATCCCCGACGGCCTCGACGACGAACAGGTCCTGTTCCTCTCCGACATCTTCCCGACGGCCTACCAGGCGGCCGAGAACTGCAACATCCAGAAGGGCGACACGATCGCCATCTGGGGCCTGGGCCCTGTGGGCCAGCTCTGCGTCAAGAGTTGCTTCCTCCTGGGCGCCGAGCGCGTCATCGCCGTCGATCACCGGCCCGGCCGCCTGGAAATGGCCAAGGCCTCCGGCGCCGACGTCATCAATTTCGAGGAGGTCCGGGTCAACGAAGCCCTGACCGAAATGACCGGGGGCCGCGGCCCCGACCACTGCATCGACTGCGTGGGCCTGGAGGCGCACGGCTGCGCCGTCGACAACGTCCTGGACTTCGTCAAGACGACCTTGAAGCTGAGCTTCGACCGACCCCACGTCCTGCGGGAGGCGATCCTCGCTTGCAAGCCGGGCGGCACCCTATCGATCCCCGGCGTCTACGGCGGCTTCCTCGACAAGGTCCCGTTCGGCGCGGCCTTCGGCAAAGGGCTGACCATGAAGATGGGCCAGACCAACATGCACAAGTACCTGGCCCCGCTGCTCGAGCGGATCCTGAAGGGCGAGATCGACCCCAGCTTCATCATCAGCCACCGGCTGGGACTGGAAGACGCGCCCGGCGCCTACAAGAGCTTCCACGACGACCAGAACGAATGGACCAAGGTGGTCCTGCGACCCAATTGAGCGGAGCCGGCAGATGAAATTCGATCTCGATCAGCTCGCCAAGCGCCTGACCAACGCCGCCGGGCGCACGGGCGATCTGGAGGTGACGGTGTCCAACTTCGACCTGATCCTCGCCAAGGCCGGCCACGGCACCAACCGCTGCGAGTCCGTGCCGTTTGCGGCTCTGTTCCTCAGTGACAAGGATGTCCTGGCCGAGGCCCTCGACCGACTAGACAAGGTGGACGCCTCACCCTCAGGCGCCGCCGCTTCGGCCTGACCGACGGGCGGCCGGGCCTCAGACGACGGTGTGGGGCGCCCAAGTCTGAATGTTCCGGGACCTCTTGCGGAAACCCACCACACCGAAACCTTTGGCCAGGAGAATCACATGCTTGAGAAACTGCCCCGCGGCCTCGGCCACGCCCTGCGCGGCGTGCGCGCCGGCTACGAGAAGATTATCGCTGAGGACGACGGCTTCGCGCAGACCCCCGACACCATCACGCTGGAAAGCGCGGCCTTCGCCGACGGCGGCGACATCCCCGACCGGTTCACCGCGGACGGCGAGATGCTGTCCCCGCCCCTGACCTGGCGGGGCGCGCCGGAAGACGCCGAGAGCCTTGTGCTGATCGTCGAGGATCCCGACGCGCCGAGCCACGAGCCCCTGGTTCATTTGCTGGCTTGGGACCTGCCGCCCGATCTCACCTCGGTCGACGAGGGGCTCTTCCGAAGTCCCCACCACCATGGCCTCGATGAAAACCTCGGCCGCAATTCCTTCCTGCAGGCGGCCTACCTGCCGCCCGACCCGCCGACCGGCCACGGCCCGCACCTCTATGCGTTCCAGATCTTCGCCCTGGACCGAAAGCTGGCGTTCGACCATCCGCCCGGCCGCTCCGCCGTCGTCGAAGCGATGATCGGTCACGTCCTGGCCAAGGGCGTCCTGGTCGGCGCCTACGAGCGGGTCTGACTAACCCGCCGCGGAATGTCCGCCTAACGAATGACCCTGCTCAGCACGCCGTTAGAGGCATGAGGAGACGCGGAAAACCACCGTCGGTTGGATCGGTTCATCTGCGACTCCCACCTCGACCTCTAACGTAGAGCCGCGAGACTCGCTGAAAGCTCGCTCTGGCGGAACGGCTTGATCAGCCGCGGCAGATCGGGCGCCAGATCCTCCACTTCCGCGTAGCCCGAGATAACGAGCACCGGAAGTTTTGGCCGTTGGGTCTGGACGGCGCGGGCGAACTCGGCCCCGGTCATGCCGGGCATGAGATGGTCCGTCACCACGAGTTTTAACCGTGGGTCAGAGAGGTGTTGCATCGCCGCTTTGGCGGAAGTCACTTCGATGACTTCGTAGCCGAGGTCCATGAGCATCTCGGCTGTGGAGGCCCGGACGAAGTCCTCATCATCGACGAGCAGGACGAGACCAGCACCCTTTTCGTCTACCCCCTCGACGAGGGCTGCCGCGACCGGCGCGCCTTCGCCAGCGATCGGCAGCCACATATCGACGGTCGTCCCCACGCCGACAACGCTTGAAAGTTCAAGCGCACCGCCCAGCTGGGCGGCCAGCCCGTGGATCATCGAAAGCCCCAGGCCGGTGCCCTTGCCGATCTCCTTCGTCGAGAAGAAGGGCTCGACGGCTCGGGCCAGCGTCTCAGCATCCATCCCGGACCCCGTGTCCGAAACCGACAAGACGACATAGGCGCCCGGAGTGAGTTTGTGGTTTGCGTCCACCACCCCGGCTTTTGCGCTCACCGTCAGCGTGCCGCCGTCGATCATGGCGTCCCGGCCATTCACCGCCAGGTTCAGCAAGGCCATTTCAAGTTGGTTCGGGTCAGCGAGCGCCTTCGGCAGGTCCGGCTCGATATCGGTGACCAGTCGGATACGGGGTCCCAGCGTGCTGCCAACCAGTTCCGTCATCGCCTGGACGACGTGAGCCAGGTCAACAGCAGACGTCTGCAGGGGCTGTTGCCGGGCAAACGCCAAGAGTCGCTGCACCAGCGTCTTCGCCCGCTCGGCAGATTGGAGGGCGCCATCAATTAGTCTGTTGGCGCGCCCATCGGCGGTCCCGCGCCGGTGAAGAATGTCGAGACCGCCGAGGATTGGCGTCAGAAGGTTGTTGAAGTCGTGCGCGATGCCACCGGTGAGTTGTCCGACGGCCTCCATCTTCTGGGACTGACGCAATTGCTCATGGGCGCGCTCCAGATCGCTGGTCCGCGCCTTCACCCGCTCTTCCAAGGTGTCGTTGAGGCTCCGCAACTCGGCCGCCGCCGCCCGGCGCTCGTTGACGTCATTGAAGATGGCGGTGACGAAGACGCGCGCCTCGCTGAGCCAGCGCGAGGCCGAGGCGTCAACGTAACTGAGCGTCTTGTCCTTGCGGCGAACCGCCAGCTCGACAGGCCAATGGACCTCGTCACCGGCCACCACGCGATCCCAGGCGAACCCCCAATCCTCCGCGTCCGCAAGGAAGCTGGTGAGCGGCCGACCCAGCATTTCTGCGGACGTGAAACCAAGTTCGCGGGTTGCGGCGGCGTTCACCAGCTGGATCACACCCTGATCGTCCATGGTCAGGATCGGGTCCGCGGCATGTTGCACGACGGCGTCGTACCGGGCGTTCTGGCGGTCACGCAGGATCGCTTCACGCTCAGCCGATACCGTGACGTCCACGATCTGGACCAGGCACTGGCGTTGGGGGCGCTCGCCGATGGGGCGCACAGTCACATTGTGAATGAGCCGGCGGCCCGTCCGGGTCTTCAAGGGTAGCAAAGCCGGGTGCAGCGAATGGGTCAGGAGGCGCGAGGCGCCGGTCTCCAGCGCAGAGGTGACCGCGGCCAATAGCTTGTCGACACCGGCGCTGAGCGGCAGGTCAGCCAGCCGCTGTCCGATCGCCGAACCCGCCGAAATCCCCGTGGCGCTCGCCATCCAGCTGTTCCAGACGACAATGTGCAGGTCTCGGTCGAGCACGACCAGGCCGCTGTCGAGCGCGTCCCAGAGGGCTCCTGTCAGGTCATGGTCAGCTGGCGGCGTCATGGCCCAAAGTCGGTTCGCCCGTGGTGCGGTGGATGTAGTCCGCCAAAAGACCCTTCAGGGCCGCCAGTGACGGCAGGTCCATCAGCATGACGATGTAGCCCTTGATGTCGCGCTTCTGCATGGCGAAGTTGATATAGAGGAACATCACCACGTGGCCCGATTCAGGCGGCGGCTCAAGTTCGAAGAATTCAGGTCCCTCGCCCCGCAGGATTTCGGGCAGAGACATTTTCAGCGTGCGTTGCAGTTGGTTGGCGATGGTGGCCAGGCAGCCGTTCAGAATGATGTTTCCCGTCTCGGCCAGGGCTTCCTGTTCCAGCTCGATGATGTCCTCCAGCGGCAGTTCGCCGCCGGTGACGGCGCGCACCAGCTCAAGGCTCTTGGTCTCCGGAAAGATCAGCAATACCCGGCCGTTGATATCGCCTTCGAAGACCTGGTGGACGGCCACCAGCCGACCGCCCTCCTGCCCGCTGAGGATGCCAATCGCCTCGTTTCGGCTGAGCAGACGCAGTTCGGGGACGGAGAGGATCACCTGTTCCTTGACCATCTCGCGCAGGCTCAGCGCCGCCTTGCTTACCCCGATGTTCACCAGTTCGGTGAGCGCATCGAGCTCGAGCTCGTCCAGATCGCCCAAGGCTCCGCTCACTTGCCTGCCGCCTTCAGTCGTTCGACCGCGCTTGCGAGGAATCCTTCCAGGGCATCCTGCGTCAGCGGCTTTGGCAGGAAGCTTGCCCCTGCCTCACTAGCCTGGGCGACCACCTCCTGCTGAAGGTTGGCCGATATCACCGCGACCGGCATGTCCGGGTTCAAGGCCCGGAAATCGCCTGCCAGGGCCAGCCCGTCCCGGCCCGGCATGTTGAAATCCACCAGGGCGATATCGGGCGGCGATTGCTTGGCGAGCGCCAGGGCTTCTTCGGCGTTGGTCGCCTCGACACGGGTCCAGTCGGGATGTAGCGCGTTCAAGGCCTTGATCACAGCCATCCGAGCAAGCTTGCTGTCGTCAACAATGAGTATTTGGTAAGTCATCGGTCCTCAACAACACGTCCACTGCGACGGACAGGCCTTAGAAACGCACACTCGTCACCTTACTGCGCTTTTAGAGCTGGCTCTACAAACTGACGAAGAAACGCGCCGAGCGGCGGCCCTAGAAGCTCGGCGCGCGACACGACCAGTACCTGCACGACCGCAGCATGGGCAGTATCACACGTTCGCCAGTCCACCGTCCGCTTCGCTTCCGACAGATAGGCCAGGAGCGTCTCGGCATCCGCACTCGGACAGGCTCCATGAAGTTCAACGCGGCCATCATCCGTTAGTCGCACGCTCATGACAGCAACGCCTGGAGATCGAGAATCAGCAGAACCCGTCCGTCGCCGAGCAGCGTCGTGCCAGCGATTCCGTTCATACCGGCCAGGAGGCCCTCAAGCGGCTTAAGCATGACGTCCATTCGGTCCCCGACCCGATCGACTTCCAGTCCGGCCCATTGCCCGGCGGACCGCGTCACCACGATATTGGCGGACGCCGCCTCGTCGCGGCCCCCGCCTCGCCCCAGCGAATGAGCCAGATCGATCAGCGGCACCGTGCGGTCGCGAAGCACGAATGCCTGTGCGGCGCCGATCAGCGAGATGCGGTCGCGTGGCAGCCGCAGGGTCTGCTCTATCGCCTCTAGCGGGATCCCGAACATCTGGCCGCCGGCCTCGACGGTCATGACCGCGCTCATCATCACGGTGAACGGCAGTGAGAACCGCACGGTCGTCCCAACGCCGGGCTGGCTATGCAGCGTTACCCGCCCGCCCATGCGTTCGACGGCGATCCGAACCGCATCCATGCCCACGCCCCGCCCCGACAGGCTGGTCACCTCCGCGGCCGTCGAGAAGCCCGGCGCGAAGATCAGATCCGCCACCTCACCGTCCGGCATGTCGGCGAGCACCGCAGCCGTCGCCACCTCGCGCTCCAAAGCGACACGGCGCACGTTGGCGATATCTATGCCGCCGCCATCGTCCTCCACCTCGACGATCACCCGGTCGCCCTGACGCAGGGCGCGAAGGTGAATGGTGGCGCTTGGAGCTTTGCCGGCGGCGACCCTGGCGTCCGCGGATTCCACCCCATGGTCCAGGGCGTTGCGCAGGACATGCAGAAGGGGTTCGAACAGCGACTCCACCACGGCCTTGTCCGCCTCGGTATCCTCGCCCTCCGTCACCAGGCGCGCCGGTTTACCCAATGTCACCACCATCTCGCGCACCAGCCGTGGAAAGCGCTGGAACACCGTGCGCAGGGGCAGGACGCGGATGTTCAACACCGAGCGCTGCAACGCCGCCACCAGCCGCGTAAGCTGGGCATGCTGGTCTTTCAGAAGCGCGCCAAGCGCTGTTGGGTCCCCCCCAGATATGGCAAGCGCCGCCGCGTGACCGAGCGCGTTCTTGGCCACGGTGAGCTCGCCAGCGAGATTCACCAAGGCGTCGATCCGTTCCACATCCACGCGCAAGGCGCGTGGCGTGGCCTCGTGAGAAGACCTCGTCGTGACGGCTCCCGGCGTGCTCGCCCCCTCGAAACGACCCTCCAGGATCGCCTCAAGGGCGGCCGAAGCGCCATCGCGCCCGATTGCGCCCAACTTTTCAGCCTCCTCCACTCGCCCCAGGCTTTGCAGCACATTGGCCGCCACCCGCAGGGCAGAGCCCGTACGGCCCGCCGTGGGCTCGGCATTGGAATCGGCGAGCAGCAGCCGCTGGGCCTCGATCAGGTTGCGCGCCACGGGCGGTAGGCCGGAATCCGGGCCGGCTGAAAGCGCGACGGCCTCAGCGCCGGTCTTCCCCGCGAGCAAGTCTTGAAGGATGCCGGCCTCAACACTGAACAAGGCCGTGAAAACCAGCTGGCAGACGAAGGGGTCGAAGGTCTCCAACGGCTGTGACGGTGGAGGTTCGATCTCAAGGACGAGTAGCCCTGGAAGTTCGGCCAGTGTCGCGAGTGGATCCTCGTTGCGGAAGAAGGCTTCCGCCGCAGGCGCGTAGCGTAACGCGGCGCGGGCCTGCGCTCCCAAGTCGGCATGCCTGCGCTGCAAATCGCCGGCCCAATGCAGCGCAGCTGCGGCCCCGGTCGCCGGCTTGGGGCCTGGCGCCTCGATCGTCTGACCGAACCGGCGCACCACCGCGTCGGCCTGGGCATCTGCCCCTGAAGGAATCTCGCCATCGACTTGCATGGCGTCCAACCATTGGGACACTTGGTCCAGACAGGTCAGGCCGTCGCCGATGAGTTGCGGGGTCACCTGGCCGGCGTTCGAACGAACGGCGGCGAGGACATCCTCGGCGGCATGCAGGGCGCGGCCCATGGCGTCGAAGTCCACGATGCCGGCTGCGCCTTTAAGGGTGTGGAAGGCGCGAAACGCGCTGTCGAGGCGTTCGCGGTCGTCGCCCTGCTCCTCCAGCGCCAGCAGGTCGTCCGTCGCCTGGGTGACGAGCTCCCGGCATTCGACCAGGAACTGCGCGATAAACTCATTCATCGCGCCACCCCCATCAGGAGAGCGGCGTGCTCCACAAGGGTCTCCGGAGCGACCGGCTTGACCAGATAGAAATTGGCGCCGGCGGTTCGGGCCGCCGCGAAATCCTGCGGCTTGGCTTCCGTGCTGGTGACGAGCGCAGGCACCGAGGCCACAGGGATGTCCTGCCGGCGCAGGACCTTGAGGAAGGTGAACCCGTCCATCTGGGGCATATTGACGTCGACAATGAGCAGGTCGGCCGGCGCGGCCAGCAGCTTCTCCAGCGCCTCCAACCCGTTCAGCGCCTCATCGACCTCAAAGCCCGCGCGCTCCAGGGCGTCGCGGTAATACATCCGCACCAGGCTGGCGTCGTCGATCACCAGGACGCGCTTCTTGGTCATATCAGCCACGCGCACCCTCCATTGGTCGTTGATAGACGATCGCGTCAGCATAGCGCCGGACGTCGAAGAGTGGCGAGATGCGGCTCATGGACTCGGTGTGGCCGAGACAGATGAAGCCGCCCGGCGCCAGGTTGTCGAACAGGTTTTCAGCCGCAATCCTGCGCGAGGCGTCATCGAAATAGATCAGGACGTTCCGGCAGAAGATCACATCGAACTGGCCGTGAGGCCTTGTCTCGCCGGGCTCGACCAGGTTGACCGGCGTGAACCGCACGGACTGGCGCAGGTCGTCCAGGATCATCCAGCGTTCGTCGTCCAGTTTGTGGAAGTAGCGGTCGATGGTGTCCGGCGTCAGCCGCATCAGCGCGCGTCGGCCGAAGATGCCGGCTTCAGCCGCCTCGAGCACCTTGGTGTCGATGTCCGAGCCGATGATCTCGATGTCGAACGCATCTACCTGCGGCCAGTTGTCCAACAGCCACATGGCGATGGAATAGGGCTCTTCGCCGGTCGAACAGGGGATCGACCAGATGCGCAGGGGATCACCCTTCCGCTTGTCCCGGGTGCGGGCCGGCAGGATGTCGTTGGTCAGGCACCGGAGCTGGTGGTCTTCGCGGTAGAAGTAGGTCTCGTTCACCGTGAAGGCGTTGATGAACTGCTCGACCTCGCCCTTCACGTCGCTTCGCAAGCGCGCGAAGTAGCTGGCGAAGGAGGTGGCGCCGGTGGCCGCCATGCGGTCGTTGACCCGGCGCTGGACGTAGTAGCGCTTGGCCTCGGTGAAAACCATTCCGGTGCGCCGGTAGACGAATTCGCACAGCCGGCCGAACTCTTCCTGTGTGACGGGTTCCGGCTCAGCCACGAGGTTCCGGCGAGGGCGCGCCGATCCTGTCGAGGGCGGCCCTGACGGCAAAGCGGAGGAAGGGCTCGGCCGCAAATCGCTCGGCGCATCGTTCCAGCGCCGGCCGCGCTTCCAGACCCCCCACCTCGG
>Ga0302314_10011559_pt1 | contig 15394 bp, 16 predicted proteins | sample III_Palsa_N2_3_FD_200533 | JGI IMG/M metagenome (GOLD analysis project Ga0302314, IMG submission 200533) | Peat permafrost microbial communities from Stordalen Mire near Abisko, Sweden - III_Palsa_N2_3 | ecosystem: Environmental > Terrestrial > Soil > Palsa > Peat permafrost | place: Sweden...
TGGGGCCGAGCTCGCGGCCGAGGCCGCTTGACTTGACGCCGCCCCACGGGCCGGCCGGGTCCGGGAGGACCCGTGCTTTGATGGCGTGCGTGCTGGCTGGCTAGATGGCAGGGCGGCTGATAGGCGGACGCGCGGCGGGGGAGAGCCGCCACGCGTCCGTTCGGGAAGACTGTGCAGTTGACTTATGAATTGCCTAGTGCCCGGCTGACCCGTCGGGCACCGCCATGACGTGGGTCTCGGTGAAGCTGAGGAGGCCCTCGCGGCCGAGCTCGCGGCCGAGGCCGGACTGGTTGAAGCCGCCGAACGGCGCGCGCTCGTCGACCGCGGTCGCGTTGTGGTTGTTGAAGAAGGTGACGCCGGTGCGCAGCTGGCGGGCGACCGCCATGCCGTGCTCGTTGTCGCCCGACCACACCGACGAGCACAGCCCGGACCAGGTGGCGTTGGCCAGCCGGATCGCCTCCGCCTCGTCGTCGTAGGGGATGACCGGCAGCGACGGGCCGAACTGCTCCTCGGCGACGATCCCGAGCTCGGGCGCCGGGTCGAGCACCAGCGACGGGAGCATGTAGTTGCCCGAGGTCCAGTCGCCGGCGTACTCGCCGTAGGTCTGCACCTCCGCGCCCGCCGCCTTCGCCTGCTCGAGCAGCCCGGCCACGTAGTCCCGCTGCTGCGCGAGGGCCTCGACCATGGCGTCGTGGCGCGACCGGGTGACCACGATCCGGGTGAGCGACGCGCACACCTGGCCAGACACCAGGCACTCGGCCGCCGGCAGGGCCTGTGCGGTCGTCTCGATGTCGGCGTCATCCAGGATGACCGCGGCCGACTTGCCGCCGAGCTCCAGCGTGACCCGGGCGATCCTCATCCCGCAGATCGAGGCGATGCGCCGTCCGGCGGCGGTGGATCCGGTGAAGGTGATCTTGTCGACCCGCGGGTCGCGGACCAGCAGCTCGGAGACCTTACGGTCGGCGCAGACCACGTTGAGGACGCCGGGCGGCAGGCCGACGGTCTCGGCCGCCTCGGAGATCAGGTATCCCTCGCCGGGCGCCTCGGGCGAGGTCTTGAGCACCACGGTGCAGCCGGCGATGAGCGCCGGCGCGACCTTCATGCTGATCAGGGCCATCGGCGTGTTCCAGGGGACGATCGCGCCCAGCCGACGGTGCTGTCCGAGGTCACCCCGCAGATGCCGGCCTGGGCGCAGGAGGTGTTCGGCCCGGTCGCGCCGGTGATCAGGTTCTCCACCGCGGAGGAGGCGGCGGCGCTGGCCGCGCAGACCGAGTACGGCCTGTCGCTCGGCATCCTCACCAAGGACATGGACGCGTTCACCGAGACCCGCTGGATCACCATCCGGGGGGACATTGCCCCGTATCCGTTCTAACGGCGGCTACGCTCCTGTTATATGAGCGCCCAGCCATCGCAGGCCCCGGCCGCGACATCGCTTCCCGAGATGTCGCTGCCGGAATGGCTGGTGCTCGCGATCCTCAGCCGGCAGCCCGCCCACGGCTTCGCGGTCGCGCAGCTGACCGCGCCGGACGGCGATCTCGGCCGGGTCTGGCAGATCCCCAAGGCGGTCGTGTACCGGGCCATCGGCCGGCTGCTCGACGCGGACCTCATCGCGCCCGAGAGCACCGAGCGCGGGCAGGGCCCGCAGCGGACCGTGTACACGGCCACGCCGCCGGGAGGCGAGGCGGCCGACCGGTGGCTGCGCACCCCGGTCGAGCACGTCCGCGACATCCGCTCCCACCTGCTGCTGAAGCTCGCCCTGCTCGACCGGGCAGGCGTTGACCCGGGCGACCTGCTCGACGCCCAGCGGGCGGTCCTCGAGCCGATCGCGGCGGCCATCGAGGCCCGCCACGCGGCCAGCGGCGGCTTCGACGCGACCCTGCTGGCCTGGCGGGGCGCGACCGCGGTGGCGGCGCTTGACTTCATCGACCGGATCAGGCCGGCCAAACAGCAGCCGTAGTGGCCGGACGCCCGCCCGATCGCGGTCAGCGCCGCTCGGCGACGGCGAAGAAACGCTGCGGCGCGTCGTCGTAGGCGGTCAGCCGCCACCCGGCGGCCGAGGTCGACCGGCGCAGCGTCCCCTCGGCGAGCGGCTCGTCGGCGGACAGGGCGCGCCCGTGGCGGGCGGCGAGCGCGGCCCGCCCGGACGGGTGGAAGAGCACCAGCAGGCCGCCCGGCCGGGTCACCCGGGCGAGCTCGCGCAGGCCCGCCACCGGGTCGGGCAGGTGGCTGACGAGGCCGGCGGCGAAGATGGCGTCGGCCGCCGCGTCGGCGAACGGCAGCGTGCGGGCGTCGGCCAAGATCACCGCGGCCCTCGCCGCGCTGCTCCTCGGCCCGGCCGCCGCGAGCATCTCGGGAGTCAGGTCGACGGCGATGACCGACCCGTCGGGCCCGACCGCCTCGCGCAGCGGCGGCAGCGCCCGCCCGGTCCCGCAGCCGACGTCGATCGCCACGCCGCCGGGCCGGATGCCCGCCTCGGCGACCGCCGCCCGGTACGCGGGGAGGTCGTCGCCGAACTTCGTGTCCCAGGTCGCGGCCCGGCAGCCGAAGAACGCCTGGGTCTCGGCGACGTACCGCTCGGCGACGTACCGCTCGCCGCTCGCGCCTCTCCAGCCCGGCGGCTGAGGCGATGGCATGGAATCATCATGCCGATGCGGAAGGTGACCATGCAAGGCCGCGCGACGGCGGTCACCGGCGGCGGGCGCTGGGGCGACCGGGGCTACTTCGTCGAGCCCACCAGGATCACCGGCACCCGCCCGGACATGAAGATCGTCCGCGAGGAGATTTTCGGCCCGGTCGTGGTCGCGGCGCCGTTCCAGTCGCTCGATGACATCGCCGCCGCCGCCAACGACTCCGAGTACGGCCTCGGCGCGGGCATCTGGACCAAGGACATCTCCAAGGCGCACGCGCTGGCGAAGAAGCTGCGGGCGGGCACGGTCTGGATCAACTGCTACAACGTCTTCGACGCCGCGCTGTCGTTCGGCGGCTACAGGCAGTCCGGCTGGGGCCGGGAGATGGGCCACGAGGCCTTCGAGGCCTACACCGAGGTCAAGGCGGTGACCGCGCAGCTGTAGTAGTAAGCGCGTCCGGCGGCGCCGCCAGCCGAGCCACGCGTACAGGGCGAGGATGGCGGCGGCCGCCGTGGCGGCTGCCTCGGCGATGGCGGCCACGGTTTTCTCCGTGTACCAGATGGGCTCGTACATGTTCGGTATGGGGCCGATGCTGCCGACGTTGATGTAGCGGTAGATCAGGAGCACGGCCAGTGCGCTGCCGGCCACCGCCGCGGCGGCCGAGTAGACGAAGCGGCCGCCGACCGCAAGGACCAGCAGGGCGGCGGCGGCCGAGACGCCCGCCTCGATCCTGAACAGGGTGCCTTGGGTGATCGTGGTGCCTATGAGGTCGTAGTTGGCGGCCAGATCGGCGTGCACGTACGCATCCACGGCCAGCCCGGCCGCGGTAATGACCCGAAGAGCCAGCAGGCCGGCCCGCGTGAGCGGGCCGGCCCCGGCGTGCAGGTCCCGGTGCGGGAACATGGCGAGCGGTCAGGTGTGGTAGTCGCTCACCGGGCGGGCCAGGTTAACGCTGGTGAAGGCGTTCGGCACCGGGTACTTGCCAAGGACGAAGTACAAGATCGCGGCGTGCTGGAATTCAACCGGCTGGATCGAGGCGGCGGTCTTGATTCCGGCCGGGCTCTTGATCACCGAGAGCGCGTTCTGGTAGGTCTCGCCGGCGGTGTTCTCCACCACCAGTGCCAGCTCCGCGAGCCCGGTCACGGTCGTCACCTTGGCGAAGGCCGCGTTGATGGTCGGCTGCAAGACCGGGTCGACCGCGGTGACGGGCTGCTTGCCCGCCGCCGTGAGCACGGCGTTCCACGCCTTCTGGTGATCTTCGTGCTGGGCCATCGCGGTCTGGGCGAAGGTCACCACCGCGGGCGGGACCGTGCCGAGCTTCCCGGCCGTGGCGGCCTTGATCCCGGCCATGTAGGTGGCGACACCGGAGTTCTCCAGGCTCGCCGCCATCGCGACGGCCTGCAGGTCCCCCGATAGCGCCTGGCCCTCACCGCCGGCCGCGGCGGCGGCCGAACCCGTGGCCGACGCGGTGGCCGACGCCGACGCCGGCGCCGAGGAGCTGGACGAGGAGCTGGTGCACGCGGCCAGCAGGGCGACGCTCGCGACGCCCCCGGCCGTGCCCGCCGCCCTGGTCAGGAACCGGCGGCGGTCGAACAGGAGCCGCTGCGCGGCGTCGCCGTCGCGGCCGGCGTCGCCCTGGGCGTGGATGTCCTCGGTCCACTCGGCCAGGCTGGCCTTCAGCGCGGGCATCGTGAGGTCGTGGTGGATGCCGTCCAGGTCCGCGGTCATGACGCGGAGCTCCGCTTCCGACAGGTGCGAGACGGGTTCGTTGGCGCTCATTTACATGGCTCCCTGGCTGGCTGGGGCGGCGTTGGTCGTCGGGTAGAAGGCGTTCGGGAATCCGACCGAGCCGGCCGCGGCGGGCAGCTTGGCGACCGGCGGCGGCAGGGTGATGTCGGCCGCGTCGCCGCCCTTCAGCAGCGCCTGCACCGCGAGCAGGGTGGAGACGTGCTGAGCCTCGACGCCCATGATGCTCGCGGTCACCTTCTTCGCGTTCGCGTTGCTGAGCAGGCTCATGTTGTTGACGTAGGTCTCGGCGGCGATGTTCTCGAGCTCGAGCGCGAGCGCGATCACCATCAGCGCGCCGGCCGAGGGAGACGCCTTGGTGATCGACGCGACCGCCGTGTTGACCACCGGCACGAAGGCCGGGTCGGGCTTGGTCTGCTCCGTGCCGCCGAGCGACTTGGTGGCGGCCTGGAAGGCGGCGAGGTGGTCGGCGTGCTGGCCCATCGTGGTCGTCGCGAACGCCTTGACGACCGGGTTGGCCGAGCTGCCGCCGATGTAGGGCAGCCCCAGCGCGGTCTTGTAGGTGCTGACGGCCAGCACCTCGATCGAGGACGCCGTCTGCAGGACCTGGACGTCGGTACCAGAAGCGGCGAACGCGGGGCTGCCGATGTAGTCCGCGATGGCCCCGATCAGCCCGGTGGCCGCCAGCAGCCCGCCCGCCCGCTTGGCGACCGAGGCCAGCCGCCGCCGGTTCTCGCCGGCGAAGGCGCGGTTCTCGTCAGGGTCCGGGCCGCTTCCTGCCCGGGTCTGGCGGCCCAGGTCGACCATGTCCGCCAGCGGCTCCTGCGCCGCTCGCAGGGCGTCGGCGTGGGTATCCCGCGATTGTTCGATTAGGCCGTTGAGGGCGGTCTCGTCGATCTCCACGTGCTCTCCTTGAGTGGGGCATATCCGGCTAAATGGTGCATATCCGGATGTGCGTGGCTACCGAACCACCAGCGTTCCGGTCATGTACTGGTGGATCGTGCAGAAAAACGGGTAACTGCCCGGCTTGTCGGGTGCCTTGAACGTCTTGGTCTGGTTGGGCCCGACCGGCCCGGTGCTGAACAGCGTCTGATCGGTCTTGTCGGTCAGCGTGTGCGTTACCGAGTCGTCGTTGCGCACCGTCACCACGGCGCCTGGCGCGACCGTGAGCGAATCGGGCGAGAACATGAAGTTCTTGATGGTGAACGTGTCGGTGGTTCCGGTTTTCTGGCTGGCGGGCGAGCCGGTGGCGCTGGCGGCCGCGGACGCGGACGCGCTGGCGGTCGCGGAAGCGCTCGAAGTGCTTCCGCACGCGGTCAGCGCCAGGGCGAGCATGAGTCCCGGCAACAGCAGCCAGCGGCTGTGATTACGTTTAGTCATATGGCATCGACGCAGAGTATTGTCTGATCGTGTTGATTTAGCCCGCTCGACACGCGATCCGTTGCCGGGTTGTTATCAGCGGCCTTCCTTTGGCCGCCCGGCCCAGACGACGGGCCCCATCGATGTCGATCGGCCCAATCGACAGGCCCGCCCCCCGCTGGCAGGCTTGACGGGTGGACGTCTCGTTCGGCACGATCTGGGAGGCCATCGCCCGCGACCAGCCCGACAGCGTGGCGATCTCGGAGCCCGGCCGGGACTACACGTTCGCCGAGTTCGACGACCGCGCCGCCCGTCTCGCGGCCGCGCTGACGGCGGCCGGCGTCGGCCCGGGCGACAAGGTGGCGTGCTACCTCTACAACGGCGCCGCCTACCTGGAGACGGTGTTCGCCGCGTTCAAGATCGGCGCCGTTCCGGTCAACGCGAACTACCGGTACACGCAAGACGAGCTGACCGCGCTGCTGGCCGACGCCGACGCCGCCGCCCTGGTGTTCAGCGGCGAGCTCGCGGCGAACGTGACGCACGCCGCGCGGGCGCTGCCCGCACTGCGCCTGACCGTCCGGGTGGGGGAGCCGCGGCCCGGCCCGGGGCCGGGCGCGCCCGAGCTCGAGGACCTGTACGCCGCGACCGCGCCGCGCCCGCCGCAGCCGCGCCCCGGCGCCGATCAGCTCTTCATGTACACCGGCGGCACGACCGGCAAGCCCAAGGGGGTGATCTGGCACCTGGCCGACCTGCTGAACTCGATGCAGGTCTCGGTCTTCCGGCGGCTCGGGGTGGACGAGACGCCGGGCACGCTCGACGAGATCGTCGCGGTCGCCCGGTCAGCCCGGGCCGCCGGCCGGACCCCGGTGATGATGCCGGTCGTCCCGCTGATGCACGCGACCGGCCTCTTCAACTGCATGGGGGCGCTGCTCGTGGGCGGCCGGGTGGTCACCGCGCGGCGCGGTCGGCTCGACCCGAGGCACGTCTGGGAGACAGTGGCGACGCAGCGGGTCCGCACCCTCGTGGTGGCGGGCAACGCGGTCTGCCAGCCGCTGGTCGACGAGCTGACGGCGGCCGAGCGGGCGGCCCGGCCGCACGACCTGAGGTCACTCGAGGCCGTCATCAGCTCGGGGACGGTGCTGAGCGACCGGCTCAAGCGCGCCCTGCACGAGCGGGCGGTCGTCACGATCACCGATGCGCTCGCGTCAAGCGAGGGCGGCCCGTTCGCCTTCGCGGTCACCTCGTCGGCGGCCGACCTCCCGTCCCGGTTCTTCCCCGTCGCGGCCACCCGTGTGCTGACCGCCGACGGCGCCGAGGTAACGCCGGGCAGCGGCCAGGTCGGGACCCTCGCCTTCGGCGGCCCGATCCCCGAGGGCTACTACAAGGACGCGGCGAAGACGACGGCGACGTTCCGCACCGTGGGCGGAACCCGCTACTCGATGCCGGGCGACCTGGTGACGGTGGACGAAGACGGTGCCATCCGCTTCCTCGGCCGCGGCGCCGGGGTGATCAACACCGGCGGTGAGAAGGTGCACCCGCAGGAGGTCGAGGACGTCCTGCTCGCCCATCCCGGCGTGACCGACGCGTCGGTCGTCGGCGTCCCCGACGAGACCTGGGGCGAGCGCGTGGTGGCGGTGGTCGCGACCCCGAGCGAGACGCTGACCGAGCGGGAACTGCGGGACGCGGTGCGCCGCCGCCTGGCCGGCTACAAGGTTCCCCGCGTCATCCTGCTGCTGCCGGCCCTCCCGCGCACCCCGACCGGCAAGCTTGAACTGGCCCAGATCCGACGCCTCGCCTCCGGCCAGCCGTCGCCACCGCAGCCCTGACCGCAGAGCATGCACACCGCTCGCGGCTTGCCAGAGCGAGCAGGTTCAGCGGCTCGCCGCAGACGATTCGGCGAGTTTCGCGCGCATCCACGGATAGGGATCGCGGAGCGGTCTGCGCACCTCACGTTGGCGCCGTTGGATGGCTTGCAGCGGCTCGCCGGCCGCATAGTAGCGTCCTCTCCCCTTCCCGTAGGGAGTCAGGACGCCGGCCGACGTTAGCGTGGCCAGGTCGCGCGAGGCGGTCTGCTCGGTTACCTGGGTGCGCTTGATGTAGCCCGCCCGCCGTACGCGATAGCCGAGCACCGCGTCGAACATTGCGTCAATGGCCCGGTCGGGCAGGGAATGCTCCCGGGCGAGCTCGTCGAGTTCAGACCACGCGGCTGCGGCCTCGTCGACGCGGCGCGCGACCGTCTGGGCTTGCATGTGATGAGCTCGCAGACTGAACGTCAGCCAGAGATGGGCGTCATCGCGTGGCTGCCAGGATCCGTGCCCCGTATGGGCGAGCGCGCTGTAGTAGTCCTCTGCATTGGCGCCCAGCCACTCCTCGATGCTTGAGAGCTCGGGCTCCCCGATATCCGAACGGGTGAGCACGAGCGTCGCCAGGGCCCGTGCCATCCGGCCGTTGCCGTCACGAAAGGGATGAATCATAGCCAGGTTCAAGTGCGCCATCGCGGAACGGACGACCGGATCGCTGCTGTGGCCGGTGTGCAGGCCGGCCGCCAGCGCCTCCATGAGCGCCGGGACATCGGCCGCGTCCGGTCCTTCGTAGACGACCTCGCCGCGGCGCTCGTCGTGGACGTAGACAGGTCCCTTGCGGTAGCGGCCCGGTGACTTACTCAGGTCATGGCTCAGCATCATGTAGTGCATGGCGCGAAGTTCGGTGGTGTCGAACGTGGCGTAGTCCGCATCGCTCATGGCCAGGACGTACCCCAGGGCCTGCCGGTAGCCCTCGATCTCAAGGAACGTCTGCTGGTCGGCCGAGAACGGCTCTTCGCCATCGATCGCCGCTGCGGCGTCATCTTCGGCGACGTCATAGCCCTCAATGCTGTTCGAGCCGCGGATGTTGCGTGCCAGCGCCGAACGGCGCAGGCTGCCCTCCCAGCGGCGTGGGGTCCGGAGGACGTGCCGAAGATCCTTGCGCATCTGATGGATCTCGCCTAGCGCGATGTCATCCTCGCTGGTCAATGGCGGCGCCGCCGAGCAAAGCTGTGCAGTCGTCCCGCGCGGCGCCGACGGCCGGGTTCGGGGCGGGGCGCGGACTTGGCAGCGGCGGGAGTACCGTCTACCCACGTTGCTGACTAAATGGGGAGGACTGCCGTGACCGGTGCCGTTGACCTGGCTGACTTGACGGGGATCTATCGGGATCTGCACGCGCATCCCGAGCTCGCGTTCGCCGAGCACCGGACGGCCGGGATCGTGGCCGCGCGACTGCGTGACCTCGGCTACCAGACGACTACGGGCGTCGGCGGCACCGGCGTCGTCGGCCTGCTGGCCAACGGCGACGGCCCGACGGTGCTGCTCCGGGCCGACATGGACGCGCTCCCGGTGCTCGAGCGGACCGGCCTCGACTACGCGTCGGCCGACCGCGGCAAGAGCGCCGACGGCAAGGACGTGCCGGTGATGCACGCCTGCGGTCACGACGCCCACGTCACCTGCCTGCTCGGCGCGGCGGCCGAGCTGGCGGCGGACGCGGGGAGCTGGAGCGGCACCCTGCTGCTCGTCTTCCAGCCCGCGGAAGAGATCGGCGAGGGCGCCCAGGCGATGATCGACGACGGCCTGTTCGACCGGTTCGGGGTTCCCGACGTGGTGCTCGGCCAGCACGTCGCGCCGTTGCCGGCCGGCCTGCTCGGCGTCAGGTCCGGCCCCGCGTTCGCCGGCGCGGACTCGCTCCGCGTGGTGCTGCACGGCCAGGGCGGCCATGGGTCCCGCCCGGAGACCACGGTGGACCCGGTGCTGATGGCGGCCGCGACGGTGCAGCGGTTGCACGGGATCGTCTCCCGGGAGGTATCGGCCGCCGACGCCGCCGTCGTCACGGTCGGCGCGCTGCGCGCGGGCACGGTGTCCAATGTCATACCGGACGAGGCCGAACTGCTCCTCTCGGTCCGCAGCTTCGATCCGGCGGTGCGCGACAAGCTGCTCAAGGCGATCGAGCGCATCGTCACCGCCGAGGCCGCCGCGTCGGGTGCCTCGGCCGCGCCCGAGATTACCTCGCTGGGCTCGTTCCCGGTGGTCGTGAACGACCCGGCCGCGTGCGCTCGGGTCAGCGACGCCTTCGCCGCGGGCATCGGCCCCGGGCTGGTGCTCGACCCGGGCCCGGTGACCGGGAGCGAGGACGTCGGGCTGCTCGCCACCGCGGCCGGCGCCCCCTGCGCCTACTGGCTGCTCGGCTGCGCCGACCCGGCCCTCTTCGGCGCGATCACGTCGCTGGACGAGGCCCGCGCGATCATCGAGACCCTGCCGTCCAACCACTCGCCGCTGTTCGCGCCGCTGATCGAGCCGACCGTGCGCACCGGGGTGGCGGCGCTGACCAGCGCCGCCCGCGCCTGGCTGGCCTCCGCCGGCTGAGCCGCCGAGCGCCCAATTGAGCGCCCATTGAGGGCGCACGACCAGCAATCTGCCCGAAAGGCGATATTTGTCGGCTCGGTAACTTTTGGTCATGGTTAGGCCGCTGACCTGCGGACCAACCCCGGGCGCCGATGAGGCTCGGGCGCAATGCCCCCATACAATAGTGGGTTAGGGGGCATAGTGGATCTATTTCCGCGTGAACGCAATGGTCGCGACGAGCTGGCCGGCATGCGTGACATGGTGGCGAGTTTGCCGGTCGCAATCGCCTACCTCGCGGGGCGCGATCATGTCTTCGAGTTCGTAAACGAGGAGTTCCGCCAGCTCATCGGCGGTCGTGACGTGCTTGGTCTCTCGGCCCGTGAGGCGCTGCCTGAACTCGCCGGATCGGGACGCTTCGAGCTCATGGACATCGTGCTGGAATCCGGGCGGCCGGTGCGAGGCCATGAGGCCGGGCTCTCGCTGCGCCGCTTCGACGGGGATCCTGAGCAGGTCTTCGTCGATTTCATCTATCAACCGGTGCGGAACGCCGAAGGTACTCCGGCCGGGTTGTGGCTGTTCACGGCGGACGTCACCGCCAATGTCCGGGACCGGCTCGGGGGCTCGGCGCTGGCCGCGCAATTGATCGAGACCGAGGAACGCTACCGGACGCTTTTCCAGACCCTGCCGGAGGGAGTCATTTACTACGCCGCCGACGGGCTGATCATGGAGGCGAACCCGGCCGCGCGCGAGATCCTGGGCATCGACATGGAGAAGATACTCACCTGGCCGCTGCCGACGGCATCGCACGCGGTGCACGAGGACGGCTCGCCCTTTAAGCCCGAGGAGCTTCCGATCAAGGTCGCGCTGCGGACCGGCAACGTGGTCGTCGACGCCGTGATGGGCGTGCAGCACGCCCGGACCGACGAGCAGCGGTGGCTGAGAATCACCGCCGTGCCGGACGCCCGGGACGCCGACGGCCGTCCGCAGCGCGCCTACGCGATGTTCCGGGACCTGACCGACGAGCGCCGGGTGGCCGCCGCGCTGCGGGAAGGGGCCGAGCTGATGGGCCGGCTGCGCGACGCCAACGTGCTCGGCGTGGGGCTCGTCGGTGAAGACGACGGGCTGCGCGAGGCTAATGACGCCTATCTCGACATCATCGGCTACACCAGGGACGATCTGGCGGCCGGCCGCATCGACCGGCGGACGCTCTCCCTGCCGCAGTACCGGGCGGTCGAGGACGACGCCATGGCGCAGCTGCGGCGTTCCGGTGCCTGCCGGCCGTTTGAGAAGGAGTACCTGCACCGGGACGGGCACCGGGTGCCGGTCCTCATCGGCGCCGCCACCGTCAGCCGCAAACCGCTGCGCTGGGTATCGTTCGTCGTCGATCTGACCGCGCGGCAGCGGGCCGAGCGCGAGCGGGCCGAGATCCTCGCCCGCGAGCGGGTCGCGCGCAGCGAAGCCGACAACGACAGGGAGCGGCTCACGTTCCTGCTCCGGGCGGGCAGCCTGGTCGCGGCGGCGCAGGACCGACACGAGCTTCTCGAGCGCGCCTGCCAGGTGGTGGTGGACAGCCTGGCCGACTTCTGCATGGTCTTCCTGCCCGACGGGGACGGGCTGCGGGCGACTGCGATCGCCTACCGCGACCCGGCCCGCGGCACGCTGTCGGTTGACCTCAGCGACCAGACGGTCCCTGCCACCCATCGGGCGGCGGTCGCGACCGCCTACGCCACCGGCACCAGCCAGGTGGTGGGCGACGTCTCGGCCTGGATGGCCCACCGCAGCGAAGCCAGCCCGATGCTGGGCGACATCTTGGCCGGGCTGGAGACCGAGACCGTGCTGGCCGCTCCGCTCATGGTCGACCGGCGCCCGCTCGGCGTCCTCGCCGTCGGCCGCAGCCCGCGCAGGCCCGATTTCGGGGAAACCGACATCGCGGTGATCGAGGAGCTCAGCCGCCGGGTCGGGGTCGGGCTCGCCAACGCCGACACCTTCGCCCGCGACCACAGCGTCGCCGAGACCCTCCAGCGCTCCGTCCTCCCGGACGCCCTCCCCAGCATCGCCGGGCTGGACCTGGCGGTGCGCTACATCCCGGGGACCGACGACATTGACGTCGGCGGTGACTGGTACGACGCCTTTCCGCTCGACGACGGCCAGGTCGGGCTGGTCATCGGCGACGTCGTGGGCCACAGCATCACCTCGGCGTCGATCATGGGCCAAGTGCGCAACCTGCTCCGCGCGTACGCGATCGATCAGCCTGACCCCTCGGACGTGCTCGCGCGCACCAACGGGGCGCTGAGCCGCCTGCTTCCCGAGGCGATGGCCACCGCGGTCTACGCCGTACTCGACTTGGCCAACGGTGACCTTCGGTACGCCAACGCCGGACATCCGCCGCCGGTCTGCTCTACTGGCGACGACCACATCGAATACCTGGACGATGCCATCGGCACCATGCTCGGCGCCGAGAGCGGCGGCGCCTTCACCGTCGGCCACCGACGGCTCGCGGTGGGAGCCAGGCTGCTGTTCTACACCGACGGGCTCATCGAACGCCGGCGGCAGGATATCGCCGAGGGCTTCAGCGCCCTCGCCGACGCGATGCGCGCGGCCGGCGGCCTCAGCGCGGAGCGGACCTGCGCCGCCGTCCAGCGCGAGCTTCTCAGCGGCATCACGCGCACGGACGACGTCTGCCTCCTGGCCGCCAGGCTCACCCGCTGACGAGCGGCCCGCGCCCGGCCCGACCCGCCGCGCTCGCTATTCGAGGGTCGCGGCCGGGCGGGGGTGCGGGCTGGGCAGGTCGAGCCGGAACCACGCCACGTGGCAGGCCTCGTCGCCGTCGATGCCCCAGTTGCCGTCGCCGGCAATGGAGGCGAGAGCGGTGAGCCCGTGCCTGCGCCGGTCGCTCGCCCACTCGCCGCCCTGATCAATGACCTCGACCCAGGCGTAATCGTCCGGATAGAGCGTAACTCGGACGGTAAACGAGCCGGCCGGACGACCGGAACGGCTGTGCAGGATGGCGTTGGTAGCCAGTTCCGACGTAATAAGAACGAGGTCGTCGGATAGCGCGCAGCCGTCGGTGATCGCGGTCATGTCCGCGCACACCTCACGCACCTGCTCCATCGTGCCGAGGTAGGAACGCTCGAAGGCGGTTGCCCGCGGCCGGGCTACCCTGACTCTGCCCAGCGGAGTAAACCGCTGGTCATGACCGCGTGCCTGGTTCATCCCGGATCCCTGCTGCCAGGGCGGTGTCCCGCCGTGGACATTTTGGCAAATCTATCTCGTCATCCCTGGTCAAACTGGGCGGGGGCCTCTGTTTTCACGCTTTATTCACTAGTTTTAACACTTTATTCACGCCAGCTAAACATGAGAATCACAAACGTGAAAGATCAAATTCAGTCGCCCGAACGGTCCGTGATTCCACCCAAAGGCCCGCTACCTGCAAACGGTTGCGGTCGGCCCGGCCGCGCGCCGCGCGGGCGCCCAGAGGAGAATCGTCCGGATCGTCAGCGAGCAGGGAGGCAGGATGAGCGAGTCAGCGGACGTGCCGGTGGTCCGCCAGCGCGGGCTGTGGTTCGAGGAGCTCCAGACCGGCGTGCTGTACAAGCACGCGCCCGGGCGGACGCTCAGCGAGGCGGACAACACGCTGTTCAGCACGATGACGATGAACCCGCAGTCGCTGCACCTGGACGCCGCCTTCAGCGAGCACACCGAGTTCGGCGAGCGACTGGTCAACAGCCTGCTGACGATGTCGGTGCTGGTCGGGCTCTCGGTCGGCCACCTGACCCAGGGCACGATCGTGGCCAACCTGAGCTTCGGCGACGCGCGCTTCCCGGCCCCGGTCCGGCACGGCGACACGATCTACGGGGAGACCACCGTGCGCGAGAAGCGGCTGTCGTCGAGCCGGCCGGGCCAGGGCATCGTGGTCTTCGAGCACGTGGCCAGGAACCAGCACGGCGAGGTGGTGGCCCTGGTGACCAGGACCACGCTGATGCGCTGCCGCCCGCCCGGCGACGGCGAGCCCGCCGACCAGGCCTAGCGGGCCCGGCGGGCCTGGCGGGCCCGGCCCACACCCATCGCACCGAGCCGGACGGTCGGGTCCCGAGGCCGACCTAGACACAACGTTCTCATCGTCACCACGCGCAACAAGCCAGTCGGACATAGGGGTCAGCGTGGGCCGTTCGGGTCGTATAGACAGGTCGTATAGCGCCCCAAACGGCCCACGATGACGCCCGCAGTCGGAAAACGCGGCCCCCAACAGCACACGATCCCGGAGACGGCGGCCAGGCGGTTAGAGTGGCCGGGTGAACTCTGGCCTCCCGCTGCGCTCGTTCCCGTTCGACGGGGAGGGGGTGACCGCCGTCGTCACCACCAGGCACGGCGGCGTGTCGGTCGGCCCCTATGCCAGCCTCAACCTGGGCGCCCAGGTCGGGGACGACCAGGGCGCGGTTCGGCAGAACCGGGGCCGGGTGGCCGCCGCCCTCGGCGTGGACCGGCTGACCATCGCCGCCCAGCGGCACACGAACCGGGTGGCGGTCGTCGACCGGGCCAACGCCGGCCGCGGTCACGACGGCGTCGCGGGCTCGGTGAGCGCCTTCCCGGCCACCGACGGGCTGATCACCGACCTGCCCGGCACCGCGCTGGCGGTCGTGGTGGCGGACTGCGCCCCCGTCGTGCTGTTCGACCCGGTGCACCGGGCGATCGGGGTCGCCCACTGCGGACGCGCGGGAACGGTCAGCGGCATGCTGCCGAACACCGTCGAGGCGATGGCACAGGCCTATGGCAGCAGCCCCCAGGATCTGCTGGTGGGCATCGGCCCGACGATCCGGGCCGACAGCTACGAGGTCGGCGATGCCGAGGCGGCGGAGGTAACGGCGGCGTTCGGACCCGACGCGGCCGGCCTGCTCACGCCGACCCGGCCCGGCCACTGCACGCTCGACCTGGTCGGGGGCCTGCGCGTCCAGCTCCGCCGGGCGGGCGTCAAGGACGCCAACGTCCACGACATGGACATCGACACCAGAACCAACGCCGAGGACTTCTTCTCGCACCGCGCCGCGCGCCCCTCCGGCCGGTTCGCCGCCGTGGCGCTGCTCCCGTCGGTCCCGTCCTGACTGAAGCGTCGCGCGAACGCCGGTGGCAGTCGCCCCGGTCCGTTCGAGCTGACGATCTTGATTTATCCCGAACGGACCGAGGTGACTGTCATCCCGCCAGCAGCTCCGGCAGCGCGGCGACCGCGACCGCCCAGTCGGGCGTGGCCGGGTCGATCAGCGTGAAGTGGTCGCCGAACGTCTGCATCAGGCGCGC
>Ga0302314_10011560_pt1 | contig 15392 bp, 15 predicted proteins | sample III_Palsa_N2_3_FD_200533 | JGI IMG/M metagenome (GOLD analysis project Ga0302314, IMG submission 200533) | Peat permafrost microbial communities from Stordalen Mire near Abisko, Sweden - III_Palsa_N2_3 | ecosystem: Environmental > Terrestrial > Soil > Palsa > Peat permafrost | place: Sweden...
CCTGCCGCACTCGCTGCGCATGACCATCGGCACCGAGGAAGCCAACCGCCTCGTGCTCGACGGCCTGCGCGACTTCGTGGGCGGCAAATGAACGCCACGCCGCCATTCCAGAAGATCGCGCTGATCGGCTTCGGCCTGATCGGCGGCTCGATTGCGCGCGCGGCGCGGGCGCAGGGCTTGGCCGGAGAAATCGTCACTACCGCGCGCTCGGCCAAAACCCGCGCGCGGGTGGCCGAGCTCGGTATCGTCGACCGCGTGGTAGAAACCAATGCGGAAGCCGCAAGGGATGCCGATCTGGTGATCCTGTGCATCCCGGTCGGCGCCTGCGGCCCGGTCGCGGTGGAAATCGCCGGCCATCTCAAGCCCGGTGCGATCGTATCCGACGTCGGCTCGGTCAAGGGCGCCGTGGTGCGCGATATGGCGCCGCATTTGCCGGCCGGCGTCCATTTCGTGCCGGCGCATCCGGTCGCCGGCACCGAACACTCCGGTCCGGATTCCGGTTTCCCCGAACTGTTCATCAACCGCTGGTGCATCCTGACGCCACCCGAGGGCACCGATCCGGACGCGGTCGAAAGACTTCGCGCGTTCTGGGCGGGGATGGGTGCCAAGGTCGAGACCATGACGCCCGACCATCACGATCTGGTGCTAGCGATCACCAGCCATCTGCCGCATCTGATCGCCTACACCATCGTCGGCACCGCCGACGAACTCGGTCAGGTGACATCGTCGGAAGTGATGAAATTCTCCGCCGGCGGTTTTCGCGACTTCACCCGTATCGCCGCTTCCGATCCGATCATGTGGCGCGACGTTTTCCTCGCTAACAAGGAAGCGGTGCTGGAAATGCTCGGCACCTTCAACGAGGATCTCTCCAAGCTCACCCGCGCGATCCGCCGTGGCGACGGCGAAGCGCTGTTCGAGCATTTCACCCGCACCCGCGCCATCCGCCGCGGCATCGTCGAGATCGGCCAGGATTCCGCGGCACCCGATTTCGGCCGGCCGCATGCGCTGTTGGGAAAGAAGCCGGAATAAGCCTCGAACGCGAATCGCCGGACTTGAGCCTACGGGCCCAGTCCGGCCGGTAGCATGTCAATCGACTCTGACGGATCGGTGCGCTCTGGCGAACGCCGAGTGCGACCCGGTGCGGGCCCGCGCGAAATGGCTACGATGCGGCAGCGACGCGAATGCGTCAGGCGGTGCGAATGCATACGGTGCCGGTGTGGATCCGGCGTGCAGTATATCGGCATCCGGATGATAAAACGCGGCTGCGCCGGGCTCCTGGACCGCGGCTTGCGCAAACACCGGTGTTGCAATGGCATTCGATAGAATGAGGATAGCGGCAAGAACCTTGAAACTGGTCATTGATCAATCTCCGGACTGGCTGACCCGTCGCGTATCTGCGCAGGCCGCCTGATAACCAAGACTGATATCTGGGGTCGGCATTCCCGAATGCGCGCCTGGTTTTGCAAATGCGGTATCACGGTTTAGCGATCAGAATTTCGCAACAAACCCGCAGACACAGCAATTTCTCCAACGCGGTCCGGCGAGAGCGGTGACGCATCTCAATACAGCGGCGGAATCTGCGCGACCTTGAGCGGACCTATAAATACGGCGCCATCGACAAAGCGCAGCGGAAACGCCCGCGCTTTCTTGCCTTCCAGCACCGCTTCCTTGCCGAGCGCGTTGATCCCGGCGGCGACGCCGACATTGGCGTTCTGCTTCACCGCCTTGCCGAGGCCGGGAATCGCGCGGTCCAGCGCGCCGAACAGATTATTGAGGTCCTGGGTCTTCACCCCGGGCGCGACGCGATCGAGAGTGGCCTGCGGCACGCCTTCATCGAGCATCTTCTCGATGCCGAGCGCCGGAATCACCTTCTCGATGCCGGCGACCGTCATCTGCAACTCGCCGTCGAGACGGCCATTGACGCTGAGCCCAAGCGTACCGCTGGCCACTGCGATCAGATCGCCTTGTTGAATCCGCGACTGCACGATCTCGACATGGCCGCCGGCGGCCTGGAGTTCGCGAAACCGCTGCGGCCACGGCTTGGGCGAGAAATCCTTCAAGCCGCTCAGCAGCGTCCGCACGTCGGCGTCGAACGGCTCGGCCAGCAGCGGATGCAATCCCTGAATGCTGCCCTTCGTGATCCGCAGCACGGTTTCGATCACCGGATGATCCGCTGGCGAGCCTTCGGCAAAACGGCCGTGCAGCTCGATATGTTGGGCACGCGCCAGCGGCGTCGACACCGATCCGTCGATGCGATCGATCGCGGGATCCTCGAACACCAGGGAGGCGCGCTGCGGAACGGCCGGCAGCCCCACCACGCTGCTGCGGGCGGTGCGCCAGTTCACCGTCATCGAGGGCTGGCCGTGATCGGAAATCGTCGCCGGCGCGGTGAATTCCGCGATCAGCAATTTCGGATCGTAGACCTGCGCGACCACCAGGATTTCGCCGAGCTTGGCGGTGACAGGCGTCTCTGCCGCGGCCCCCGCCGTTTGCGACACCAGCGATACGCTGGCGCCGTCGCAGCGCACTTCCAGGCGGAACGGGTAGCCGGCCACCGAGCGTTTGGCGCAATCGTAGACCCGGCCGGACTTCGCCTCCTGCGCGCGCCAGGCGTCGGCGGAGACATCGACCTGGGAGGCGGCATAGAACCAGAACGCGCTCCACGCCACCGCGGCGATCACCAGCAGGACAGGCATGAAGAAAAGGCGCCAAAGCGGGCGCCGGCGCGGCGCGGGGGTCATGTCGGACATGGGCGGTCTTTGACCACTGATTTTGTCAATAAAGCGATGCCTGCACGCTATGGTTAAGTTAACGGCTTTTCAGGCCCTGCGAAACTCTGCTAGGCGTGCGCGCGATGCCAGCGAAAATCCTGTCCGACGTGACCTTGTCCCAAGAAGACCCACAACGCGATCTGCAAGCCGACCTGTGGGTGTTCGGTTACGGCTCGCTGATGTGGCGGCCGGGCTTTGAATTCATCGAGCAGGTACCGGCGCGGCTGATCGGCGAGCATCGCGCGCTGTGCGTCTACTCGTTCGATCATCGCGGCACCCCCGAAAAACCCGGCCTCGTGCTCGGGCTCGACCGCGGCGGCGCCTGCCGCGGCATCGCGTTCCGGGTCGCGGCCAGGCTTCGCCACGACACCATCGAATATTTGCGTGCCCGCGAGCAGACCACCAATGTCTATCGCGAGGTGATGCGTTCGGTCTGGCTCGAAAACACAGCCCGGCAACGCATCAGCGCGCTGGCCTATGTGGTCGATCGCGGCCATGTGCAGTATGCCGGGCGGCTCTCATTGGCCGAGCAGCTACGCTATGTCGAGCAGGGCCACGGCCGTTCCGGCAACAACCGCGACTATGTGCTGTCCACCGTGAAGTCGATCGAGGCGCAGGGTTTTCGCGATTCACAATTGCATCAGCTGGCGCTGATGCTGCACGACAGCGCGCCGCTGCATCGTTAGCCTCTGATTCAACCTGGTTGAATCAGAGGCTAACGATGGCTTTTTGTTTGAGCATGATCCGGAAAACCCGTCCCCACTTTTCCGGATCATGCTTTAGAGCGATCCCTTCGCCGAGACCCGGCTCGGCACCCGGCCGAACAATTGGGCCTGCTCCTGCCGTGCGACCTCGACCAGCCGGCCGGTGGCGTCTTCGATCTCGGCCGAGACCCGCGCGATGAATTCGCGCCGTGACAGGCCTGGCGGCAGCGGATCGAGAAACTCGACCACCAGCGTGCCGGGATAGCGCATGAAGGTGCGGCGCGGCCAGAACAGTCCCGAATTGAGCGCCACCGGCAGACAGGTCACGCCGCAATCGACATAGACCTGAGCCACGCCGGTCTTGTAATGCGGCGGCGCGTCCACCGGCGTGCGCGTGCCCTCGGGGAAGATAATCAACTGCCGGCCGCGCCGGACTTCCTCGCCGGCCCGTCGCGTCATCGCCAAGAGCGCGCGGCCGCCGGCCTCGCGATCGACCCCGATCATATTCGACTTGACCAGATACCAGCCGAACAGCGGAATCCATTTCAGCTCGCGCTTGAGGATAAACAGCGGCTGATCGAAGAATTGCAGCAGCGCGAAGGTTTCCCACATCGACTGGTGTTTCGATGTGACGATCAGCGGGCCCTTGGGAATTTTCTCGAGCCCGCGATATTCCACTTTGGTGTTGCAGATCACCCGCATCAGCCAGATGCTGCTGCGCGCCCAGTATTTGGCGATGGTCATGATGGCCCAGCGCGGCATCAGGTAGGTCGGGATGCCGAGAATCACCCAAAACGCCAGCACGAGGTAAAACAGCACGTTGAAGACCAGCGAACGCAAGAAAATCGAAACCATCGAAAACCCGATCAATTGGCTTGAGCCGTAGCTGGCCGGTGCGGCGCAAGCGATCCGGTCGGCGGTTCCGCGGCCTCGGGCATCAGGTCGAGACCGGCATCGGCCAGGCGCACCCGCACCGCGGCGGCAACGTATTTGACGTACTCCGACAGCACCAGCCGGAATGTTCCGCCACTCGTCCACCACGGTTCGTCGCGCCATTTGTCGCCGACCACGGCGTATGGAATTAGCGCGATATCAGGCATCGCGTGTGACAGTTCGACGATGGCGCGCGGCATGTGGTAATTCGACGTCACCACGATCAGCGACTTGAAGCCGCGCTCATGCGCCCAGCGCCGCGTCTCCGCCGCATTGCTGCGGGTGTTGACGGCGGAGCGGTCGAGATCGACGCAACAGCTCAGCAATGGCTGGCTATCGGGCAACGACCGGGAAATGTCGCTGACGTCGTTGGTCGGACGTACCCCCGAGATCAACAGCCGCTTGCCATAGCCGTCAGCCAGCAATTCCATCGCGTCCGACACCCGCGATGAGCCGCCGGTCAGCACCACGATGCCGTCGGCATTGCCGGCGGGCTTTGTCTCGGCCCCGCGTAACTGCGCGACAAACCCGGCAAAGCCGATCAAAACCCCGACCAACATCGTCGCCAACACGGCAACGATCGCCGCGCGCAGCAAGCCCCGCGGCGGCGATGAAATGTCTGGCGGATTCTGGTTCGTCGCCAAATTCATGCGATGCGGACAGTCCCTTTTCCCCAGGTCAAGTCTAGAACGTTTTCAGGCCAAATGGAGTCCGGTTGACGCAGTATTCCGGCCCGACGCCCCGATCCAGACCGCCTCAATCGATATCATTCAGCGTGGCGAACAGCGTGCGCCGCGAGGCCCAGGCGGTGATCGCCGCGATCAGCATCGCCTGCGCCGCCAGCGCCAGGTAGCCAGACGGGCGCAGCGAAAACGTGCCCAGCAAGGCTGCGAATTGATCCCCGACCGGGGTGCCGGAGAACCAGCCGGCGATCGATTCGGAGAACCCGAACATCAGCATTGCGACGCCGCAGCCGATCACGCCGCCCTGCAGGCCGAGCCGCAGGAAATGCCGCAGGAAGCGATTGGCGATATAGCGGTCGCCGGCGCCGACAAAGTGCAGCACTTCGACGATCGGACGGTTGGCCGCCATCGCACCGCGGGTGGCAAACGATACCGAAATGATGGTCGCGACAATCACCAGCGCCAGGATGCCGATGCCGGCAAATACGGTAGCGCCGGTCATCGACCGCATCCGCTCGATCCAGGCGCGGTGGTCGTCGACGCTGGCGGTCGGCGCCGCCTGCGTCACCCGGACCCGCAGCGCGGCGAGATCGAGCGCGGTGCCCGGCGTCACCCGCGCGACGATGACCCGCGGCACCGGCAGATCGTCGAACGAAAGCCCGCTGCCGAGCCAGGGCTCCAGCAGCTTGGCGGATTCCTGCTTGGTGAACGGCCTGACCTCGACGATCCCGGGCTGGGCGCGGACCGCCTCGGTCGCCGCCACCGCGTCACGGTCGAGATCGCGCCCGGCCAGCGGGCGCACCTGAATGGTGATTTCGCTGGCGACTTCGGACTGCCACTCCGCCGCCGACGCGCTCACCAGCAGCACTGCGCCGGTCGTGATCGAGGCGAGGAACGTCATGATGGCGACGACCGCGACCAGCGCACGGCCGGAGATCGAGGCCCGCGGCACGATCGGCGACAGATTGCGCGCCCGCGCCGGCACCTGCGGGCGTTCGCGCCCCAGATCCACCAGCGGGCCATGCTCGTCGTCGATCCTACTCATAGATGTGCAACCGTCCCTGGTGCAGTACCAGCCGCCGCGCCTCGTATTGATCCATCAGGGTGATATCGTGGGTCGCGATGATCACCGCGGTGCCGGACTTGTTCAATTCGATAAACAGCCGCAGCAGCCGCCGCCCCAGCGTCGGATCGACGTTGCCGGTCGGCTCATCCGCCAGCAGCAGATGCGGCCGCGAGATCACGGCGCGGGCGATCGCGGCGCGCTGCTTCTCGCCGCCGGACAACACCGGCGGCAGCGCATCCATGCGCTCGCCGAGGCCGACCCATTTCAGCAGGTCGATCACCTCCTTGCGATAGCTCGATTCGTCGCGGCCCATCACCCGGAACGGCAGCGCGACATTTTCGTAGGTGGTCATGTGATCGAGCAGGCGGAAGTCCTGCAGCACGATGCCGATCCGCTTGCGCAGGTCCGCAATCTCGTCCTTGCCGAGCAGCGAGACGTCATGGCCGAACAGATTGACCAGGCCGCGGGTCGGCCGCAGCGACAGAAACAACAGCCGCAACAGCGAGGTCTTGCCGGCGCCGGAGGGTCCGGTGAGGAACTGGAAGGAGTGGGCGGGAATCAGGAAACTGAGGTCGCGCAGAATCTCCGGGCCGAGCCCGTAACGCAATCCGACATTTTCGAACCGAACCAAGCTCAGCTCCGTTCGATATGGGGCACGACCGGCCACCTGAAACCGAAGGCCCGCAGCTCGCTGGTATCGCTGTGGCTGCGAACCCAACGAAACGGTTGTGCTTCGATTATGGTTTCCGGTTCGTTAACGGTCGCCTTGTAGCATCTGCGCAGCGTCATTGTGGATAGTCGCTCCATGCACATCGTTTGCCCCCATTGTACAACGTCCTACGCCATTGATCCGGCCACCTTGGGCGCGGCTGGCCGTAACGTCCGCTGCTCCCGCTGCAAGGAGGTCTGGCTGGCGCGGCCGGAGGATGCGACCGAAATGGCCTCGGCCTCATCAGCGATGGCAGGCGCCGGCCAGGCCGCCAATACCGACGCCGCCTCCGAATGGGAAGCCATGGCGCGCGAGGACGATGGCGCCGACCAGGACACCCCTGTCGTCGACAGCCCGTCGATCTCGGCCGACTGGCCGGCGGCGTCGCAGGCCGATTCCGACTGGGCGGCGATGGCCCGGTCCGACGAACAGGATGGCGAGGCCGAGCGTCCGCGGCGCCTGGCGCGGCTGCGGCAAATGTTCAGGCTTCCGGCGTTGAAGCCGTCGGCATGGCTGCCGGGTTCCGACCGGTCATTCGGAGGCCTGCCGACGGCGTGCGCCGCGATGGGCGCGCTGGTGCTGGCGCTGGTGATCTGGCGCGTCGACGTGGTGCGGCTGCTGCCGCAGACCGCGTCGTTCTACAAGATGGTCGGCCTCGAGGTGAACCTGCGCGGGCTCGTCTTCAAGGACGTCAAGATCTCCACCGAAACCGTGGAAGGCAAGCCGGTGCTGGTGATCGAGGGCGCGATAACAGGCGAAGCCAGCAAGCCGGTCGAACTGCCGCGGCTGCGCTTTAGCGTGCGCGACGCGCAAGGCGCCGAGATCTACGCCTGGAACGCGGTGCTGCAGCAGCCGGTGCTGAAACCCGGTGAAACAGCCTGGTTCAAGTCGCGGCTGGCCTCGCCGCCTCCGGAAGGGCGCAATATCGACGTACGCTTCTTCAGCAAGCGGGATATCGCCAGCGGTAACATATGAGCGGACCGCAGCGTCCCGCTCGCCAATGACGGTGTTTGAATGCCGCGCGTATTGATTGCCGACGATGAAGACTCGATGCGGACGCTGGTGGCGCGCGCCATCGCGATGGACGGCCACGACACCGTCACCGCCGAAGACGGCGCCGAAGCGCTGGAAATCCTCAACCGCGAACAAGGCGCCTTCGATCTTTTGCTCACCGACATCCAGATGCCGGTGATGGACGGCATCGCGCTGGCGCTGACCGCGGCGCGCGATTTTCCGGATCTGACGATTTTATTGATGACCGGCTTTGCCGCCCAGCGCGAACGCGCCTCCGGCCTCAACGCCATCGTCCATGACGTGGTGACAAAACCGTTTTCGGTCGCCGACATCCGCGCCGCCGTCGCCGGCGCGCTGGCGGCGAGGAAGAGCGGCCACGCTTAACGCTTCAACTCGTCATTGCCGGGCTTGACCCGGCAATCCATCCTTTCGGCAAGACTCTTTCGAAGATGATGGATACGCGGGTCAAGCCCGCGTATGACGGTCGTCACGAGGACGAAGCCGCCAGCTCTAGACCAAAACCCTAATAATCCTTCAGCAGCCGCTCGATGTAATCGAGTTCGATCTGCGGGCGCTGCGGATCGGCGAGGCGGCGGCGGAGTTCTTCGAGAATCCGGCGAACCCGCTGCACGTCGATCTCGCCTGGAATCTTCACCGTCAGGTCGTCGCCGAATTCGCGCCCGTGCAGCGGCCGTCCGGCCGGGTCGGTCTGGACGCCGCCGCTCTGCTGCCGGCCGGCGCGGGTGCCGGGGCCATCGCCCTGGCCGTCCCCTTCGCCCTGCTGCATCGCTTCGGCAAGGCTCTGGGCGCCCTTGCGCAAGCCCTCCAGCGCCTGGCCTTGCGAATCCACCGCACCGTCGGCGTTGCCTTCGCCCAGCCTGCCGTCGGCATCGCCCATCGCGCCGTCGGCCTGGCCGAGACCGTCCTGGTCGCCGTCACCCTGCTGCGGATCGCCGTCCTGGCCCGGTTGACCCTTCTCGCCGCGCTGGCCCTGTCCCATGCCGCGCTTGGCGAGTTCCTGCTGCAATTTCTTGAGCCGGTCGTGCAGGCCCTGCTGGTCCTGCTGCAGGTCGCCCATGCTTGGGTCGCCCTGCTTGCCGCGGGAGCGGTCGCGCCGCGAATCCTGGCCTTGCTTATAGGTCTTGTCGCGCAATTGCTGTTGCTTGCGGATCATGTCGCCAAGCTCGTTCAGCGCCTGCTCCATGTCGCCGTCGCCGGACTGGCCGGGCTGCGCCAGTTGCGGATTTTCCAGCATCGACTGCAGCTGATCGAGCAATTGCTTGGCAGCTTCCTTGTCGCCGGAGCGCGAAAGCCGCTCCATGCGGTCGATCATGCTGTTGAGATCCTGCTGGCGCATCACCCGGGTATTGGGATCGAGCGGGCGCGCCAATGCTTGCGGATTGGTGCGCGCCTGCTCGGCAAGCTGGCGCATGAAATTGTCCAGCGCGGCGCGCAGATTGTCGGTGAGCTTCTTGATTTCCTCGTCGCTGGCGCCGTTTTCCAGGGCCTGCTTGAGCGCATCCTGCGCGGCGCGCAGCGCCTTGTCGACATCGGTGATGTTGCCATCCTCGATGGTGACCGCGAGCGCCCACAGGCTGGCCACGACCCCGCGCAGCGCATCGTCGGTGCGGGCGGCGTCGAGCTCTTGCGTGACGCTGTAGAGGCCGAGATATTGCCCTGCTTCCGGCGTGAAAAGTTCCGGCGCGATCAAAAGCGCGTCGAGCGCGGTATAGACTTGCGAGTTCTGGTTGGCATCGAGCGCCAGGATGCGGCGCTGCTCGATCAGCGCCCGCGCCAGCGGCTTGGTGAACAGCCGCTCCGGAAGCCGCATGTTGAACGGCTCGCTATGGCCTTCATTGCCGGCCTCGTCGCGCGCCGTCAGGGTCAGGGTGACATCGGCGCCGGCATAGGGATCCTCGCTGAGATCCTTGACGGTCTGGCCGACGCCGTTGCGGGTCCGCGCATTCGGCAGCACCAGCGCAAATTTCGGCGCATCGAACAGCGGCCGGGGCTCGGCCGCCGGTTTCGGGCCATCCGCAGGGCGCACGGCGAAATGCGCCTGCGCTTCGGTGACGCCGTAATCATCCTCGATCTTGTAGGACATCTGCAGCGAGCCGCGGGCCTGACGCTCCGGGTCTTTCGCCAGCGCGATGGTCGGGGCGCGGTCGGGAATCGCGCTGAATTTCCATTGCGGCTGACCCGAGGGCGCGCGGACATGCAGCGTGCCATCGCCGGCGATGGTGAAATGGCGTTCGTTGGTGCCCTTGGGGGCCTGGTCCGTCGGCGCCGCTTCGGCGACGCCGCCGCCGGCCAGCACATCGAGCGTGCCGCCGCTGGAGCGCACGATCAGCGTACTGCCGACCGGAACGGCCAGAGGTCCGGCCGCGGGCAAAGTGGCTTCCTTGTTCGCCGCCGACAGCACGATCGGGGGCTTGCCGGTGTAGAGCGGCGGCGTCACCCAGGCATCGACCCGGATATTGGCCGGCGACAGCACGCCGTTCCAGTCGAACGCCGCAGCCACCCGCATCAAGCGCTCGTCGCCCGCCGCGATATAGGCCGCCACCATCATCACCACGACCAGCGCGCGCAGCGCCCAGGGATCGTGGATCGCCAGCCGTGGCGACGGCAGGCCGGCGCGGATGCGCTTGATCGAAGCCAGTGTGCGCTCACGTTGCGCCTGCCACAGCGCCAGCGCGACCGGATCCTGCGTGACCAGCGTATCGGTCAGCGCGGTCGCCGGGCGATGACGGATGCCGGTGCCACGGTCGAGCCGGTTCAGGGCCTCCTCACGGCTTGGCCACCGAAACTTGATCAGCGGAAACAGGCTACCCAGCGCCAGCAGCGCGAACAGGCCAAGGCCTATGGCGCGCGCCACAAACGGCAGCGCCAGCCACAATCCGGCCCAGGACGCCACTAGGAACAGCCCAATGACAGTGAGCAGCCGCGCCAGCACCGGCCAGCTACGCTCCCAGGCGATGGCGTATTTGGCCCGTTGCAAGGCCTGCGTCAGCTGCAACCGCGAGGCGGCGTCAGCGTCGCGTGCTGGTTCTGGTGGGTTGGGGCTGGTGCCGCTCAACAATCTCTCCGGGTTACCGAAACAGCACATTAGCACAACGGCGGCAATGAGGCACCCGTGCCGGGGCGGTAACCCACACCCAGAAATACGCATAACACGAAGGCGTGACTGCGGGGCGGTGACCTCGTAACGTCGGCTATCGAAACCTCAACGCAAGTCTTCTCGAAACAAGTCTCAAGGAAACGCCATGGACAAGAAAACGCACGACAAGGGCCTGGAAATTCGCAAAGCGGTGCTGGGCGAAGCCTATGTCAACAACGCGCTGAAGAACGCCGACGACTTCAACAAGCCGTTCCAGGAACTGGTCACCGAATATTGCTGGGGCGCGGTGTGGGGCCGCGAAGAACTGCCGCGCAAGACCCGCAGCATGCTCAATCTGTCGATGATCTCGATCCTGAACCGGCCGCATGAATTGCGCGCGCATATCAAGGGCGCGCTGACCAACGGCGTCACCCGGGACGAGATTCGCGAAATCTTCATGCAGGTGGCGATCTATGCCGGCGTTCCCGCCGGCGTCGACAGTTTTAGAATTGCGCGCGAAGTGTTCGCTGAACTCGACAAGGGCTAAGGGCCGAACCGTCATTGCGAGCGCAGGCGAAGCAATCCATGCCTCAACAAGGCAAACTGGTTTGCTTCGCCGCGGAGCCTGTCATCGGGCGCGCATTCGCGCGACCCGTTGGCTCCTCGCAATGACGATTTGAAACAGGGATCAATCGTCATGGATATCGGATTCATCGGCCTTGGGAAGATGGGCTTTCCCATGGCGCGCCGCCTGATCGAGGCCAGACATCAGCTGGTGATCTTCGACCAGCGCAAGGAGGCGGTCGATCCGCTGGTGGCGCTGGGCGCAGAGGCCGCGTCATCGCCGAAAGACGTCGCCGACCGCGCCGAAACCGTGATGGCGAGCCTGCCGTCGCTGCAGGCCTCGCTCGATGTCGCCACCGGCGCAGGCGGCGTGATCGAGGGCAAAAAGGTAAGACGCTTCGTCGATCTATCCACCGTCGGCTCGCATATGGCGGTGCGGATTCATGATCTGCTGGCGAAGAAAAACATCGTCCAGCTCGACAGCCCCGTCAGCGGTGGCGTCGGCGGCGCCGAAAAGGGCACGCTCGCCGTGATGGTGTCAGGACCCAAAGCGGATTTCGAGGCGATAAAACCCGCGCTCGATGTGATCGGCAAGGTGTTCTTCATCGGCGAGAAGCCCGGCTCGGCGCAGACCATGAAGCTCGCCAACAATCTGCTGTCGGCCACCGCCGTGGTGGCGACGTCGGAGGCGGTGGTGATGGGCGTTAAGTCCGGCCTCGATCCCATCGTCATGATCGACGTGATCAATGCCGGATCCGGCCTCAACACCGCCAGCCGCGACAAGTTTCCGCGCTCGATCCTGCCGCGCACCTTCGATTTCGGTTTCGCCACCGGGCTGATGGTAAAGGACGTGCGGCTGTGCCTCGAAGAGGCCAAGGCGCTCGGCATGTCGATGGAAGTGGCCGAAGCGGTCGGGCGATTGTGGGAAGTGGTGATCCGCGAAATGGGCGCGGACTCCGACTTCACCTCGGCGATCAAGCCGATCGAACAGGCGGCGGGCGTGGTGGTGGGCGGGAAGAAGGCCCAGAAGGCGGCCGAATGAGTTGAGACCGCGTGCCCCGGATGCAGCGCAGCGCGAAGCGGTGAGCTGCTAAGCCGGCGCCCATCTGGCTTAACGTTATCCAAGTGGGTCCCGGCTCAGCGGAGCAGCGCAAAAGGCGCTGCACCGCGTCCGGGACACGAAGTACTCACAGCCACGGCGCCGCTTTGTCCATCGCGATCAGGGCATCGACATCGATGCGGGGGCGCACGACCGCGTATTGGTCGTCCTTGACCAGCACTTCCGGCACCAGCGCGCGGGTGTTGTAGGTGCCGGACTGCACCGCGCCATAGGCGCCGGCGGTCATCACCGCGACCAGATCGCCGGCCTTGGGCTCCGGCAGGGTCCGTCCCAGCGCCAGATAATCGCCGCTTTCGCACACCGGCCCGACCACGTCGGCGACGATGGTGGCTGCGCCGGCGGCTGCCTGGCGAATTGGCAAAATATCGTGATGCGCCTCGTACAAAGTGGGCCGGATCAGATCGTTCATCGCGGCATCGATGATGACGAAATTCTTGGCGTCGCCATGCTTCACATAGATCACGCGGGTGACCAGGATGCCGGCATTGCCGACGATCATGCGGCCGGGCTCGAACATCAGCGTGCAGCCGAGATTGTGCGTCACCCGCTTGACCATCGCGGCATAGGCTGCGGGCTCCGGTGGAGCGGCCCGGTCCATGTAATAGGGAATGCCGAGCCCGCCGCCGAAATCGACATGCGAGATGGCATGGCCGTCGGCGCGCAGCGTCTGCACGAATTCGGCGAGAATCCGGAACGCGGCTTCCATCGGCCCGAGATCGGTGATCTGGCTGCCGATATGCATGTCGACGCCGGTGACCTTGATGCCCGGCAGTTTCGCCGCGCGGGCATAGACCGCACGCGCCCGGTCGATCGGAATGCCGAATTTGTTCTCGGACTTGCCGGTCGAGATCTTGGCGTGCGAGCCTGAGTCCACATCGGGATTGACCCGGATCGAAATCCGCGCAGTCCGGCCGGTTTCGGCTGCCAGCCGCGACAGCAATTCCAGCTCGGGCTCGGATTCGACGTTGATGCAGAGAATGTCGGCGGCCAGCGCCGCACGCAGTTCGGTCTCGGTCTTGCCGACGCCGGAGAACAGTATCTTTTCCGGCGGAATGCCGGCGGCCAAAGCGCGCTTCAACTCGCCGCCCGACACCACGTCGGCGCCGGCGCCGAGCTTCGCCAGCGTGCGCAGCACCGATTGGTTGGAATTGGCCTTCATGGCGTAGCACACCAGCGCCTTCTCACCGGCGAAGGCATCGGTGAACACCCGGTAGTGACGCTCCAGGGTCGCGGTCGAATAGCAATAGAACGGCGTGCCGACCGCCTCCGCCAGATCGATCAGATTCACCGCCTCGGCGTGAAGCACGCCGTTGCGATAGTCGAAATGATTCATGGCAGGCTCAGTTACTATTCAGGATCGGATCGAGAATGAATGGCTTTTTGGTGCCTCTGGGCGCGGTCGGCGGCGCGTCGGCTCCGTAGGACGGATTGAACACGCTCGGTTTGCTTGCCTGTTCGGCCTCGGTATCGGTGGCCGCAGGACCCTGACCTTGAACCGGTGTTTGGGCCGACGATGCGGTCGGCGGCAGGTCGAGCGGCCCCTTGCGTCCGCAACCCGCGAGCGCGAGCACGGCGACGCCGAGCAAGATGATGGCCCATCCCCGAGATGCCGGGCTGTAGTTACGATTCACGACATAATCCCCAATGCGGCGGCACCATACAAAGATTGCCCTGTTCTGGCGAGAGCCGGAGGGCAACGAAATTTGCAGCGTAAATCGCGGCTCAGCCCAATTTTCGCTCTTTTTCCAGCCGCTTGAGCCAGGCCTTGGCTTGCGCCAGCACGTTTTTCGGGGCCGTGCCGCCGTAACTGGTGCGGCTCTTGACCGAAGCCTCGACCGACAACACCGCCAGCGCCTCGGCGATGATCCTGGGCTCGACCGCCTGCATCGCCTTCAACGGCAGCTCGTGCAGCGCAACCCCCTCCTTGGAGGCGATGGCAACGATGCGGCCGGTGACATGATGGGCGTCGCGGAACGGCATTTTCAGTGTCCGCACCAGCCAGTCGGCCAGATCGGTGGCGGTGGCATAGCCTTCGCCGGCGGCCGCCTTCATCCGCGCCTGGTCCGGCACAATGTCGGCAACCATTCCGGTCATCGCCCGGATCGCCAGCGAGAGCGCGCCGAACGCCTCCATCGCGCCCTGCTTGTCCTCCTGCATGTCCTTTTGATAGGCCAGCGGCAGCCCCTTCATCACGATCAGCAGCGCGGTCAGCGCCCCGATCACCCGGCCGGTCTTGGCCCGCACCAGCTCGGCGGCGTCCGGGTTGCGCTTCTGCGGCATGATCGAGGAGCCGGACGTGAACTTGTCGCTCAGCCGCACCAAACCTACCAGCGGCGAGGTCCAGATCACGATCTCTTCGGCAAAACGCGACAGATGCACCGAGGCGATCGCGGCCGCCGACAGGGTTTCGAGCACGAAATCGCGATCCGACACCGCATCCAGCGAATTGGCCATCGGCCGGTCGAAGCCGAGCGCCTTGGCGGTCGCGACGCGGTCGATCGGAAACGACGTGCCGGCCAGTGCGGCGGCGCCGAGCGGCGATTCGTTGAGGCGTTTGCGCGCATCGGCAAAGCGGCCACGGTCGCGCGCCGCCATCTCGACATAGGCCAACAGATGATGGCCGAAGGTCACTGGCTGCGCGGTCTGCAGATGGGTAAAGCCCGGCATCACCGTGCCGGCGTGTTCCAGCGCCCGCGTCACCAGCGCATATTGGAATGCAGCCAGCGCCGCA
>Ga0302314_10011561_pt1 | contig 15392 bp, 14 predicted proteins | sample III_Palsa_N2_3_FD_200533 | JGI IMG/M metagenome (GOLD analysis project Ga0302314, IMG submission 200533) | Peat permafrost microbial communities from Stordalen Mire near Abisko, Sweden - III_Palsa_N2_3 | ecosystem: Environmental > Terrestrial > Soil > Palsa > Peat permafrost | place: Sweden...
AACGGCTGACGTCAATCGTGGCGGACGGCGGTGTCACGGTTTGATCGTGGAAAACTGATTGCCCTTGGGTTTGATCGTGGACTACGAGAAGATGTGCAGCAGAACCCTAATGGAGGTCAGTATTGGTGTGCCTAATGCATGCCAATCGGGAGGTTGCCGAGCGGTGAACTGCGGGGACTCGCGGGAGGTCAACTCGTTGGTGAGGCCCTGGCCAGCATGCTGGTTAGTGTGAGTGCGGATACTCTGCTTCCCAAGCTGACGGTGTGAACCCGACTCCCGTACGCCGATGCTCGGACACACGGCTCGTTCTGTGTGGTGCACACTGGTGTGGTGAGTGATCTGTCCGGGGCTATCGATGATGACATCGTCGCCCGTCGTATCGTGCCCGCGATCATCAAGATTCGTGAGCTGCTTGGCTGTGGCATCCCCGCGGCTCTCGACGAGTTCCAGCAGCGTTATGACCGGTTACGGGTAGAGCGGTCGGACGAGTTCACTGTCTCGCCAGAGGAGTACGGGCATGGCATCTACACGTGAAAGTTGGCTCCGAGTCGCGCGCGTGATCGCATCGGGCCCGCGGCCGACGCCGCCGTTCCTCGGAGCCGACCGCGCCACTTCTTGGCCGTACGCATCCATAGGTTGAGCTTGGTGGGCCAAGCGGGATTCGAACCCGCACCGCCCCGAGGCTGTTGATAGGTTCGGGAGGCGGGAGCGCTTCGGAACGGGCGCGCCGTGATCTTTGTGGAGTGGGTTCCAACCCGACGACTCCGGTGATCTTAGAGCATGCTCTCGTGATGGCACGCTTTCAGGCGACAGCCACGCACTCCGTCGGCGCAGTAGTCGCATGGCGGGTGGGTGGGTAACGAACCCGCCACCCAACCACGGACACCGGACAAGGCACCGACGAGGCACTCCGAAGACACCCAGACCCCGGATAGCGCTGAGGGCCCAATCGGAGGGGGCACCTCCCAATTGGGCCTTCTCTACTGAGTGGTCCTGGCACGGTGTTGCCGCGCCGTCGTAGTGGCGCGAAAATGGTCCGTGACGGGGAGAGGGGGCCGCACGCTCTCGGAACGGGCCTATTTTCCGATGAGCGAGCGAGGGAACGGCGAAGCGCCGGGCGGGCCGTCCGTGGTGGGGGACGGTCCGCCCGGCGCGGTTTGGTCGGGAGTGCGGGGAGTGCGGTTAGACGGTGGCGGGTTGCTGGTTGTCTGCCTGGTCGTCGGCGGCGTCGGCGTCCTTGGTGGGCTGGCCGTTTGGGTGCGCCTCGGGCGACGTCACGGCGGTCCGGGTCAGCTTGCTGCCCTCGATGTCCACGTGCGGCAGGATCCGGTCCAGCCAGCGCGGCAGGCGCCAGGCCCGCTCGCCGAGCATCGCGAGGACGGCCGGGACGAGCGTCATCCGGACGATGAAGGCGTCGAACAGGACCGCGATGGCCAGGCCGAAGCCGATCATCTTGATCAGCGAGTTGTCGGCGCCGATGAAGCCGGAGAAGACTGAGATCATGATCAGCGCGGCAGCCGCGACGACGCGGGAGCTGGCTCGGAAGCCGGAGACGATCGCGGTGCGGGCGTCGGCGCCGTGTGTGTGCGCCTCGCGGATCCGGGAGACCAGGAAGACCTCGTAGTCCATCGCGAGTCCGAAGATGATTCCGACCATGAAGACCGGCATCAGGGTCATGATCGGCCCGGTCTGGTGCACGCCGATCAGGTTCGCCAGCCAGCCCCACTGGAAGACCGCGACGACTGCGCCGATCGCGGCGAGCACCGAGAGCAGGAAGCCGAGGGCCGCCTTGATCGGGACCAGGATCGAGCGGAAGACGAGCAGCAGCAGCACGATCGCGAGGCTGAGGACGACCGCGAGGTAGGGGATCAGCGCGTGCTGCACCTTCGTGGCGCTGTCGATGTCGCTCGCCGTGGCCCCGGTGACCATGAACGTCGCTCCGGTGTTGCCCTGCAGGTCGGTGCGCTCGGCGCGGATCGCGTTGACCAGGTTCACGGTCTTCTCGTCGCTCGGCCCGGTCGACGGGACGACGGAGAAGACCGCGACGTTGCCCGCGGCGTCGTAGTTGGCCGTGGAGACCGAGACCACGCCGGTCGTGGAGGCGATGCCGCTGCTGATCTCCGAGACGGCCTTCTTCGGGTCCTTCGATCCCTCGGCGTCGACGACGATCGTCAGCGGGCCGTTGAAGCCGGGGCCGAAGGCCTTGGCCAGGTCGTCGTAGGCGCGGCGCTCGGTGGTGGAGGTGGACAGGTAGCCGTTGTCCTGCGAACCGAGGTGCAGCGCGGTGATCGGCGCCGCGACGACACCGAGCCCGATGACGCCGAGCAGCAGGATCGGCACGCGGCCTCGGATGACGAACCGGGCCCAGCCGGCGCCGAAGCGGCCGTTGCGATCGGTCTTGTGCGTCTTGCCCTTGCGGACCCGGCGGGCGAGCACCGCGTTGGGGAAGATGCCGATCATCGCGGGGACGAGGGTGAGTGCGACGAGTACCGCGATGACGACGGCTCCGGCCGCGGCCAGACCCATCTTCGTCAGCATCGGCACGTCGACCACGAAGAGTCCGGCCAGGCCGATCACGACTGTCAGCCCGGCGAAGACGACCGCGCCGCCCGCCGTACCCGTGGCGAGGCCGGCGGCCTCACGCGCTTCCACGCCGTGGCCGCGTTCCTCGCGGTAGCGGGCGATGATGAACACCGCGTAGTCGATGCCGACGGCTAGGCCGAGCATGGCGGCCAGGGTGCCGGTGGTCTCGGAAAGGCCCAGTGCGTGGCCCAGTGCGGTGATCGCGGTCATGCTCACGCCGACGCCGATGATCGCGGTGAACAGCGGAACCCCGGCCACGGCCAGCGAGCCGAAGGCGATCAGCAGCACGAGGAAGGCCGCGGCGATGCCGATTCCCTCCGTCGCACCACCGGCGGCGGGCGTCGGGGTCAGGGCCGAGCCGCCGATCTCGACGGTCATCCCGTCGACGCGGCCGGTCTGCGCGGCCTGCTCGAGCGCGGTCTTCGCCGAGTCGGTCAGGTCGGTGGCCTGCACCTTGTAGGTGATCGTGGCGTACGCGGTCGTGCCGTCCTTGCTCACCGCGTTCGCCTGGAAGGGGCTGACGGCGCTCGCGACCTGCGGACCAGCCGCGGCCTCGGCCACCGACTTCTCGATCGCCGCCTTCTCCGCGGCGGCGGTCACCTTCTCGCCGCTCGGTGCGACGAAGACGATCTGGGCGATGGCACCGGACGAGCCGTTGCTCGTGAAGTGCTCGCCGATCAGGGTCGCCGCCTGCTGGGACTCGGTGCCCGGCATGCTGAACGAGTCGGAGGGGGCGGCCGGGGCCTTGGCCGCTGCGAAGCCGACGGCGCCTAGCACGCCGATCCACAGCGCGAGGACATACCAGCGGCGCCGGAACGCCGTGCGGCCCAGCAGGGCCAGGAACCTAGCCATTGAAACGGCCTTTCCATCAAGTGGGTTGTCAGGAAGTCTCGTGAACAACCCCAGTGTGGCCGTCTGACCTGGTCCTAGTCGTCGTGCGAGTGCCGACAATCGGACGTACTGCAGGTGCAGTAGACGCCGCGAGGGCCGTACTCCGCGGCGGGAGTACGGCCCTCGGCCGGGTACTGCTTCGGGTGCTGTGCCCCGTCTTTGTTGCTGATCGTCAGTCGAGCCACAGGTCGCTGATCGCTTCCAGGTCCATCGGCTCGCGGCCCGGCATGGTGACGAAGCGGGGGTGGGTCCAGGCCGCGAGGGCCTCGGCGTTGTCCGCGTGCCAGGCATGCACCTCGGGGCTCAGCGGGTCGTCGTGCTGCGGCACCGGCTCGCTTCCATTGGGCAGGACGTACAGGGGTATGCGGCCGTCCGTGCTGAACGTCTTCATGGTGGTCTTCTTCTTCCGCTCTCGACGATGCGATGGCTGTTCAAGCGCATGCGAGACCGCGGCGGAAGGAAACGAGGGGATACTCGCCGCGGCCTGACGAATCGTCAGGTGCGGCTTACGCAGGTGCTGAGCCATAAGGGCGGACCGGTGTCGTTCGCGGCCACGCTGTAGCGGCGGGCGATGGGAGCGGTGGCGACGGAAGACGTGGCGCGTAGATCGGCCGCGGCGGTTGAGGTGCGGGAGGTGGCGGTGCCGCCGCCGCCGCTGCCGTTGCTGGTCTCGATGTACGGGTTCGGCGCGGGGGCCGAGTGGTCGATGCAGTCGTGGACCAACGTGGTTGACGTGTCCTGCACGAGAACCGCAGCCGCCGCGACATGCGCGTGCGCCCCCGCGTTCGGTGGTCCGAGGCAGCCGCCGAGGGTCGCGGGAATGGCCAGGGCCAACAGAGTCAGGGCGAGGAGAAAGCCGGCGACACGTCTGCGCATCTCCGCCCCCTCTCCACCTGGTCCGGTAGTCCGATCTCTGCTTCGACTATACGCCGGGTACCCGGTTCGCCTCGGGTCAATCAGGATCCGTCGACGCACCGGTGCTCGGGTCTTCGATCACTTCACCGGCAGGTCGAGCACGGCCGCGGCGAATGCGGCGGGTGCTTCCTGGGGCACGTTGTGGCCGATGCCGGGGAGGGAGCGAATTTCGCAGGGTCCTGTGAAGTGCGGGGCGTGGTCGATGCCGGAGTGGCCGATCACGCCGTCCACCTCGCTGACGAGGACGACCGTGGGCACACTGATCTTCGGCAGGGCGACGAGGGCGTCTTCCAGGTGCTGGTAGCTCGGGTCCCCGGCGGCCAGTCCGTAGCGGTGGCGGTAGGAGTGGACAGCCGTGTCGACGAAGTCGGGGTTGTGCAGGCTCGGCGCGGTCGCGGGGAACTCGGCCTCGGCGGCGGTCCAGGCGGGCGACCACAGGCGCCAGAGCAGGCCGCACAGCTCCTCGCGGTTCTTGTCCAGGCCGAGCCGGCCGCGCTCGGAGTGGAGGTAGTACTGGTACCAGAGATCGCGTTCCTGCTCGGGGGACGCCGGTTCGCCGGAGTTCGGGAGGTCCTGGATCAGGTAGCCGCCGCAGGTGACGAGGCCGGCCACCCGTTCCGGCCAGAGCGCCGCGGCGATGCACGCGGCCCTGGCCCCCCAGTCGTAGCCCGCGAGGACGGCGCGCTCGATGCCCAGCGCGTCCATGAAGTCCAGCAGGTCCTGGGCCAGCGCGGCCTGCTGGCCGCTGCGCATCGTCTCGGCGCTGCGGAACCTGGTCGGGCCGTAGCCGCGGAGGTAGGGGGCGAGCACGTAGCGGCCGCTCGCCGCGAGCTCGTCCGCCACCTCGTCGAAGGCGCGGACGTCGTAGGGGAAGCCGTGGAGCAGGATCACCGGGACGTTCTCGGGGGCGGGCCTTCGGGTCCCGGCGGCCTCGTAGCCGATCTCGAGGACGGGGGTGGTCACGCTCGTGTGCACGGGAAACGCCATGCGTCCATCGTGGCACGCCGCACCGACAGCATACGATCGGGATATGGAGATCTGGTTCAATCCGCAGTGTTCGAAGTGCCGCACCGCCAAGGAGTTCCTGGACGAGGCGGGGGCCGAGTACACGATCCGCCGCTATCTGGAGGAGCCGCCATCCGCGGCGGAGATCCGCGAGGTGCTCGGGCGGCTCGAGCTCGAGCCGTGGCACATCACGCGGACCGGCGAGCCGGTGGCGAAGGAACTCGGGATCACCCGGTGGGGCAAGGAGACCGACGAGGACCGGGAGCGGTGGATCGCCGCGCTGGCCGAGCATCCGGCACTGATTCAGCGTCCTATCATCACGGCCGACGACGGGACCACCGTCGTCGGCCGTGACGAGGATGCGCTGAAGAAGATCACCGGGTCCTAAGCGGGATACGCGACCGACCGGTAGAACGCGAGCGTGTCGGCGTTGAAGATCGCGGAGTAGGACCAGTCCGGCGAGTCGCCGCCCTGCTCGTAGCCGCCGATGACGCCGATCACCGTGCCGTTCTGGGTGATCCACGGTCCGCCGCTGGTGCCGTCCTGGTAGTTCGGGCAGTTGAACCGGGACCAGGGCTCGCCGTCGTCGGTCTCCTCGAACGCGGTGGCGCGGCAGATGATCGCCTCGTTGCCGTCCACGTCGTAGACGAGGTCGTTGTAGCCGACGACGGAGACCTTCTCGGGCAGTCGCGTGGTGCCGAGCCGCAGGCCGCCGGTCGCCTGCTGGATGTCCAGGCCGTGCTGCGGCGCGATGACCAGGATCGCGTAGTCGTCCTCGGGGTTCGCGTCGGCCTTGTAGCCGGGCGAGAGGTCGATCTGCTGCACGCTCCAGACGCCGCCGAGGCGCGAGTCCGGACCGTTGTCGTAGCCGGGGGCGAAGGTGATCGAGCCGGCGGTGTAGTCCGCGGCCTGGCTTGCGACGCAGTGCGCGGCGGTCAGCACGAGGTCGCCGCGCGGACTGTCGATCACGGTGGCGGTGCAGAAGTGCGCGGCGTCGGCCCCGGTGTAGTCGGCCGAGCTGAACAGCGCGCCGACCTGCGGCAGGCCGGAGAAGTGCACGGTCTCGCCGGAGGCGGCGGCGCCGTTCGCGGCGGCCTGGGCCACGGCCACCGGACCGGCGATGACGAGCGCGCCGCAGGTGGCGACCGTGCGCAGGATCTGGCGCTGACGCCGGGGTATTCGTATGGGTATACGAACATTCACAGCTTGCTTACCTCCGTGGGTCGACGGCAGCACGTCTTGGTGTAGTTTCGCGGCCGAGGGGCCCCTAGACAAGGGTCACCTGTTCACTTTCCCGGCTCAAGGAAAATCAGAAATTCTGGCCCAATCCTCAGCTTGACGTCAGCTGGCCGGGGAATCCTTGGTTTGGACGACAGAAATGGAAGTCGGGAGTCGCACGTGAGCGAGCTTGCGAGTGAACCAATGAATGCAGTCGCGAACGGGCTACCGAGCGCTAGCGAGGTGGCCGCGTGAGCGAGTTCGAGACGGAGCTTCGCCAGCAGGTGGCGGACGCGTACCAGGCCCTGCAGGATGCCCAGGCGGAGGACGAGCCGGGCGCGATCAAGGCCTACAGTGCGCGAATGGGCTACCTCGTCGAGATCGCAGAGGAACACGGGGTCGACCTTGCCGAGCTCGAACTGAGCGCGCACGCGCGGTAGTTCCGGCGATCACCGGGCTTCTCGGCGTGACCGTTCAATTGCATAGGGTGTTGCGCGCCGGAGCATTCCTGAAGATGCCATGAAAGCTGTGCAATTGCACCAGCGACTGCATCAGCGCAGGCTCGCGTGCATCTCCCAGACCAGGATCTCGGCACCGGCCGGACCGGCCGTCACCCGCTGGCCCTCGGCGCCCTCGATCCGCGCCGCGTCGCCCTCGCCGAGTTCGCCGGCCGCGCCTTCCAGCACCACCAGCCCGCCTGGCACGTAAAGGTGCACGAACGGCGCGGTGGGCAGCGTCACGCTCGCGCCAGGGGCGAGCCGGGCCGCGTGCAGCGTCGCGTCCTTCTGCTTGATCCGGATCGCCGCGGCGTCCTTGTGCTCGGCACGCCCCGAGGCCACCGGGACCAGGCCGCCGCTCAGCAGTTCGTCGGCGATCTCGGCCTGCTCGTAGCCGGGCTCGATCCCCGCCTCGTCGGGCGTCACCCACATCTGCACGAAGCGCACCGGCTCGTCGTGCTCAGGGCCGCCGGTCAGCCGCCAGGAGTCGTTCTTCTCCGAGTGCATGATGCCGCGCCCGGCGCTCATCCGCTGGGCCAGGCCCGGGTAGATCACGCCGTTGTGGCCCTGAGAGTCCTGATGCACCAGCTGCCCGCGCAGCACCCAGGTGACGATCTCCATGTCCCGGTGCGGATGCGTCTCGAAGCCGGAGCCCGGGGTGACCACGTCGTCGTTGTTCACCAGCAGCAGGCCGAAGCGCGTGTTGGACACGTCGTAGTGCCGGCCGAAGGAGAACGAGTGCTTCGAGTCCAGCCAGTCGGTCCGGGTTTTGAACCGGTCCGCGGCCCGCTGCACGGTGATCATCCTGGCTCCCGTCGTACGACACGTCCACCTCTATAGAGAGAAAAAGCGTCGCACGACGGGGGCCGGCAGGCGAACTCAGATCATCTCGGCTTCCATGGCCGCCAGTTCCTCCGGCGAGCCGTAGGAGACCGGTCCGGTGTACGAGCCGCGCGCGGTGGCGAACCACCAGACGGTCGCGCCGATCAGCACCACCGCGAGGGCGGCCGGGGCGTAGTTGAAGGTGTGCGCCGAGATCGGCGAGACCTGCGGCAGCAGGAACATGACCGACATGAACGCGACCCAGGCCACGGCCAGCCAGCCGACCAGCTTGGACCATCCGCCGAGGTGCCACGGCCCGCGCTCGAACGAGTCGCCCTGCCGCAGCCGCAGGTAGACCGGGATGATGTAGGCCAGGTACAGGCCGATCGTCGCGATCGAGGTGACCGCTCCGTACGCGACCGAACTCCACCAGGACGGCACCACGAGCACGAACGCACCCGCCACGGCCAGCCACACCGCGTTCGTCGGCGTCTTGGTCCGCGGGTTGACCTTGTACCAGAGGGTGGAGCCGGGCAGCGCGCGGTCGCGGGAGAAGGCGAAGAGCATCCGCGAGTTCGCCGTCACGCTGGACATGCCGCAGAACAGCTGGGCCACGATCACGATCAGCAGCAGCAGCTTGCCGCCGGTCTCGCCGATGGCGTCCACGAAGATCGCCGCCGGGGGTACGGCCGAGGCCGCTTCGGTCGTGTAGTTCTGGATGGCGAAGGTGATGCCGACCAGCAGCACGAAGCCGGCGATCCAGGACACGTAGATGGAGCGCACGATGCCCTTGGGCGCGGCGACGGCGGCGCCCGCGGTCTCCTCGGTCATGTGCGCCGAGGCGTCGTAACCGGTGAAGGTGTAGCCGGCCAGCAGCAGACCGACGCAGGCGACGTAGATGCCGGAGCCGTGGAAGCCGAAGCCGCTGTTGTTGACGAACTTGGTGAACACGAAGCTGACCGACTGGTGGTGCGCGGGCTTGATCGCCAGCACGCCCACGATCACCAGCACGCCGATCAGGTGCCACCAGACCGAGACCCGGTTGAGCAGCGCCACGAGTCGCACGCCGAAGGTGTTGAGTATCCCGTGCGCCGCAAGCACGGCCGCGTATATGCCGAGTATCGAGTGCAGCGTCGGGTTGTAGTTCCACTGCAGCGCCGCGAATGCGCCGATGAAGGCGGCCGCGCCGTAGTCGATGCCCGCGGTGATCGCCATCTGGCCCAGGGCGTTGAGCCAACCGGTATACCAGGAGGCCAGCGGACCGTGTTTCTTGGCGAGCTTCGCACTGTAGTAATAGAGCGCGCCCGAGGTCGGGAAGGCCGAGCAGACTTCACCCATGGACAGGCCCACGAGCATTGTCATGCCGCCGACGGCCAGCCAGCCCCAGGTGATCAGGGCCGGTCCGCCGTTGGCCATGCCGAAGTAGTACAGCGTCAGGCAGCCGGACAGGATGCTGATGATGGTGAAGCTGACCCCGAAGTTGTCGAAGGCGCTCATCCGCCGGGAGAGCTTGCGGGGGTAGCCGAGCCGGTGCAGTTCCGCGTCGTCATCGGACACGGCCGAGCCGTGCGCCGCGGATGGATTCTGGATCTGAGACATGCGGTTGTCCTTAGTGCGTCGTTCACGGGCTGAGCGGGAACGGTGCAGCCGACGTACCTTGGCGGGTTGCGCGCGCGGTCACGGCGGACGGATTCTGCTGCGGGCGTAGGCGCCCGCGAGCACCCTGGCCGGGTCTCGTCCGTCGAGGGACCAGGGGAAGGACGCGGCGTAGGGGCTCATGAACTCCAACACCGCGCCCGCCTCCGCCGCCCGGCCGCCGCGGTCCAGCGCGTGCGCCAGCAGGGAGAGGTCGGCGATCGGCGGAAAACTCTGCTTAGTAATACCAGGAAACCAGTGTGCATAGATATGGGTGGCGGTGCGCACCGCGTAGTCCTGCGCGAGGTGGGAGACGCCGGTCCTGGCCTGCTCGGCCTGGGCCACCAGCGGCAGCATCTGCGCGTCCGAGTCGGCCGGGCTGACCGCCGCGGCCCACGAGGCGACCTGCCACAGGCCGTCGGAGTCGCCGCCGTAACGCGGATAGAAGTAGCCGAGCATGCGGTGGTAGGACTCGCGATGCCAGGGCTGGCGCGCGTGCGCCTCGGTGAGCAGGTCCCAGGGGCCGAGGGCGTCGAGGCCCTGCGGCGGCGGGGTGCGTCCGTAGGGCCGGGCCCGGTCCACGTCCGGCCGGTGCCGGGCGATGGCGATCAGGCTGGCCCAGGGCGTGGGATCCCAGGGCGCCGCCTCGATCGCGGTCACCGCGGCGCGCCAGGCGATCAGGGCCAGGCCGGACTCGCGGCCGTCGTCGGCCTCGCGCGAGCGCAGGGCCCTGACCATCGCGACGCGGGCGTAGAGGAGTTTCGCGTCGGAGTTCTGCGGGTCCTCCTCGAGCCAGGTCTCGGCGAGGTCGGTGCCCGAGGCGGCCGAGGCCAGCAGCAGCGAGCGGTGCGAGCGCACGGAGTAATCCCGGCGGCAGTCGCGCAAAGCCTCCCGAGCGAGGCCCGCCCGGTTCGCCTTGAGTTCCATCACCGCCTGGGCCAGCGCGCGGTCGGGACCCGCCGGGTCCCAGACGAAACCGCTGGGCATGGGAGATGGCACCTCCGGGTAATGGGATGATCACATTGCGCGCCAGTATTCTTGCGTACGGTGCGAAGGCGGTGCAATGGTTTGCGTGCGGCATTCTTATTACCTTGAGGTTTCACGATCTTCGGGTGATTGCCCGTTCGGGTCAATCATCTGGTTCGATTCTCGGACCGCGGGGCAGAGTCGGGATCGTGGTCGACACCAAGATCCATGCCTCGCTCCGGCCGGGCCCGCGACAGCGCCGGTCCCGCAGGCGCCGCCTGCTCACCACCCTGACCACGTTCTTCGCGCTCGTCGCGGCGAGCGTCGGCGGGATTTTCTGGGCCCGCGGCGCTTTCTGGGCCCCCGTCAGCCTCGAGCAGCGGATCTCCGGGACGTTCACCGTGGCTGGTAACGCTCCCAATCTTCCGTGGCCTGCTCAGGGCCAGGCGGATATCGAAGTCGAGGGTGTCGGCGAACTCGGTTCTTCCGGGCCGGTTAATACCCCGGCTCCTATCGCGAGTGTTACGAAGACCATGACGGCCTATCAGGTATTGCTTGATCATCCGCTCGGCCCTGCCGACGACGGTCCGATGATCACCATTTCCCAGGCCTTGTTCGACGCCTCGCGGAGCACGGACGACGACGAGTCCGGCATCGAACTGCGGGTCGGCGAGCAGTTGACGCTGCGTCAGGCGCTCGAGGGGATGCTGCTGCCCTCGGCCGGGAACATGGCCAGGCTGCTCGCGGCGTGGGACGCGGGCTCGGTGCAGGCCTTCGTCGGCCGGATGAACGTGCGGGCCAGGGCGCTGGGCATGGACCGCACCAGCTACGCGGATCCGGCTGGGATCGATCCCAACAGCAAAAGCACCGCCGCCGATCAGATCAAGCTCGGCGAGAAGGTGCTCGACAACCAGACCCTGGCCCGGATCGTCGACACGACAGCCGCGCGCGTCCCGGTCGCGGGCACTGTGGTCAATACCAATCACCTGCTCGGAGTCGACGGCGATGTCGGGATCAAGACCGGCTCGACCTCGGAGGCCGGCGGCTGTCTGCTGTTCGCCGTGCGCACCTCGGCCAACGGCGTGCCGGTCACCCTGGTCGGCGCGGTGCTGGGCCAGCCGGGTGAGCCGTGGACGATCCTGGCGCACGCGGAGAGCGCCGCGAAGACGTTGATCGAGGCGGCCGAGCAGTCGCTGGTCACGGCCACGGTGGTCCGTGCCGGCGAGGCGGTCGCGGTGCTGAGCCAGCGAGGGCACGCGGATGTCGCGCTGAATGCGGGGAACGACGTGACCGTGGTCGGCTGGCCCTCGCTTGCCTACAAGGTGCTTGTTTCAGGCGAGCACAAGGTCAGCGTCGACAGCACGTTGCTGCCCGGAACGGTCGTCGGCACTGCGCAGCTCTCAACCAACTGAGTCCAGCCGGTTCGCCAGTCCGGTGAGCAGCGAGTCGAGGCCGAGTTCGAAGGCCGCGTCGTCGATGTCCCGGGAGCGCGAGGCGAGCAGGTGCGCCCGCCTCAGGTGCGGGTAGTCCTCGCCGTAGAGCTCCGGGTCCTCGGAGAAGCCGCCCGCGAAGGAGCCCAGCGCGGCCCCGGCCACGAAGAAGCGCATCAGCGCGCCGATCTCGGTCGCCTCGCGCGGCGGCCAGCCCGCGCGTACCGTGGCACCGTAAACGGCGTCCGCCAGCTTGAGCGCGGCGGGCCTGCGCCCGGGACCGTGCACGGCGACCGGGACCAGGTTCGGGTGCGCGGCCAGCACGTCGCGGTACGAGCGGGCCCAGCGGCGCATCGCGTCCGCCCAGGGCAGTTCGGGTTCGGCCAGGCCGCCGAGGTCCACCGTGCCGATCACCGCGTCGGCCACCGCCTCCACCAGGTCGTCCATCGTGGCGAAGTGGTTGTACAGGGACGGGCCGCTCACCCCGAGCCGTCCGGCCAGCCTGCGGGTGCTCAGTGCGGCCAGGCCCTCGGCGTCGATCAGCGAGAGTGCCTCCGTGACGATCTTCTCCCGGCTGAGCAGGGGCGCGCTTGGACGTGCCATCGGTCACACTCCCTGCTTCCTCGTGGCGTATTCCGGGGCTAGAGTCTAAAACTAGCAGTGCAAGTTTTACCGTCAACGCGCGCGCAATGGATATGGTTGTTGAGGGAGCCGAGATGGATCTGTCGCTCAGCGAGGAGCACGAGGCGCTGCGCCGGCTCGCCGCCGAGTTCACCGACCGCGAGATAGCCCCGCACGCCACCGCGTGGGACCGGGCCGAGCAGGTGGACCAGAAGATCATTCCCAAGCTCGGCGACCTGGGCTTCCTCGGATTGACGATTCCCGAGGAGTACGGCGGCTCCGGCGGCGACCACTTCGGCTACGTGCTGGTGCTCGAGGAACTCGGCCGCGGCGACTCGGCGGTGCGCGGCATCGTCTCCGTCTCCCTCGGCCTGGTCGGCAAGTCCATCCACAAGTGGGGCACCGAGGAGCAGAAGCAGCACTGGCTGCCCAGGCTCTGCTCCGGCCGCTCGCTCGCCTGCTTCGCGCTCACCGAGCCCGACAACGGCTCCGACGCCGCCAACCTGCGCACCAAGGCCGTGCGCGAGGGCGACGAGTGGGTGATATCGGGCTCGAAGATGTTCATCACCAACGGCACCTGGGCCGAGGTCGCGCTGGTCTTCGCGCGTACCGGAGAGCCCGGCCATCGCGGGATCAGCGCCTTCCTCGTCCCCACCGACCTGCCGGGCTTCGAGCGCAAGGAAATCCACGGCAAGCTCGGTCTGCGCGGACAGGCCACCGCGGAGCTCGTCTTCGACCACGTACGCGTCCCCGCCGACGCGCTGCTCGGCCCGGAGGGCAAGGGATTCTCGGTCGCGATGTCGGCGCTGGCCAAGGGCCGGGTGTCCGTCGCGGCGGGCTGCGTCGGGATCGCCGAGGCCGCGCTGCGCGCCGCCGTCGGCCACGCCACGACCCGGATCCAGTTCGACGGGAAGGTGATCGCGCACCGGCAGCTGGTGCAGGAGCTCATCGCCGCCATCGCCACCGATGTGGACGCGGCCCGCCTGCTGACCTGGCGCGCCGCCGACCTGATCGACCGCGGCCAGGAGTTCGCCCGTGAGTCCTCGATGGCCAAGCTCTTCGCCTCCGAGGCCGCCGTCCGCTGCGCCAATAACGCACTGCAAATATTTGGCGGCTACGGCTACATCGACGAGTACCCGGTCGGCAAGCTCGTGCGCGACGCCCGGGTGATGACCCTGTACGAGGGCACCAGCGAGCTGCAGAAGCTGCTGATCGGGCGTGCCCACACCGGAATCAACGCGATCTAAGGGGATCTGATGGATACCGTCTACATCGCCGCGGCCCGGCGCACGCCCATCGGGAAGCTGCGCGGCGGCCTGTCCACCGTGCGCCCCGACGATCTAGCCGCCGAGGTCATCCGCGACCTGGTCGCCGGACTGCCGAATCTCGACCCCGCCGAGATCGACGACGTCTACTGGGGCAACGCGAACGGCGCGGGCGAGGAGAACCGCAACGTGGCCCGGATGGCCGTGCTGCTCGCCGGCCTGCCGGACTCGGTCCCCGGCGCCTCGCTCAACCGGCTCTGCGCCTCCGGCATGGAGGCCTTCACCGTCGCGGCACGCACGATCGCCGCGGGCGAGGCCGACATCCTGCTCGCCGGCGGCGTCGAGTCCATGTCGCGCGCGCCCTTCGTGGTGCCGCGGCCGGACGAGGCGCTGCCGCACAAGATGGAGATGGCCGACACGCGCCTGGGCTGGCGGCTCGTCAACCCGGAGATGCGAGAACTCCACGGCCTGCTGGCGATGGGCGAGACGGCCGAAGAGGTCGCCGAGCGCTACAACGTCACCCGCGAGCGGCAGGACGAGTTCGCGCTGCGCTCGCACCGGCACGCCGCCGCGGCCTGGGACGCAGGATATTTCGATGCCGAAGTGCTGCCGATCACCAATCCCGCCGGGACCGTCGTCACCCGCGACGAGTGCATCCGGCCGGACACCTCGCTGGAGAAGTTGGCCGCGCTCAAGCCGGTCTTCCGCAAGGGCGGTTCGGTCACGGCCGGCAACTCCTCGCCGATGAACGACGGCGCGGCCGGGCTGGTGCTCGCCTCCGAGGCCGGACTCGCGCGGCTCGGCGTCGAACCGCTGGCCCGCTACGTGGCCGGGGCCTCGGCGGGCGTGCACCCGGACATCATGGGCGTCGGCCCGATCCCCGCGGTGGGCCGGGTGCTCTCGCGCTCGGGCTGGAAGCTGGAGGACGTGCAGACCGCAGAACTCAACGAGGCCTTCGCCGCACAGGCGCTGGCTGTAGCCGACGGACTCGGGATCGACCCCGAGCTCGTCAACCCGTCCGGCGGCGCCATCGCCATCGGACACCCGCTGGGCGGTTCGGGCGCCCGAATCATCACCACCCTGATCCACCGGATGCACCGGGAAGGGCTCCGTCGCGGGCTCGCCACCATGTGCGTCGGCGTGGGACAGGGGACTGCCGTACTCATCGAAGGAGTCTGATCCGTGAGCAAGCGTTTCGAGGGCAAAGTCGCCATCGTCACCGGGGGAGCGCAGGGCATCGGGGCCGCGATCGCGCAGCGCCTCGCCTCCGAGGGCGCGGCCGTGGCCGTCGCCGACCTGACCGCCGAGCGCGGCCAGGAGACCGTCGAGGCGATCGTCAAGGAGGGCGGACGGGCGGTGGCCTACGGCGCCGACGTGTCCAAGACCGAGGACGTGCGGACGCTGGTCGCGGCCGTCGCCGCCGAGTTCGGCAAGATCGACATCCTGGTCAACAACGCCGGCATCACCCGGGACAACCTGCTGTTCAAGATGACCGACGAGGACTGGGACGCGGTCATCAACGTCAACCTGCGCAGCGCCTTCCT
>Ga0302314_10011562_pt1 | contig 15390 bp, 11 predicted proteins | sample III_Palsa_N2_3_FD_200533 | JGI IMG/M metagenome (GOLD analysis project Ga0302314, IMG submission 200533) | Peat permafrost microbial communities from Stordalen Mire near Abisko, Sweden - III_Palsa_N2_3 | ecosystem: Environmental > Terrestrial > Soil > Palsa > Peat permafrost | place: Sweden...
TCATTTCCATGGCCGATATCTATGTCACGCCCTACCTCAGCGAGGCTCAGATGACGTCGGGCACGCTCGCCTACAGCTTCGGTCTCGGAAAAGCGGTGGTCTCGACTCCCTATTGGCACGCCAAGGAGTTACTGGCCGACGGTCGCGGCGTGCTGGTTCCGTTTGGCGACTCCAGGGCCCTCGGCAAAGAAATCGCCGACCTCCTCACCGACGACGTTCGACGCGAAGCCATGCGCCGCCGCGCCTACGCCTGCGGCCGATCAATGACCTGGGCGCAGACCGCGCGGCGCTATCTCGGCGCTTTCGAAGGCGCCCGCGCGGCGCTCCCGCTGGGGACGATGGATGCGGGCGGCCCTAAATTGTCGGTCGCAACCTCGCCGTGAGGCGAGCGCCGGATCTGCAGTTCGCTCATCTGAACGTGATGTGCGACGACACCGGCATCTATCAACACGCGGTCTACGCCGTCCCGGATCGGGCCCACGGCTATTGTGTCGACGATAACGCCCGGGCCCTGCTGCTGGCCGTCGCCCTGGATGAACAGGATGGGCCACGGCTGCCGGAGGCGCTGGTCGCCCGTTTCGCTTCCTTCGTGCAGCATGCCTGGAACCCAGACGCCGCGCGATTCCGCAATTTCATGAGCTTTGACCGGCGCTGGCTGGAAGATGTCGGATCGGAGGACAGCCATGGCCGCACGCTGTGGGCGCTCGGCGCCTGCGCCCGCGACGACGCCAGCGCCCCACGTCGAGCGTGGGCCGCGAAACTGTTCGCCGCCGCCCTGGCGAGCGTCGAGACGTTTGTGTCTCCGCGCGCCTGGGCCTTCACGTTGCTCGGGCTGGACGCCTATTGCGCCGCCGTCGTCAACGACGCGGCCGCAGAGCGCATGCGCGACCTGCTCGCCGGCCGCCTGATTTCCCGCCTCGTCGCGGCGGAGACCAGCGATTGGGTTTGGTTCGAGAACGTGCTGGCCTATGACAACGCCCGCCTGCCGCAGGCGCTGATCGTCACTGGTCTCTCTACGAGCACCGAGGGTCAGATCGCCGCCGGGCTTAGGTCGCTCACCTGGCTGACGGCGCAGCAGACGGCGCCTGCAGGACACTTTCGCCCCGTGGGTTCGGCAAGCTTCGGCCGTCTTCGCGAGCCGCCAAGGCCTTTCGACCAACAGCCGCTGGAAGCCGCGGCGACCATATCGGCCTGCCTGGCGGCGGCGCGAACCGAAAGTCCGACAAATTGGAGCGCCGAAGCTGAGCGCGCCTTCGCCTGGTTCCTGGGCGCCAACGACCTGGCGACGCCGCTCGTCGACGTGGAAACCGGATGCTGTCGCGATGGTCTGCACCCTGATCGCGCCAATGAGAATTGCGGGGCCGAGTCGGTCGTCTCATACCTGTTAGGTCTCGCCGAGATCAGGCGCCTCGCGCGACTCGGCTATTAACACCTCCGCGGGCCGTGCAGGCTCCAGCGAATCGCGACCGCCCGTCGACAGATCTCTCGAGGCTCAGCTTGTCAGATGCTCCGTTTCTGAACCGTCAGGCGTTGCACATGCGTCCCGATCCCGCGCGGGTGGTCGTGAGACCCTTCAAGCCGGCCCTCGACCCCCCAGGCTTCAATCCCACTGAAAAAACTCGTGCCCATCACATCATCGAGCGGGTGATGACGCTCGACCCAGAGGCGGCGACGGCCCAGCTTGCCGATGTGCTTGAAAACTTCGAGGGACGTCATCGCCACTTGCTGGAGAAATTCGGGGCGCGGGCCGACGAAATGGAGGAGGTGCTGAACGACCACACGGCGTTCAGCGAGGTGCAGCGCCAATTGATCGGCGCCTATTTCATGCATGAATACTCCTTCGAGTCCGCGGCGCTGTTCAATCCCAGTATCGTAGCTCATCCCGATCAGTCGGGCGCGCCGGCGGGCGGAAGGCGCTTCATCCTCAGTCTGCGGGCGGTGGGCGAGGGGCATGTCTCCTCGCTGACCTTCCGAACGGGAACCATTGATGTGAACGGCGCGGTGGCCGTCGATCCGCCACAGCGCTTAGCTTCAGTGCCGCGAGTCCTCGCGCGGGTTTGGGGCCCGGATGGAGAAGAAGTCGAGGTCGCATTTAGGCCTGACGAAGATATCAGCGAGCGGGTGGTCTTCCCCATCACAGAGGCGCAGGCGAATGGCATCGAGGATGCTCGGTTCGTGGCGCTCGAAGACCAGGGGGAGACGACCTTCTACGCCACCTACACGGCCTACAGCGGCCGGGCGATCAGGTCGGAGTTGATTGAAACCAGGGACTTTCTCTCCTTCCGCATGAGTCCCCTGAGGGGAGGAGCGACGAAGAACAAGGGCATGGCCCTGTTCCCGCAGAAGATCGCCGGCCGCTATGCGATGATCAGCCGGCAGGACAACGAGAACCTGCATTTGGTCTATTCGGACGATTTGCGCGTCTGGGACGGCGGCCATCCAATTCTGAAGCCGAGGTATCCTTGGGAGTTCGTGCAGATGGGTAACTGCGGGTCGCCCATCGAACTGGACGAGGGCTGGCTATTGCTGACCCATGGCGTAGGCCCGGTCCGCAGGTATGCGATTGGCGCTGTGCTCCTGGACAAGACCGATCCTTGCAGGGTGATCGCCAGATCGGTCGAGCCCTTTGTGCGCCCTGAGCCGAGCGAGCGCGAAGGCTACGTGCCGAACGTGGTCTACACATGTGGAGCCATGCGCCACAACGACCTGATCATCCTGCCTTATGCGGTCTCGGATACCTATTCCACGTTCGCGTCCATCGGGATCGCCGACCTCATCCAGACCTTGCGCGGCTAGCGCGACGGTGGCCGCGTCCAGCTTCGCTTTGCCTCCGTCCGCCACGCTTGAAGTGCGAAGCGGGGTGGCCCGGGCAGGACTCGAATTTGTCTAAGGAAAATCGGCGGGAGAGGCAAATCTACCCCCATATCTACCCCGGGGCCAGATTTCGGCAGAGCGGTTCGCCGGAATGAATGGGATTTGATGAGGATTCGACTAATGGCCGCTGCGAACTAACCTCACGGCCTTCGTTTCCGTCCGGAGACCGCGACCGCTATAACCGTGATAGCCGTCGAGACTGCCAAAACTGACGTACCACGCGAGCGGGTCGTTAGCAGGTGTACTAGACCAGTACCAAAAATGGTCCATGTTAGGAAATGCTGCTTCATCTATAGTAACCGGACGCGGGTCTGCGCCTTTATATTTAACCTCGAGTGTTCTAAACAATGTCTCAAGTTCTTCCCTTGTTGGCACACGCCAAGAGCCAGATGCTTGTGACCTCGCCTCATCAAATGTAAAGTCGCCAGCGTCGCCGACACAGCCATTTCCCTCGACCCATTTTTGTCCAACGCTGCAGCGCGCCCAGGTCAAATTAGTCTTGTTGTCGTAGACCTCTCCCCCATTTATCGCGTAGCGAGAATATAACTCTGTCAAACCTCGGCCTGCTGAGCTCATCTGTTTGGAATTGCCGTTTATAAGCTGAGGGACGAACACGATTATAGTTATCAAGGCGACGACAATCAACAATAACGGCCACAGAAAACGGACAAATAGAGCGGCAAATACAGCAATAAATCCACTTGGTATCCAGCCAAGTCCGATTCCAAGAAAAAGGCCAAAATGAGAAATTGCATATAACCAGCACGCGACGAAAGTAATAACAAAAACTATACATGCACCAACGGACCCAATCAGAGCATATCTGGAATCTTCGTCAAACATATCTCGATCCATGGGGGCTGATATATATAACTAGGGAGATATGTAATTGCGGGTCTTTTCACGCTGATAGTCCTCAAATTTCCAGATCGCAGCCGACTTCGGCAACCCTAATGTATAGAAATTGACCAGCGCTTGCTCAATGTGATGCGCAGCCGCAAACGCGGGATCGATCCTCACCGTCTCGTTGTCTGCGGCGTCCATATGTTTGATCTCATTCTTCCACTCGTTGACGCTTCGGCGCGCTACGGTGTCTGACACGATTGGCCCAGATTCGGACTTCAACGCCTTTTCAGCCTTCCAAGCCAAGGTGGATATCCGCTGGGATTCCGGTAGGTGGGCGCCAAACAACTCCTCGGCCGCCGCCGCCAGATGGATGGAGCAGAAGAGGTTCGTTCTCGACAGAAAAAAATCTATGGCAGCGTCGAGATACTCGCGGGCGATCTCAAGCTTGGCCACCGCAAGCTCGGTCATATTTCATTGCTCCGTTTATCTAAGACGGCGGTGAATTTGGACTGAAACGGATTCCGCTGGAGACGGCAAGATAAAAGCCCGGCCGTCGCGCGGACCTATCACATTGGCCGGGCTGAGGAATTTCGGTGCGACTCAGGCAGAGCTTGCCGTCGCCGGAACCGGAATGTTCAATGTTTTCAAAGCTTGGAGCGCCGGCTTGGGTTCTGCGACGGCTTTCGGAGCATTGAAATTGTTGGGCTATTCGGCAAATGCGCCAGCAGCGCGTTTCGAGCGGGTCGCCGAAATCCTCTATCCCCTCAACCACATGCGCTCGATCGGAGGCCGATCTTTTCCCTTGCCGTCCTGATTCAGGCTCCGCTTGCCGGCTTTCGTCATCCGAGAAGCCGGCAGCAACCCTCATCGATTGGCCGGGAAGGGGAGCCGGGGCCTCGGTCGGCGGGGTCAGCCGCCCTTCCTGAACTTTAGGATCCGCGCGCCTGCCCGAAGCGCGTCGAGGTGATCGGACCACCAGCGCATCATCTTCACGCGCTCCTGCCAGTGCGCGCCGCGATGATAGGCGGCGCGCACTCCGTCGCTGTCCGCATGGGCCAAGGCGCGCTCGATGGCGTCGGGCGTCCACTTGCCGCTCTCGTTCAGGAGCGTCGAGGCCATGGCGCGGAAGCCGTGCGAGGTCATCTCGCCCTTGACGTAGTCGAGCCAGGCGAAGGGCCGCGTTGAGGGTGTTCTCGCTCATCGGCCGGTCGAGCGATCCGAGCGAGGGAAAGACGAATGGTCCGCCGGGGTGGATGGCCTGGACCTGCCGGAAAGCTTCGAGCGCCTGGCGGCTGAGCGGAACGACGTGCTCCCGTTTCATCTTCATCCGTGCGGCGGGGATGCGCCACACCGCTGCCTCGAAGTCGATCTCCGACCACCTGGCCTGCCGGAGCTCGCCGGGCCGCACGAAAAGGTGCGCCATCAATTGAAGCGCCAGCCGGGTCGAGGGCTGGCCGTCATAGCCCTCGATGGCCCGCATGAGCGCACCGACCTGGGCCGGTTCCAGGATTGCCGCAAGATGGGTGACTTTGGGCGCCGTGAGCGCACCCCGCAGGGCTTCGGCCGGATTGGCCTTGGCTCGCGCTGTCAGGACGGCGTGGCGGAATACGCGGCCGGCGAAGGCGCGGGTCTTCAGGGCCGTCTCGTGGCGCCCCTTGGCTTCCAGCGGTCGAAGCACCTCGAGTAGCTCGATGGGCTCGATATCGGCCACGGGCGAGGCGTGAAGCTTTCTGAGCAGAGAAAGGTAGCGCTGGGCCGCCCTCAGCGTGGAGGGCGCCTTGCCCTCCTTCTCGGCCTTGGCGATCACCTCGTCCGCGACGGCTTTAAAGGTGGTCGCCGCTTCGAGCCTGGCGCGGGCTTCCTGGCGGCGTTTCTCGACGGCCGGGTTACGGTCGCCCTCGATCTGCCGGCGGGCTTCGTCGCGCTTCTCGCGGGCCGCCTTGAGCGAGACGGCGGGGTAGGGGCCGAAGCTGAGCAAGCCCTCCTTGCCTGCGTGGCGATACTTCATCCGCCACAGCTTGCCGCCCTTGGGCGCGACGTAGAGGAAAAGGCCGCCTGAGTCGGCCAGCTTGTAGGGCTTCTCCTTCGGCCTGGCGGCCCGGATCGCCGTATCGGTCAAAGGCATGGCTGGGGGTATCTCCCAGGCGCGTGGCGCGCGACACCCCTGAATCTACCCCTAACTACCCCCGGATGGCAACGCGTGGCATGGCGCGCCGACGGATACGAAAAGGACAACAGGAAACCATAACTCGCCTGAATTATTCGTCTTTTCGGAGGTCTTTGGGCCGGCTCCGGATATTTCCGGAGGGTTGCGATGGCTCCCCGGGCAGGACTCGAACCTGCGACCCGCCGGTTAACAGCCGGCTGCTCTACCAACTGAGCTACCGAGGAATGCTCGAAGGGGCGCCCTAATACGCTGCGCCCCAGCCCTGCGCAAGCGGCCGGTTGCCAGGGGCGGAAAGCGCCGCTACCAATTTCCACAACGACAAGAAACTGGAGGACGACCCGTGGCCGGCTGGCGTTCTTTTTCCATTCTTTTGATGGCGTGTTCGACGCCAGGATTGGCGTGTGCGCAGCCCGAAGCGCAGCGGCAGTACAATCTTGGGCAGGCGGCCTTCGAAGCCGGCAATCTCAAGGCCGCCGAACGGGCCTTTGCGCGCTCGGTGAGGTTCGATCCCGACTCGGTCTTGTCGCGCCGCGACCTGGCGCTTGCTGAAGCTCAGCAGGGCGAGACCATCAAGGCAGCCGGCGAGCTGGGCGTGCTCACCGCCCGGGCGCGCGCCTGCGACCAGGCTTGTCCCGAAGCCGAGGATCTCCAGGCGGCGATCGCTGCGGTACAAAAGGCCCTCGGCATGGGCGCTCCCAGCGCGGCGCTGCCCCTGCACGGGGACTATCGGTTCAGCTGAGGTCTTGCTCACCCATCGGCCTTCAACCTGCCGTTAACCAGCTTGGCTGCACCCTCAATAAAAATGGGGGTTCAAATGAGGTCCATTTCCACAATCGGTTACGAGGGCGCGACGCCCGAACGCTTTGACTCCGCCCTGGCGGTCGCACGCGTTGACGTCCTGGTCGATGTCAGGGCGGAGGCGGCCAGCGGGCGCAGAGGATTTTCCAAATTCGAGCTCTCGGCTCGCATGAAGGCCGCCAGCCGCGGATATCTGCACCTGCGCGCGCTCGGGGCGCCTAAGCCGGCGCGTCTGGCCGCGCGAGCCCGGGACTTTGTCGCAGCAAGGCGCCTCTATGCCGCCCATCTGGAGACACCAGAGGCTCAGGCCGCCATGCAGGAGTTGGCGCGCCTCGCCGCTGGGCGCCGGGTCGCCCTTGTCTGTTTCGAGGCCGAAGCCGAGGAGTGTCACCGGTCAATCATCGCCGAGCGAATTGCGACCGCCGGCGGCATGGCGATCCTCGATCTGGTTGCCGCTGAGGCTCATGAGCCCTTCGGTTCGGCCCGGACAGCGCATCGACTCGGACTGGCCGCCTAGCAAGGAAAACGGTCAGCTCGTTCCCTTAGCCAGTTCTGCGGCCGCTCATTGGCCATGCTTGGGAATGATTCCGTAGGGCGTGTACTCGGTCTCAATATCCGGATCGATCAGGTGGGCGTCTCGTAGGTCGGCCGCCCCGTCCTGACCGAGCCAGGTTCTGGCGACGCCGCGAGCATAGAGGGTTCCGGCCGCATCGGGGCGCAGGCGTAGCGCGGCGTCGTAGTCCGCGATCGCTTCGTCGTAGCGACCCATCCGCAGATAAATCAGGCCCCGACTGTCCAGCGCGTTGGCGTTGGCGTCGCTGAGCTCGATGGCGCGCGTGCAGTCCTTCAACGCGGTGTCGTACTGCAGCTTGGCGATCCCCTTCACCCAACAGCGGGTGTTGAGCAGCTCGGGATTTCCCGGCTTGTCGAGATTGAGCTGGTCGACCAGGGCCAGCGCCTCGTCTGCACGGCCGGCTTTGGCCAGCACCTCGGCCTTAAGGCTGTCGAGCACGCTGTGATCCTGTTGCAGTGGGAGAGCCGCCTCGATCGCCGACAATGCGGCGGCGTAGTCGCGCTGTCGCATATAGATGCGCGCTAACAGGAGAGTCGGACCGGGCGCTTCCGGCTCGATGGCTTGAGCCGCCTGTGCGTCCGCCACCCCCTTGCCAGCATCTTTCAACAGATAGAGGTTGGCGCGCGTGAGATGATTGTCGGCGCTCGGCCTGAGGGTGAGCACCGTTGTCAGGTCCGTGATCGCGCCGTCGCGATCACCGTAGCCAAGCCGCCATCCGGCGCGGAGCAGATAGTTGCTCGTCTCCTTCGGATCGGCGGCGATCCGGTCGTCGATCAGACTCTCGATCGGCTTGTCCAGCCCCTTGTCGTGCGCCGCGCGCGCTTCCCGCCACTGCGGCGGCCAGTCGGGTCCGGCCACCAGCGAGGATTGCCCTGCGATCGCCCTCGCAAGCTTGGCGCGCTCCGCCGGCAAAGCGGCGGCCGGAAGCTCGAGAGTTACCGGATCGACGCGCTCCTCGACCGTTAGCTCGCCCCCCGAGAACGCCATGTGAGACTGGATTCGCCGCCCGGCGATGGTGTCGTTCAGGTCCCTGGCGTTTTCGAGCCTGAAACCGGCGCCGCCGTTCGGCAGGATCAGGTGGAAGCTCACGGCGGGCGCGCTCATCGGCGGGATGGCGACGGGTATGCTCGACCAGACAGGTCGGGTCCGATCAACGGCGAGCGCGTTCGATGGTACGGGCGCGGGGACGGCATATTCCAGCCGGTCGCCCTGTTGTTTCCAATCATCAGCCGTCAGGCCGTCCGCGGTTATCACCGCCGTGGCGGCGTCCTCGTCGATCTGCATCGAGCGGTGAGCGACAAAGGCGCCGCGCACCGCGGACTGGACCATCCGGTCGATGGCCTCGTTGTAGTCCTTCCCCTGCAGCTGGTTCGGCAATTCGCGAAGCGCATTGACCAGCACGCCGCGCACGGTGACCTTCACCTTGAACGGCTTGGGCAGATGCAGGCCGGCGCGCGCATCGATGGTCATGTCGATCGTGAACTGGGGGCGGGCAGGGGCGCTGAAGACGATTGGCTCCAGCGCCTTCGCGTCAGCGCGGGCCAGCAACGCCCAGCGAAACGGGGGAACGGTGTCGAGATCTTCGAGCCGGGTGCCGGTCAGCGTCCCGTCGAGCCAATAGGTCTTGCCGTCGATCATAGCCCGGACAATGGCGTGGTCGAAGGGTGCGAAGGCTGGCAGGCGCTCGGGCAGCAGGTCTCCGAGTTGGGAGCTGACCAGCGCCACGTCCGCCTCGATCCCCAGCCGCCGCAGCATTGCGGTCAGCAGCAGCGCCTTGGCCTTGCAGTCGCCATACCGCTTTTCCCACGTCTCCACCGGCGATTGGGGCGTGTAGTTGCCTTCCGCTTCTCCATTGAAAAGGTAGCGGATCTCCTCCTGGACCATGCGCAGGGCGGCGGCGGCGCGAACCTTGGGGTCGCGGCTGGCGGCGGCGATCGCGTCGGCGCGAACTGCGAGCGGCGAACCGGGCGGAATAGGATCCGGTGTCGCGTAGAGGTGCGCGGCGGCCTGGGCTACCTCACCCCAGTTCGCGAAGCTGCTCGCCTCGACAAACCGCGGCGGGTCGAAGCGCGGCGGGGCCTGAGGCGGAACGTCCTCTGGCTTGGCTAAGGGCTCCGCGATCCGCAAATCCATCTCGGAGCCTTGAGCGGTGAGCACCGACTTGATGTCGGGCGCGGAAACTCGCCAAGCGAGGTTCATGGCCTTTGGCCAGATCAGGCGTGTCGAGCCTTGCGCCAGCTTGATCGGCGCGCCGATCAGGGGGGCGGCTTCCTGCACGTGTCCGCCCAAGGCCGGATCGCTGAAGGTGATGGTGCGCGTCACCCGGAGGATGTCACCCTCTTTCAGCCCCTCGACCTGCAGCGTGGCGGTCAGCACGCCGTTGATCGCCTGCTGCTCGAGCTGTTGCTCGCGGCGCAGTACTGTGAATTTCGCCCCGTTCTTGAGCAGGTCGATGACCTGGTCGCCGCGGATGATTTCGACCCGATGCACGATGAGGTCACCCTGGCTGGGTCGCCAATCCAGCTTGAGGGTTCCGAGCATTCCGAGGCTCACCGCGGTGTTTGCCCGCATGGCGGTGTCTTCGTAGTCGAGGACACGGTTCGTTTCGAACTTCAGCTGCTGATCGCGCAGAACGACCTCGTCGCTTCCGTGCACATCGAGAGGGGCCGCCGGGACGATCCAGGCCGGCGGCGGTCCAAATCCGACCGTGTCTCCAGCCGAGGCCCGGCCGGCGACCGTTCCCGCAAGTAACACCACACACACCAACAGTCGCATTCGGTCCCCCGCTCCGATCTGGGCGTCGGCGCGCGAAGCCCTTGTGGAGCAGCGATTTCGCCCTGGCAACCGCAGCAAACGCGTCGAACTCGCGCCGCTGCTTCAACGGCTGCGCCGGGTCATTGCTGAGTTTAGGGGCGGCTTTGCGTCATTGGAGGCCTGGGCCGGAATCGAACCGGCGTGCACGGATTTGCAGTCCGCTGCGTCACCACTCCGCCACCAGGCCGCCGAGGGGACGGGACGCCTAACAGATGCGCCGACGCCGGGCAATCTTCAGTGGATTGCGTAGCGCCGAAGGCGCGCCCTATAAGCCGCGCCGGAGATACAGAAACATGAGCGCCGATTTCAACCGCCAGCGCGAGATCATGGTCGACAGCCAGATCCGCACCCAGGACGTGACCGACCAGGCGCTGATCGAAGCCTTCCGCGCCGCCCCCCGTGAGGATCTGGCGCCGGCCGGCAAGGCTTGGCTGGCTTATGCCGACGCCGAGGTCGAATACGCGCCAGGCCGCTGGCTGCTGCGCCCTCGCGATGTCGCCAAGCTGCTGCAGGCTCTTAAGCCGAGGATCGGCGAGAGGGCCCTGGCTATCTCGGCCCCTTACGCCGCCGCGGTCCTGGAACTGATGGGACTCGAGGTGACGCAGATTGACGCAGGCGAGTCTATCCTGGGCGCCTGGGACGTGGTGATCTGCGAAGGGGCCGTCGCCGAGGTTCCGTCGGCGTGGAAGGCCGCGCTGGCGCTGGGCGGTCGGCTTGGCGTTGTAGAGCGCGATGGCCCGGTCGGACGGGCCAAGCTCTTTGTGCGGACGGAGCAGACCGTGGCCGCGCGGGTGTTGTTTGATTCGACGCCACCACTGCTTGCAGGCTTCGAGCCGCGGCGTAATTTCGCGCTCTAAACAGTTAACCTTTCGATTCAAAAGGGGGTTCCGCCGGACCGCGGCGTATTGCCGCTCGACAACCCGTAGTGAAAATGATTACAGAATCAAGCGGGGGCGACTATCCATGGGGGGCATCCCGCCCGCCCAGATCCCCACGGTCTACAGAGCTATGCCGGAACAGCCCGCGCAAGAACCGACGATGGACGAAATCTTGGCTTCCATCCGGAGGATCATCACTGATGATGAGCCGCCGGCGGAAGAGGCCAGCCCTCCGCCCGCGCCCGCCCCCAAGGGCAAGGCGCCGGAGGCGCCTGCGGTCAACGAAGTTGAAGCATCGGGCGGCCAGACAGCCAAGGCTGAGACCCCCAAGAAACCGTCTGACGACGAAGTAACCGTTTCGGAGAACGATATGGCTGACACCAAAGTGGGCGACCAGACTGAAGACGAAAAACTGGTTGATGAAAAGGTGGCGACCGATACGGCGTCCGCCTTCGCTAAACTTTCAATTGCTGTCAAAGAATCTTCAGGAGAACCTTCCTTGACCATGCCTGCACCTGGCCGCAGCCTGGAGGACGTCGTGCGCGAACTGCTTCGGCCGATCCTCAAGGAATGGCTCGAAACGCACCTGCCCGAGATCGTTCGTGAGCACGTCGAAGAAGAAGTAGCGCGGATTTCCCGGGGCAGCCGCGCGCGCTAGCTCCCCGCTGATCCCCTTCGCATATTAGAAGGGGATCATTCCGCGCCCCGTCTTCCGGGGCGTTCCCGCAAGACGTGTGTGACATGCTCGAAAAGGCGTTCGATCCCGGCTCGGCCGAACCGCGGCTCTATCAGCTGTGGGAGGAATCGGGTGCGTTCGCGCCGACCGGCGATCCGGCCGCGCCGCCCTTTTCGATTGTCATACCGCCCCCAAACGTGACCGGCTCGCTGCACATCGGTCACGCGCTCAACAATACCCTGCAGGACGTCCTCATCCGCTTCCAACGTATGCGCGGAGCGGCGGCGCTGTGGCTGCCCGGGACCGATCATGCCGGCATCGCCACCCAGATGGTCGTCGAGCGCCAGCTCGCCGCTGCCGGCAACATGGGCCGTCGCGACATAGGTCGTGAGGCCTTCGTTGAGCGGGTCTGGCAGTGGAAGGGCGAATCGGGCGGCACGATTTCACGACAGCTGCGGCGACTCGGCGCCTCGTGTGACTGGAGTCGGGAGCGATTTACGCTCGATGCCGGCCTCTCGCGTGCGGTGACCAAGGTGTTCGTCACCCTCCACCGCCAGAAGTTGATCTATCGCGACAAGCGCCTGGTAAATTGGGATCCGCAATTCCAAACCGCCATTTCCGACCTCGAGGTCGAGCAGCGCGAGGTGGATGGCTTCTACTGGCGCTTCGCTTATCCTCTGGAGGACGGCTCGGGTGAGATCGTCGTCGCCACGACCCGGCCGGAGACCATGCTGGGCGATACGGCGGTTGCCGTGCATCCGAGCGACGCCCGCTACACTCACCTGATCGGCAAGTGCGTGCGCCTGCCGATCGTCGGTCGGCCGATCCCGATCATTGCCGACGACTATGCCGATCCGGAAAAAGGGTCCGGCGCGGTGAAGATCACCCCGGCCCACGACTTTAACGACTTCAAGGTCGGCCAACGTCATCGCCTGCCGATGATCAACGTCCTCGATCCCGAGGCGCGCATCAACGACAACGCCCCGGCGGAGTACCGCGGACTGGACCGCTTCGCTGCGCGCAAGAAGGTGGTGGCCGAATTCGAGGCGCTCGGCCTGCTGCGCGGCGTCGAGCCGGTGCGCCACGCCGTGCCACACGGCGATCGCTCCGGCGCGGTGGTCGAGCCCTACCTGACCGATCAGTGGTACGTGGACGCCAAGGTGCTGGCTGAGCCGGCCATCGCGGCAGTCGAGGACGGTCGCACGGTATTCGAGCCCAGGAACTGGGAGAAGACTTACTTTGAGTGGATGCGCAACATCGAGCCCTGGTGCGTCTCGCGCCAGCTCTGGTGGGGTCATCGCATCCCGGCCTGGTATGGGCCCGATGGCCGCGCCTTCGTAGCCGAGACCGAGGCCGAAGCGACGACGGCGGCGCGTGAGCACTATGGCCGCGATGAGCCGCTGCGCCAGGACGATGACGTGCTCGACACCTGGTTCTCCTCGGCGCTGTGGCCGTTCTCGACGCTGGGCTGGCCGGAGAAGACCGCCGATCTCGAACGCTTCTACCCGACCCACACGCTGATCACCGGCTTCGACATCATCTTCTTCTGGGTCGCCCGGATGATGATGATGGGCCTGCACTTCACCGGCCAGGCGCCCTTCCAGCGGGTGTTCATCAACGCCCTCATCCGCGACGCCAGAGGCGCCAAGATGTCGAAATCCAAGGGCAATGTGATGGATCCCCTGGAGCTGGTAGACGCCTATGGCGCCGACGCCCTGCGCTTCACGCTCACCGCCATGTCCGGCCAGGCGCGCGACATCCGCCTGTCAGAGGCGCGAATCGAGGGTTACCGCAACTTCGCCACCAAACTGTGGAACGCCGCTCGGTTCTGCGAGATGAATGGCTGCATCTTGTCGGCGGTCTTCGATCCCGGCGCGGCGCGCGAACCCGTCAACCGCTGGATACGCGGCGAGACGGTCAAGGCCGCCCGCCAAGTTACCGAGGCGCTGGAGACCTGTGGCTTCGACGCCGCCGCCGGGGCGCTCTATCGGTTTGTCTGGAACGTGTTCTGCGACTGGCATCTGGAGTTCGCCAAGCCAGTTCTTCAGGGTGCTGACGAAGACGCTAAGACCGAGACGCGTGCGATGACCGCCTGGGTGCTGGAGACGATCCTCAAGCTGCTGCATCCGGTCATGCCCTTCGTCACCGAGGAGCTGTGGGACAAGACAGCCGAGCGCCCGGGCATGCTTGTCACCGCCCGCTGGCCAGACCTGCCCGAGGCTTGGATCGATGAGGACGCGGCGCGCGACATGGCCCTGGTCATCGAGACCATCGCCGCCGGCCGCGCCGTGCGCTCGGAGCTGAACGTGCCGCTGTCGGCCAGGCCGCCGCTCCTCGTCACCCACGCCGATCAGCGCCAGCGGGCGGCGCTGGAAGCCAATTCGGCTGTGATCGGACAGATGCTGCGCGTCTCCGGCCTGGTGTTCGACTCGGCCGCCGCCGCGGGTTCGGTCCCCTACGTCGCCGAGGGCGCCGCCTTGGCGCTGCCGGTCGCCGAGCATATCGATCTCGCCGCCGAACGCGGGCGTCTGGTCAAGGAAATCCAGGGCCACGCCAGCGACATCGAGCGCGCCGCCAAGAAGCTCGCCAACGCCGATTTCCTGGCCCGCGCGCCGGAGGAGGTCGTCGAGGAGAATCGCGAACGCCTGGCCGAGTCCGAGGCGACCAAAGCGCGGCTGGAGGCGGCGCTCGCCCGTCTCGAAGCGGTGACCTGATCACCGATAAGTTTCCGCGCTTTACAAGCCCGCCGGGCTCGTGAATGTGCGGGCCATGACCGAGCCCGCCCCCACTTCCAAGCCGGCCTGGCCGGCGATGTCTATCGCCCAGGCCCACGCCCTGCTCACTGCCCCGGGCCAGCCCTTCGAGATGGAGGAGGTGGTGATCCGCGGCTTACCCACGCGCACCTGGAAGAACGCTCCGCCCACGCTCCGCGCCACCCTCGAGGCCAGCCTCGCCCATGCCGGCCGCACCTTCCTGGTCTACGAGGACGAGCGGGTGACCTATGAGGCCTTCCGCCGCGCCGTGGCGGCCTTTGCGGAGGCCCTGGCCGCCGACGGGGTCGAGAAGGGCGACCGGGTGGCGATCGTCATGCGCAATTTGCCCGAGTGGCCCGTGGCCTTCTATGCCGTCGTGTCTCTGGGCGCCGTCGCCACGCCGCTCAACGCCTGGTGGACTGGACCGGAGCTGGAGTACGGCCTGGCCGATTCCGGAGCCAAAGTCGCAGTGCTCGACGGCGAGCGGCTCGAGCGACTCAGCGAGCATCTGCCGAATTGTCCGGACCTGAGGCGGGTCTACGTGGCGCGGGCGCGCGAGGAGATCGCCCATCCCCGACTCGCCAAGCTGGAAGACATCACCGGCGCGCCCGAGGCCTGGGCGGACCTGCCGGACCGGCCGTTGCCCGCCACGCCGATCGCGCCGGACGATCTGGCGACGATCTTCTACACCTCAGGCACGACAGGGAAGCCGAAGGGGGCGGTCGGCAGCCATCGCAATATCAACTCCAACATCATGGCCTCGGCGAGTGTGGCGGCGCGTGCTTTCCTGCGGCGCGGCGAGACGCCGCCCGCGCCAGATCCGGACGCGCCGCAACGCGCCATGCTTCTCTCGGTGCCGTTCTTCCATGCCACCGGCTGCTTTGCGGTGCTGAACCCGACCATCTTCTCCGGCGCCAAGCTGGTGATCATGCGCAAGTGGGATCCGGTGCGGGCCTTCGAACTCATCGAACGCGAGCGGGTGAATCTCGCCGGCGGCGTGCCGACCATCG
>Ga0302314_10011563_pt1 | contig 15388 bp, 18 predicted proteins | sample III_Palsa_N2_3_FD_200533 | JGI IMG/M metagenome (GOLD analysis project Ga0302314, IMG submission 200533) | Peat permafrost microbial communities from Stordalen Mire near Abisko, Sweden - III_Palsa_N2_3 | ecosystem: Environmental > Terrestrial > Soil > Palsa > Peat permafrost | place: Sweden...
CGATTTCTACGGGTCGTTGATGAACATTCGCTCATATTTGAGCAGACTAAAGTTTGGTCCAGTACCGCAGAGTACCGTGCCAAAATCGGTTCATTTCCCACTTTCCCTATTTGAACCTTGGTAAACTGGAGTAGCAGGAAATTCTGTCGGCAAGCTGATATGCGATCCGAAACGACTGATCGGACAGCGCATTTTGCCGATGAATTTCCTGTTTGCTGTATTTGTACCGTCTCGGCCAGAACGTCGGGCCCGGAAGAGGATCCTCCCTAGATCATGAGCCCAGCTCCCACCAATCGCTCCCAGTCCCAGCCAGTCCAGCCTTCCCCGGCATCCTTCGACATCTCCGCGCGCAAAATCGCCTACTTCTCCATGGAGATCGCCCTCGCCAAAGCCCTGCCCACCTACTCCGGCGGCCTCGGCATGCTGGCTGGCGATACCCTCCGTTCCGCCGCTGACACTGGCGTCCCTCTCGTAGCCATCTCGCTCGTGCACCGCCGCGGCTACTTCGAGCAGCACCTCGACTCCCACGGTCAGCAGACTGAGAGCGACGTCGTCTGGTCTCCCGAAACGACCCTCCCCTCCGCCAACCAGACCATCACCATCGCCCTGCAGGGCCGCGAAATCACTCTCCGTGCTTGGCGCTTCGACGTCATCGGCCACACTGGCCACATCATCCCCGTCTTCCTCCTCGACGCCGACGTTGAAGGCAACGACCCCTGGGATCGCCGCCTTACCGACCACCTCTATGGCGGCGACACCTACTATCGCCTCTGTCAGGAGGCCATCCTCGGCCTCGGCGGCATTCACCTCCTGCACGCCCTCGGCATGCAGCCCGAAGTCTGTCACATGAACGAGGGCCACGCCGCCCTTCTATCCATCGGTCTGCTCGAAGCCCGCGTCGCCCCCGCCCCCCTCAGCACTGCCACCGAAGCCGACGCCGAAGCTATCAAGCAGCAGTGCATCTTCACCACCCACACCCCTGTTCCCGCCGGCCACGATAAGTTCGGCCTCGACCAGATGCGCCAGATCCTCGGCGCCGACCGCTCCTCCACCATCGAGCGCTTCGGCGCCCTGCACAACGACCTGCTCAACATGACGTACCTCGCCCTGCGCTTCTCGCGCTACGTCAACGGCGTCGCCATGCTGCACGGCAAAGTCTCGCAGCAGATGTTTCCCGAGTACACCGTCCACTCCATCACCAACGGCGTTCACGCAGCCACCTGGCTCTCCCAGCCCTTCCAGAAGCTTCTCGACAAAGAAGTCCCCGAGTGGCGTCACGATAACCAATACTTCCGCTCGGTCTACGGCATCGAGCCCGAAGCCATCGAAGCCACCCACTTACCCAGCAAGCTGCGCCTGTTCCAAACGGTCAAGCAACGCACCGGCCTCGACCTCGACCCGCACGTCCTTACTCTCGGCTTCGCCCGTCGCGTCGCCACCTACAAACGGGCAAGCTTGATCCTGCACTCCCCCGAGCGCCTTATCGAGATCGCCAACCGCATCGGCGGCCTACAGATCCTCATGGCCGGCAAAGCTCATCCCGCCGACAACGCCGGCAAGGGCCTCATCCGCGATATCTTCACCACCGCCGCCAAACTCGAGTCCAGCAAGCTCCGCATCCTCTACCTCGAAAACTACGACTGGGATCTCGGCGAGCAGCTCACCAACGGCGTCGACGTCTGGCTCAACACGCCACTGCGTCCGTATGAAGCCTCCGGTACCAGCGGCATGAAGGCAGCGCTCAACGGCGTCCCCAGCCTCAGCGTCCTCGACGGCTGGTGGGTTGAGGGCTGCGCCGAAAACATCACCGGCTGGGCCATCGAGAACTCCGAAGACGAGGCCGTCGAAGCCGAGCGCGTCTACCACAAGCTCGAGTACTCGGTCGCCCCAGCCTTCGCCGACAAGGCGCAATGGGCCCGCATTCGCCGCCATTGCATCGCCATCAACGGCACGTTCTTCAACACCCACCGCATGCTCGGCCAGTACGTCTCGAACGCCTACTACCCGCCCTCGGCCTCGATCGCCGCCTCCAACCAGGTCGTTGTCGACGACGAGATCCACCAGCCCGTCCTCGCTTAACCCCAGGAGTCCCGCCTCATGCAAGCCGGCGACCTAGTCGAAAACTTCACCCTGCCCGATCAGGACGGCAACCCCGTCAGCCTCTCTGACTTCGCCGGCAAACCCGTAGTCCTCTTCTTCTACCCAAAGGCCGACACACCCGGCTGCACCATCGAAGCCTGCGGCTTCCGCGACCACTTCAAGAAGCTCCAAAAGGCCGGAGTCGTTGTCCTAGGCATCTCCCGCGACACCGTCAAAGCCCAAAAGAAGTTCGCCGAAAAATACGATCTCCCGTACCCCCTCCTCGCCGACGCCGACCAAACCATCTGCAACCGCTTCGGCGTCATCAAGCCCAAGACCATGTACGGCAAGCTCGTCTCCGGCATTGAGCGCACCACCTACGTCATCGGCCCCGACCAAAAACTCATCCACGAGTTCAACAAGGTCAAGCCCGAAGGCCACGCCGAAGAAGTCTTAGCTCTTCTAAAAAAGTAAGCATGGCCACCTCGCTCAGCCCGCTTCACGCGACGCTCGCTGCCACTGCCGCCGTAGCCGTCACCGCGGGCCTCACCCTCACCTACGCGGCCCTCAGTCCCGGCTCCCAACTCTTCGGCCACACGATCATCGCTGGCAGCGACCCCAACGAAGTAGCTCTCACCTACGACGACGGCCCCAACGACATCGCCACCGACGCCCTCCTCGACCTCCTCGCCCGCCACAACGCCCGAGCCACCTTCTTCATGATCGGCCGCTTCGTCCGCCAGCGTCCCGAGATCGTTCGCCGCGTCCACGCAGCCGGCCACCTCATCGGCAACCACACCGACACCCATCCCTGGCTCAGCTTCCTGTCCGCCCGCGCCATCCGCGAAGAGCTCCGCGCCTGCAACCAGGCCCTCGAAGACGCAATCGGCGCCCCCATCCACTATCTCCGCCCACCCCACGGCGCCCGCCGCTCCATGGTCTTCCGCGCCGCCGAAGAACTCGGCCTCAAGATCGTCCAGTGGAACACCATGGGATACGACTGGAGGCCCATCTCCGCCGAACGCATCGTGGCAAACGTAACCCGCGGCCGCGAGCGCGCCCACCGCCGCCGCACCGGCGCCAACATCCTTCTCCACGACGGCCACCAGCAGGGAATCGGCACCGACCGCTCCGCCACCATCCAAGCCACCGCCGCGCTCCTGGAGCGCTTCGCCCAAGAAGGCACGCACACTTTAACAGTCGATGCCTGGGTTAATTTGTAAGAGGAAATGGTGCGCCCGAGAAGATTCGAACTTCTGACCTACAGCTTCGGAGGCTGCCGCTCTATCCAGCTGAGCTACGGGCGCACAGTACACATCAGGCCCCGCCTTTAGGCATCCCAGCAATCCCACACCCGCCAAATCGGCGCCAATTCTGCGGGAATTGCGGTCAACCAAAGCAGGGGACACGCACGACCTATCATACCAGAGGGCCCACGCCGGCCTCACCCGATTGGCCCGTCCTGCCCGCGTATAAAGCTCTCCGGCACACCACCCAGAAGCATCCAAACCCTTACCTGACCCGAGTTCCTCACGAGCTCCCTCACCCAAACGGAGATTCCCCGAATGACCTTCAAACTTCGCATCTCAGCCCTCCTTCTCTTTCTAGCCGTAGCCTCCTTCACGCCGCTACTCGCTCAAAACGCACCACTCAAAGTTCAGCCGGGACAGCGCGAAGTCCTTCTCCAGACCGACAAGTCATGGAACGGCAAGCAATACACGCACTACCCCACCGGCCAGGTACAACTCACCACACTCAAAGTCACCCTCGCGCCGCACACCGCGCTCCCGTGGCACACCCACCCCTTCCCCAACGTCGTCTACGTCCTCTCCGGCACCCTTACCCTGCACGACAAGGCAAGCGGCAAGACCCTCGTCGTTCATCAAGGCGAGGCCGTCGGCGAGTCAGTCGACGATGTCCATCGCGGCGAAGCCGGCGACCAACCCGCCGTGCTCATCATTACCTACGCCGGAGTCCCCAACGTTCCCACCTCCATCCCTGCCAAGGGAGAGAAGGCCGAGTACTAAATCCCATGCCGGCAACGCGCCCAACCAGTGTCCCTAATCAACATCCCGGGAGTACCATAGCACCCATGAAGAATCCGTCTCGCTGTACCCCCCTCCTCCTCACCCTCGCCCTCGCCGCAACCCTCAGCGCCGCCCTTCCGGCCTCGGCCCAGATGTCCAACATGGACATGCCCGCTAAGCAATCGGACGCCCCCGCCAAGCCCCTCGCCAGCCCCGCCGCCCAGACCGACGTCACCCTCGACGGCACCACCATCACCATCAACTACAACTCGCCCGCCATGCGCGGCCGCGTCATCATGGGCGGCCTCGTTCCCTACGGCCAGGTCTGGCGCACCGGAGCCAATCCCGCCACCAGCTTCGTCACCACCGGCAATCTAAAGATCGGCTCGCTCAGCGTTCCCGCCGGCAAGTACACCCTGTTCACACTGCCCGGTGCTCCCGGAACACCCTGGAAGCTCATCCTCAGCAAGAAGACCGGCGAGTGGGGCATTCCCTATCCCGAAGGCGCCGACCTCGGCCGCACCGAGATGCATCTAGCCAAGCTCCCAGCCCCCCAGGAGTCCATGACCATCACCTTTGAGCACACGGAGAAGCGCTCCACCTATCTCCACGTCAAATGGGAGACCACGGACGTCTCCGTCAAGATCGAAGCCGAAAAGTAGCTTCGCTGCCTGCGAACTCTGGGTGCCCCAGGTCTCGCCTTTGAGACCTGGGAACTCACAACCCTACACAGTCGCGACCCGTCAACGTTCCTTCGCCCCGCGCTTCGCATCGGCCTCGTCGTTGAGCTTACCCAGCGCCGAGGCCACCAGCTCCTTCGCCCCGCCAATTCCCGCCAGCACCGCCTGTAGATCCATCTTCGGCAGCGCAGGATTCCGCTCGCTCCGGCAGTACACCCCATGCTGCCCCACCAAAATCATCGCGTCCGTCAGCACATCCAGCGCGACCGCCAGCCGCCCCCGCGCCTCGCCCCGCATAAATTCCTCGCGCTCCAACTCCTCGCCCCGCGCATAGAACACATCTCCATGCCGATAGAACGGCGAACCCTTCTCCGCGCCTGCGTTCTCATCGCCCACTACCACTCCTTCGCAGCCGAGTCCGGCGTCAGCGCCGTCGCCGCAACCGGCCCCTTCCACCGCAGCACCGGTTTCCGCGCCGCCGTAGTCTCATCCAGCCGCTGAATCCGCGTAGTATGCGGAGCCGTCTGCACCAGCTCAGGATTCTCCTCAGCCTCACGCGCAATCTGCTTCAGCGCATCCACTAGCAGATCAAGCTCCTCGCGACTCTCACTCTCAGTAGGCTCAATCATCATCGCGCCCGCAACCACCAGCGGAAAGCTAACGGTATACGCATGAAACCCGTAATCAATGAGCCGCTTGCCCATGTCCCCCGTCTTCACGCCATTCTTCGCCTGCAGCTTATCGCTAAACACCACCTCGTGCAGCGACGGCGACTTATACGGCAACTCAAACGTCCCATCCAGCTTCGCCCGAAGATAGTTCGCATTCAGTACGGCATCCTCGGTCGTCTGCCGCAGACCATCCGGCCCATTCGCCAGAATGTACGCCAGCGCGCGGATGAACATCCCAAAATTTCCGTACCACGCACGAACGCGCCCCACGCTCTGCGGCCGGTTGAACTCCAGCCCCAACGAACCATCTGCATTGGTCTTCACCACCGGCGTAGGCAGAAACGGCTCGAGAATCTTCTTGCAAGCCACCGGCCCCGACCCCGGACCACCGCCACCATGCGGCGTAGAAAACGTCTTGTGCAGATTCAAGTGCATCACGTCCACACCGAAATCGCCCGGCCGCGTCTTCCCGCACAGCGCATTCATATTCGCGCCATCCATATACAGCAGCGCGCCCTTCGCATGCAGGATGTCCGCAATCTTGTGAATGTCTTTCTCGAACACACCAATGGTCGAAGGATTCGTGAGCATCAGCGCGGCAACATCCTCATCCACCATCCGCTCCAGCTCTTCCAAATCCACCATACCCAAAGCATTCGACTTCAGGTTCGCGACTTGATACCCACAAATGGCAGCCGTCGCCGGATTCGTCCCATGCGCCGAGTCGGGAATGATGATCTTCTTCCGCGCATTCCCCTTGGCCTCGTGATACGCCCGCACCATCAGGATCCCGGTAAACTCTCCCTGCGCCCCCGCCGCCGGCTGCAGCGTAATCGTATCCATGCCCGTAATCTCGATCAGGCACTCACTCAGCAGCTTCATAATCCCCAGCGCGCCCTGCGACAACGACTCCGGCTGATAAGGATGCGCCTCCGCCAACCCCTCAATCCGCGCAACCGTTTCATTAATCCGAGGGTTGTACTTCATCGTGCAAGACCCCAGCGGATACATCCCCAAATCAATCGCATAGTTCCAAGTCGAAAGCCGCGTGAAGTGCCGAATGATCTCAATCTCACTAAGCTCCGGCATCACGCCCAAATCATCGGTACGCACCGAATCACCCAGCAGGGAAGCAGCATCCACCGCCGGCACATCCAACTGCGCCAGCCGATACCCCTTCTTCCCAGCCGAAGACTTCTCAAAAATCAAATCCTCGTTCTGATTAACATGCGTAGTAGCCTTGCGCGGTGTCCCAACAAACTTATCTGCCATAACTTTATGTCCCTTTATGTCGCTAGCTCAGATCATTAATGTGCGGCGTCTTTGCATGACGCTGATGAATCCAGAGTGCCGCGTGTTTGAGTAAATAAATCAACGTGATGGTTTCGACGCAAACAAGCCCACCCGCAAGATAGATATAAGCTTTTCCTTCATGCCCTGGCGCATTTCTGATTTGATCGACCAAGTGGGCATAAACAGGAAGCAACGGCACGTGAACCAAGCTCGCGACAAACAGTGACCACCAGAAATGCACAGCATGACGAACTTTCCAAAGCGACCCGGCCACATAACCAAACAGCAGTACAGACCAACTCGCTATACCGAAATACACACCCAATCGGCCTTTGCCGTATGAGGGTATCTGGAGCAAACCGCACCCTATGACGCCGCCCCGCTGAATGAAGTTCATGGACGCCCAGGTGCCTGGCTTTACCTTCTTTGCAGCCTGCGACTCTTCTTCAAGGAATGTATCCATAAACCCTCGTGCAACGAACGCCAATGCCAAGCTGCAAACTCAAAAATCCTCTTCGTCCATCCCGCTACCATCGGCCGAATAACTCCCAGCCTCCGGCCCATCCAACTCCTCTTCCCGCAAACTCAACCCAATCACAGTCCCCGACTCGAACTCCACAGTCAGCGCCTCCGTCTCTTCCAGCGAAGCCTTAGCGACCATCTCGCCAATCTGCGCGCACAGCCCATTCCGATACTCCGGCTCACCATACGCAATCGAAAAATCCGCAAGCAGAATATGCGGCCACGCATACAGCGTCAGCATCGGCCCATCAAACCTCAACCGCAGGTAGTCGCCAACAAACTCCACCGCCGTCAGCTCCTGCCCCTCAATCGCGCTGATATCCACTAGCCTTCCTTCCGAGCAATCCGTACAACCGCGCCAACAATCCAACCCAGCGCCGCGTAAACCAAAAACTGAACGCCAACTTCCAGCGCCCCCAGGACCAGGCAGAAGATTCCGCCACCCTGCCCGTAGAAGCTCCCGAACCCGGCGGACGGCCAAAGCACAAGCCAGAGTCCAGCAGCCTCCACATTGCTCTCAATCAGCGCAAACATGATGGCGATGCCCAGGCACCCCCCGATGATCGCGCCCTTCGTACTCGACGTCATCGAGGGTCCTGCCTTTCTCCTACTTCACGCCAACAAGCTCCTGCACTCCGGCGCCCGCAAGCACCTTCGCCGCTGCATCCATCTGCGCCTTCGTCGTCAACTCCGTCGCGCACCACAGCGTCGCGCTCTCACCCAGCTCCGGATACCACTTCGCCAGCGCGAGCCCTCCAACAATCTGCTTCTCCAGCAGCTTCGCATTCACCGCTGCAGCCGACTCCTTCGTAGTCAGCACGAACTCATGAAACCGCGGCGCACCATCAAATTTCGTCGTCGCGCCAGCATCCAGCAGCGCCGACCGCAGGTACGCCGCCTTCGCCAAATTCTGCTCCGCCAGCTCCCGCAGCCCCTGCTTGCCATAGACCGTCAGAAAAATCGTGACCATCATAGCAACCAACGCCTGGTTCGTGCAGATGTTCGACGTAGCCTTCTCCCGCCGAATATGCTGCTCGCGCGTGCTCAACGTCAGCACCCATCCACGCTTGCCATTCGTATCCTTCGTCTCGCCGACAAGCCGTCCCGGCATCTGCCGCAGAAACTTCTCCTTGCAAGCAATCACACCGCAATACGGCCCGCCAAATCCAACCGCAACGCCAAAGCTCTGCGCCTCAAGCGAAACAATATCCGCTTCCACCGGAGCCTTAATCACGCCCAGCGAAACCGCCTCAGCAATCGAAACAATCAGCAGCGCGCCCTTGGCATGCGCGATCTCCGCAATCGCCGCGACATCCTCAACCGTCCCAAAGAAGTTCGGCGACTGGATCAGCACGCAAGCCGTCTCCTCGGTAATCGCCGCGTCCAGCGCAGCCAAATCCACACGCCCCGTCTCGGCAACATACCCAAACTCCGTAATCGGAATCTCCTGGTGCTTGGTTACAGTAGCCAGCACCTCGCGATACTCCGGATGCACCGTCCGCGCCACCACCGCGCCCTGCCGCCCGGTAACGCGGCACGCCATCAGCACTGATTCCGCAGCGCCCGTCGAGCCGTCATACATGCTCGCGTTCGCAATCTCCATCCCCGTCAGCTCGCAGATCATCGTCTGAAACTCGAACATCGCCTGCAGCGTACCCTGCGAAATCTCCGGTTGATACGGCGTATAGCTAGTAAGAAATTCCCCGCGCTGCACCAGCGAATCAATGATCACCGGCCGATAATGCCGATAAGCCCCCGCCCCCAAAAAGCTCGCAAACAATTTCCCCGCCGGCTGCGCAGCCAACTCCAGTGCATCGCCGCTCGCCACGTTCGATCCAAACGCACGAAACCGCTCCAAAATCTCCGACTCCGAATGCTGCCGCGGAATCTTCAAATCTTCGGTCAGCCGATACTCCGCAGGAATCGTCTCAAACAAACTCTCAATCGACGCCACGCCAATCTCAGCGAGCATAGCCTCGCGATCAGCAGGCGACTTCGGCAAATAACGCATACTCAACCTCTCCCATCACCCACATTCCGGGTGCCCCATCCATACGCGCCTTTGCGGATGGGTGGGTTTGCAAAATCTCTCTAGTGCCCAGTCTCTTCCGCAACAAACTTCTCATAGTCCGTAGCCGACAGCAGGGAACCAGCCGCCGCCGCATCGCTCACCTTCAGCTTGATAATCCAAGTCTCATTCGCGGCAGTATTAATCGTCTCCGGCGCATCATTCAGTGCGGAGTTCACCGCCGTCACCGTGCCGCCCACAGGCGAGTACAAATCGCTCACCGCCTTCACACTCTCGACCGAACCAAACGTAGCCCCAGCCGCAATCTCCTGCCCAACCTTCGGCAGCTCCACAAACACGATGTCGCCCAGCGACTCCTGCGCATAATCCGTAATGCCAACGGTGGCGTTATCGCCTTCGAGCAGCAGCCACTCGTGAGACTTCGCATACTTGTAGTTATCGGGATAGCTCATGCAAGTATTTTAGTGCGTCCCACACGCATCCCCGCTGTCCTATCAAAATTGAGCGTGGAAATATCCCCCCACAAGCCCCACCTGCGACCCATTCCCCCCGGGATACCCTATAGTTTTCCCTGGCGAAAGCCTCTCCACTGTCATTGAACTTGCCGTCCAAAGGAGCGACGATGAAACTTCACCGCAACCTCCAGGCATTGATCCTTGCCTTTTTCGCCTGCATAGCCGCCGCCCCGCAGACGCCACCATCCGCCCCGGCCGTAGGGACGCGACTCTCCGTCCCCAACAACCTCCTGCCTGTGGACGTGCTAGTTCAGGGCCCCACGGAAGCCCCCGGCGACCTCCAAATCATTTGCCTCTTCCAGTCCGATCCCGAAAACAAACTGCTCGCGTCCCTTGCATCGATGGACCAGCAACTCGGCGGCGTGCTCACCCAGGTCAGAACGCACGGCCTCTTCCGCGGCGAACTCGGGGAGACGATGTTGCTCACTCCCAAGCCCGGCGTGATCGCCGCCCAGCGCCTGCTCATCATTGGCCTTGGCGACCGCACGACCTTCACGGCACCGCGTGAAGAGTTGGTCGGAGAGATCGCCTACGCCGAAAGCGAGCGCCTCGGAGTTGCCGCGCCCACCTTCGCCCCTACCGTCATCGACGGCGGCTTCAAGGGCACCGATACCGGCACCATCGGGTCTGACTTTATGAAAGGTTTCCTGCGCGGTCGAGCCATCGCAGCGGCCCTCTATGCAGCGCACACAGGTCCATTGCCCAAAGTTTCCCGCGTCACATTTCTCGCGGGTCCGGCGCACGCTCTGGACACGCAGAAGGGGCTAGCCGCCGTATTGAACGCCAGGCAATAGTGCTCTGTGGTTTAGGATAGCGGCGCCGTAATCACGGGAGCCACAACCGCCGCCCCAGCCTTAGCCCGCTTATAAAACGGTGTAGCCACAACCACCGCCTTCACCATCTGCCCGCGAACCTCAACCGCAACCTCAGTCCCCGGCTCAACAAAACTCATCGGCACATACGCCAGCGCAATATTCTTCTTCACAAACGGTCCTGGCGACCCGCTGGTAATCTCGCCAATCTTCTCGCTGCCGTCGACCGAAAACACCGCATACCCATCGCGCCCAATCCCGCGCTCGACCATCTCCAACCCCACCAGCCGCTTCGCCGGCCCGCCACTCTCCTGCACCTTCGCCAGCGCCTCGCGCCCCACAAAATCCACGCCCTTCTCCATCTTGCAATACCGCCCGAGATTCGCCTCCCACACATTCAGCGAGTCGGAAATCTCGTGCCCATACAACGCCATTGCCGCCTCCAGCCGCAGCGTATTTCTCGCACCCAGCCCACACGGAATCGCACCAAACTCCTCGCCCGCCGCCAGCACCTCGCCCCACACCCGAGCGCTAGTAGCCTCATCCGCCGGCACATAAATCTCGAACCCGTCCTCGCCCGTATACCCCGTCCGCGCGATCAAGACGTTGTGCAGCCCGCACACCTGCCCCCACGTAAACCAGTAGTTCTTAATCGGCGCGAGGTCCACCGGCGTAAGCTTCTGCAGCGTAGCCTGCGCCTTCGGCCCTTGGATCGCAATCTGCGTGTAGTAGTCGCTAACGTCGGTGATGTGCAGCCCGCCCATCCCGCCAATCGTCTTCCGAACCCACTGCACATCCTTCTCGCGCGTCCCTGCATTAATCACGATCAGGTAATCATTCTCGCCCAGTTTATGCAGCACCACATCATCCACAAACGTCCCATTCGGATACAGCATCGCCGAATAATGCGCCTGCCCCACCTGCAACTTCGACGCATCATTCATCAGCAACTTCTGCACCGCCGCCAGCGAGTTCGGCCCGCGCAGCTGAATATCCCCCATGTGTGACACATCGAAAACCCCAACGCCCGTCCGCACCGCCATATGTTCTTCAATCAGCCCGCGATACTGCACCGGCATATCCCATCCGCCAAAATCCACCATCCGAGCCTTGTGCCCGAGATGCGTAGCATGCAGCGCCGTCCGCCGCAGCGCGGCAGGCACAGGAACAGTCGGCAGAAAATCAGAGATCGTATCGCTCATAGGGTTGCGCCTTTTCCAGCCGGCAGCGCAGCTCTTCGCGCGCCCGGCATACCCTCAAACGATACCAAACCCCCCACCCCTCCGGCGAACCGCCCCTTCGCCAGGCTTCACATCCGCGCCTAAGGATTTGGCGTCACTACACTCTTCAAATCAATGAGCAGCCGATCCAGCGCCCGGTCGAAATTCGCATCATGCGTCTTCTGCAGCAGCGCGACATCTACCGACTGCGTGTCCGCCCACAAAATATAGTGCGTCGGCCGGTCATAAATCACCAGCCGCGCCATCGGCAGCGGGTCTGACGCACCATTCACCTTGCTGGGATTCTGCGGTCCGCTAGGCGCCGTCACCCGAATCTCAAACACCAGGTCAGCCTGCGCCGGATCATTCACCAGCGTATACGTCCCATCCCTCTTCAGCGCCGCGTACAAATAGTCATACGCCCGCGAAGGCCCACCGCTGAACGGGCTCGGATACAGTCCGCTATCCGCCCCCGCATTCGAAAGAAACACAGTCTTTCCCAAGAGCTTGGCCGGAACGGGCGCCGGCTGCGGAAGCACTTGCGCCCGCATCGCAACCGGCATCAACATCACCCCGAACACCATCAGCAGCATCGTCCGAAACATCTTCACCCTGGACATCTCATCCTCCTCGCGCACCCGGGCCCGAAGTCTGCTCCCAAATACGTTGCGCAACCATCCCGAGTCTCGCAGCCAGCGAGAATATCTTTCCACCAGGAGCAACGTTCGCCGTCCGCGCAGGCTACTTCCGCTCCCTCAGCCACGCCCTTACAAAATTACTCACAGAAAAGTAAGCGAACGCCACAAACGCCACCGCCAGCACCCAAAACTTCGTTGCTGCATGCGACCCCAGCGGAAGATGCCACGCCGCCCGTTCCTTCCACGCTCCCTGCGCCAGGAACATCGCAATCAAGGCGAAGAGCAACCCTGTCACCTGCAGCCATACCACGCTCGAAAACCGCGCCAGCGGCGTCCACACCGATCGCCCCAATCTCCCCGCATGCTGCTTCGTCGCCGCCACGGTCCGCTGCGTCTGCACCACCTTCTCGGCCACGCGATCGGTCTGCGCAGAGTTCCCCGCCGCGCGCTCTTGTGCGGCCGCCGCCTGAGTCGGCCCCGGCGTCGTCGCCGCATCCGCCGCCTGCAGCAGCGTCTTTGCCGCATGCCGAGCGCCATACCCCAATGCGCGTCCGAAACGAACCCTGTCCATGCCCTCCAGTGTACTGTCCCGCCCTCGCCTCACCGGTTTCTCCGCCCGACCTGTACCTCATCCCCTTCTCCTGCATCCAACCCCTCACGACGCTCGAAGTCACAGTCAACACAGAAAGCAAAAGGGGCACGCATGAAGAATCTAGTTTGGTTAATGAGCGGTCTGGCGGCTGCAATGGTAGGTTTCCTCGTCTGGGATCGCAACCGCGTGCAACCGGTAGAAGAGTTGGCGCACCGCCTCGAATCCGCTTGGGCCGACCACCACACCGTCGTCTAACCAACCGGCGGATTTCTCTCGCATCCAGCATCTCGGGACCTCGCATCGGTTGCACTCCCGCCGTTGTCTACCCTTGGTCCTCCCACCACATCCGCTGTCCCACCCCGGCCGTTCTCATTGATAATGGAGGGCGGAAGGGAAGCACGCATGAAAAAGTTCGTTTGGTTTATCGGGGGCATGGCGGCTGCCGCAGCAGGATTTCTGGTCTGGAACTCCTCCCGCTCGCAGACCATCCACGAACGCGCCTACTACCTCGACGAAGACGACTCGGACGATCCAACGTTCGTCTAGCCCGTCGCACCCTAATCGTCCGGCCCGTCCGCCTCGCCCCGCCGCCTCATCGCGCTTTCGGTAATCTTTCCTGATTCCAACCCAACGCCGGACTTGGCTTCCACCGCCCGTCGGCGTAATCTTGTTAATAGCAATGATTCACCCGCAGCTGCCGTTCCCGCTGAACCTGGCAGGGAAGACCCAATGCGTGGGATGGGCATTCAGCATCCAGAGAAGCAAGTCTTTCTCTCAACACTTGTTTCCAAACGACGGGGAGGTGGCATTGAATCAACAGGTCAAAGACCTTATCCAGAAACTGGGCGAAGCGATCCACGAGTCGGTCAGTGAGTCCGACCAGATCTCAGGCGTCGTCCGCGAGATTCGAGAGCAGGGGTTCGACGTTCTCCTTATGCTCGAAGCCACCATCGGTCTCAACGAGGTCGAAGACGAACCCGAGACAATCGACGCCGAAACCGACGCCGATGCTGCCTCTGGCCCCTTCACCCGCAACGACCTCACCTTCCTCAAGTCCCTTCGCATCTCCACCGAAGAGACTGAGCGCATCTCCTCAGAAAGCGCTGAATCGACCGGCGAAGACGCTGCCCCAGCCTCATAGCGCGCACTCAACTTGCCAAAATTTTCTCGCCGCTGATACTCTCGGGCGTCGTGGATGCCCTAACCTGCATCCGACCAGAGTGCGTGTGACTACAATCGTCACATAGCCGTTCGAGGTAGCTGAACTCATGAGAGATACGTTAGGCGTATTGCTTGCCGGTGGCGCTGGAGAGAGGCTTTTTCCCCTCACCCGCGACCGAGCCAAGCCCGCTGTTCCCTTTGCCGGCCAGTACCGCATCATCGATATCACCCTCTCCAACTGCATCAACTCCGACCTTCGCCATGTCTACATCCTCACCCAGTACAAAGCCCTCTCGCTGAACCGCCACATCCGCGAAGGCTGGGGCTCGGTCGTCGCCTCGGAACTCGGTGAGTTCATCGAGATCCTTCCCCCCATGCAGCGCGTCTCCAAGTCCTGGTATCAGGGCACGGCCGACGCCGTCTTCCAGAACATCTACTCCATCGGCTCCGAAGAACCCAAGCACGTCCTCATCCTCTCCGGCGACCACATCTACAAGATGAACTACGCCCGCATGAAACAGATGCACTGCGACTCCGGTGCGGACGTCACCATTGCCACCCTCCCCATTACCCCCGACCAGGTCTCCGATTTCGGAGTAGTTCAGGTCGCCAAAAACGGCGAGGTGACAGGTTTCGTCGAGAAGCCCAAAACCACCGACATCCGTTCGCCCTTCGACCCCGAAATGGTCGACGTCTCCATGGGCATCTACCTCTTCAACACCGACGTCCTTCTCCCCGAGCTCGTCCGCGACTCAGAAGATCCCGACTCCCGCCACGACTTCGGCCACGACATCCTTCCCAAGCTCCTCGGCCGCTACAAGGTCAACGCCTACAACTTCGTCGACGAGAACAAGCAGCGCGCCCTCTACTGGCGAGACGTCGGCACCCTCGAGGCCTACTACGAAGCCAACATGGACATCGCCGCCGTCGCCCCCGTCTTCAACCTCTACGACAAGGCCTGGCCCATGCGCTCCCGCGCCTACCAGTACCCGCCCGCCAAGTTCGTCTTCGGCGAACCCGGCCGCACCGGCATGGGCATCAACTCCATCGTCAGCGCCGGCTGCATCATCTCCGGCTCGGTCCTGCGCAACTCCGTCCTCTCCCACGACGTCCGCGTCAACAGCTACGCCGACGTAGACTCCAGCGTTG
>Ga0302314_10011564_pt1 | contig 15387 bp, 10 predicted proteins | sample III_Palsa_N2_3_FD_200533 | JGI IMG/M metagenome (GOLD analysis project Ga0302314, IMG submission 200533) | Peat permafrost microbial communities from Stordalen Mire near Abisko, Sweden - III_Palsa_N2_3 | ecosystem: Environmental > Terrestrial > Soil > Palsa > Peat permafrost | place: Sweden...
CGCGCAGGCCGCCGCGCCCCCCGCGCTGGCTCACCGTCCGGCGCGGCGACCCCGGCCGGCGGATCGGCATCACCCTGCTCGTGATCGCGATCACGCTGACGCTGTTCGCCGGTCGCCTGGTGCAGATCCAGGGCATGGAGGCGGCCTACTACAAGACCCAGGCCAACAACGAGAAAGAGCACACCACCGTGCTGCCGGCGATGCGCGGCACGATCTACGGCTCCGGCGGCCAGCTGCTGGCGATGAGCGTCGAGGTGTGGCAGATCGTCGCCGACCCCGGACAGCTGACGGCCGCCCAGAAACTGCAGGCCGCGCAGCAGCTGGCCGCGCCGCTCGGCCTCAGCCAGCCGGCGTTGCTGCAGCTGCTGCAGCATCCGAGCTCGCCGGACTACGTCGTCCTCGGCAACGACGTCTCCTCCACCAACGAAACCCAGATCGCCAAGATCGGCGCCGCGCTCAAACTCGGCGGCGGCCTCACCGAGACCATGTCGTACACGCGCGACTACCCCGACGGCGAGGCGACCGCCAACGTCGTCGGGTTCACCAACACCAACGTGAACACCGACGTGATCGCCGGCCAGGCGGGCATCGAGGAGGAGTACAACACGCTCCTTAACGGCACCAACGGCAGCGATAAGTACGAGAAGGGCGCCGACGGCGAGCAGATCCCGGGGACGGCCGAGGAGACGCCGGCCGAAAACGGCGAGTCGATCAAGCTGACGATCAACACGGTCCTGCAGTACGACGCCATGAAGGCGTGCGAGAACGAGGTCGACAAGTCGCAGGCTAAGTCGTGCACGGCCGTCATCATCCAGCCGCAGACGGGCGACATCCTCGCCATGGCCCAGTGGCCGACCTACGACCAGAACACGCTGGCCAGCGCGGCCGACGCGACCGACCTGCCGGTGCAGGACGTGTTCACGCCCGGCTCCACCGCCAAAGTGATCACGGCCGCCGCCGCGTTCGAGCATGGCGGCCAGACGCCGATGAGCTCCTACTACATCCCGTATGCGATCTACCGGGGCGGGCAGTGGATCCACGACGCGGAGGACGACGCCGGCGCGCATTACACGATCGCCGGCATCATCGCCAACTCGTCCAACATCGGCATGTCCGAGGTGGATGCGAGCGTCTCACCGCAGACCCAGTACGACTACCTGCGGAACTTCGGCCTCGACGAGCCGACCGGCCTCAACCTGCCGGGGGAGACCCCCGGCATCCTCGCCCCGCCTTCGCAGTGGGCCGCCGACGAGCGGTACACCCTCGCCTACGGTCAGGGCGTCGCGGTCAACGCGGTGCAGATGGCCAGCGTGTACGCGACGATCGCCAACGGCGGCGTCCGGGTGGCGCCGCGGCTGGTCGAGGGCACCTACAACTCGGCCGGCCAGTACACCCCGGCCCCGCCGTCGACGTCCCGCCGGGTGATCCAGGCCAAGACGGCCAAGGAGCTGATCTCGATCCTGCAGCAGGTCCCGGGGGTGGACGAGACGGCGGCGCAGCCCTGGGGCATCATCCCCGGCTACGCGGTGGCGTCCAAGACCGGCACCGCGAACGAGCCGCCGAACCAGCCGGGCGAGTCCTGCCCGGCCAGCAACCCGATCTGCATCTACGGCGCGAGCTACATCGGCATGGCGCCAGGCAACGGCCCCAAGGTCGTCGTGGCGGTCAATGTGCAGGACCCGAACAAGTCCAGCCAGGACTATTTCGGAGACATGGTGGCGGGCCCGGTGTTCTACAACGTTATGAACAACGCCCTTGCCGACCTGCAGATCCAGCCCCAACCCGGCCTCAAGCCACCGGATGTTCGGCTCAATGCGCCCTGATTTTGGATACCCTCAGGGCGTGATCCGACCTGCCCGTCCCGTGCCGCGCCCGCTGTCAGGGCTCGCGGAGCTCCTCGGCGTGGGCAGAGCGGAGAGCATCGGCAGCGAGCCGGGCCGGCTGTCCGGGGTCACGCTCGACTCACGCGCCGTGCGCCCGGGCGACCTGTACGCCGCGCTGCCCGGCGCCCGCGCGCACGGCGCGACCTACGCCGAGCAGGCGGTCGCGGCGGGCGCGGTCGCCATCCTGACCGACCCCGACGGCCGCGACCGGGCGGTTAGGGCCGGGGTGCCCGTCTTCGTCGTGTCCAACCCGCGTGACCGGCTCGGCGACATCTCCTGCTGGATCTACGGCGACCCCTCCACCCGCATGACGATGGTCGGCGTGACCGGGACCAGCGGCAAGACCACCAGCAGCTACCTGATCGAGGCCGGCCTGCGGGCCGCCGGGCACACCACCGCGCTGATCGGCGGGGTCGAGATCCGGATCGGCCCCGACCGGGTCGCCTCCGCCCTGACCACGCCGGAGGCACCGGACCTGCAGGCGCTGCTTGCGGTGGCGGTCGAGCGCGGGGTGACGGCGGCCGCGATGGAGGTGTCGAGCCACTCCCTCGCCCTCGGCCGGGTGGCCGGCACCCGCTACGACGTGGGCCTGTTCACCAACCTGTCCCAGGACCACCTGGACTTCCACGCCGGCTTCGAGGACTATTTCCGGGCCAAGGCGAAGCTGTTCACCCCGGCCTACTCGGCGGTGGGCGTGGTGAACGTGGCCGACCGCTACGGCAGGCGGCTGGTGACCGAAGCGTCGGTGCCGATCGTCACGTTCTGCGCGGACCCCGCGTCGGGCGGCTACCCGCAGGCGGACTGGCAGGCCACCGACGTCCGCTGCGGCGCCGACGGGTCGACCTTCCGGGTGCTCGGCCCGGGCGGGGTCGAGGCCGACGCCTCCGTCACCCTGCCCGGCGCCTTCAACGTCGCCAACGCCCTCGGCGCGATCGTGGCTCTGGTGGAAGCGGGCGTGGACCTGGCCGACGCGGTGCTCGGCGTGGCCTCCTGCCCCGGCGTGCCCGGCCGCCTGCAGCGCGTGCCCGGTGGACCACCAGACGCGTTCGTCGATTACTCGCACAAGCCCGGGGCAGTGGAGGCAGTGCTCACCGCGCTTGGACCGGTGACCAGTGGGGAACTGATCGTGGTGCTTGGCTGTGGCGGCGATAGGGACCGCGGCAAGCGGCCGCTGATGGGCGCCGCCGCCGCCAGGCTGGCCGACGTGGCGATCTTCACCAGTGACAACCCGCGCACCGAGGATCCGCTGGCGATCCTGGCCGAGATGCTGCAGGGAGTGCTCGGGATCCCGCAGGGGGAGCGGGCCCGGGTGATTATCGAGCCGGACCGGGCGGCGGCGATCGACCTCGCCATCTCCCTGACCGGGAAGGGGGACGTCGTGCTGGTCGCCGGCAAGGGGCATGAGACGGGGCAGTACATCGGGGGAGCGGTGCTGCCCTTCAACGACGTCGAGGCGACCGCGGCCGCCCTGGCCCGGCACGCGGACCGCGCAGGCGCGGGGACGGGCCTGTCATGATCACCTTGTCCGCCGCCGAGATCGCGGCCATCACCGGCGGCACGCTCACGCCCGCGGCTGGGGCCGCCGGGACGGCCGGGGCCGCCGGGACTACGGTCGTCACCGGCCCCGTCGTCATCGACTCGCGCCAGGCGGCGCCGGGCGCGCTGTTCGCCGCGCTGCCGGGCGAGCAGGTCGACGGGCACGACTTCGCCGCGTCGGCGGTCCGGGTCGGCGCGGCCGCGGTGCTCGCCTCGCGGCCGGTCGACGACGTCCCCGGCGTCCCGGTCATCGTCGTGCCCGACGTCACCGCGGCGCTCGGCGCGCTGGCGCGGGCGGTGCTCGCGCGGCTGCCGGACGCGACCGTGGTCGGGATCACCGGGTCGTCGGGCAAGACCTCGACCAAGGACCTGACCGCCCAGGTGGTCGAGCGGCTGGGCGCGACGATCGCCCCGGTGGGCTCGTTCAACAACGAGCTCGGCCTGCCGCTCACCGTGCTGCGCGCCGACTCCTCGACGAAGTACCTGGTCCTGGAGATGTCGGCCCGCGGCATCGGGCACATCGCGCAGCTGTGCGGCATCGCGCCGCCGCGGATCGGCGCGGTGCTCAACGTCGGCCGGGCCCACGCGGGCGAGTTCGGCTCGCTCGACGCGGTGGCCAAGGCCAAGGGCGAGCTCCTCGAGGCACTGCCCGCCGACGGGGTGGCGATACTCAACGCCGACGACCCCCACGTCTTGCCGATGGCGGCCCGCACGCAGGCCGCCGTGGTGACGTTCAGCGCGTCAGCCGCCCGGACGGCCGACCGCCAGGCCGACGTCCGCGCCGCGGCCATCAGCCTGGACGATCGCGGCCGGGCCTCGTTCCGGATGATCATGGCGGGCGGGAGCGCGGACGTGCACCTGCGGCTGCACGGCGGCCACCACGTGGCCAACGCGCTTGCCGCCGCCGCGATTGCGGCGGAGCTCGGCCTGGACGTCACGTCGATCGCGGTCGCGCTGTCCAACGCGACCGCGCGCAGCAAGAAGCGGATGGAACTGCACGAGCGGGCCGACGGCGTGCTCGTGGTGAACGACGCGTACAACGCCAACCCGGACTCGACCAGGGCCGCGATCGAGGCCCTGCGCCATCTCACCAGCACCGGCAGGCGCGGGTTCGCGGTCCTCGGCCACATGGCCGAGCTCGGCGAGTTCGCCGACGAGAGCCACCGGGAGGTCGGCCGGCTGGCCGCCCAAGCCGGGGTGGCGGGCCTGGTCGCGGTGGGCGAGCTGGCCCAGCCGGTGCTGACCGGGGCGCGCGCGCAGGCCGGCTGGCGAGGCGAGGCGATCGCGGCGCCCGACGCGAAGACCGCGATTGAGGCGCTGCGAAACCGTCTGCGCCCGGGCGACGTCGTACTAGTGAAGGCATCCAAGTCGGCCGGCCTGTGGGAAGTGGCGGACGGCCTGCTCGCGGAGGTTGACCAGTGAAGACCATCCTGCTCGCCGGCGCGATCTCCATGATCGTGTCGCTGCTGGGCACCAGGCCGACCATTAGCGTGCTGCGCAAGCGCAAGCTCGGCCAGCAGGTCAGGGCCGACGGCCCGCAGCATCAGGGCAAGGCAGGCACGCCCACCATGGGCGGCATCGTCATCATCATCGCCTCGCTGATCGGCTACGCGGCCGGGCACTGGTTCACCAGCGACCCGATGTCCGCCTCCGGCGTGCTGGTGCTGTTCCTGATGACGGGCCTGGGCGCGGTCGGCTTCGTCGACGACTACATCAAGCTGTTCATGCGGCGCAGCCTCGGCCTCCGCAGCGGCGCCAAGCTGCTCGGCCAGGCCGTGGTCGGCGTCATCTTCGCGATCCTGGTGCTGCACTTCCCCGACGGCTACGACCTCACCCCGGCGTCGGAGCACCTCTCCTTCATCGCCGACTTCGGCATCTCCCTCGGACCGGTCCTGTTCGTGATCTTGGTGCTGCTGATGGTGACCGGCTGGTCCAACGGGGTGAACCTGACCGACGGGCTCGACGGCCTGGCGACCGGCGCCTCCATCCTGGTGCTGGCCTCGTACGTGATCATCGGGATCTGGCAGCTCCGCAACGACTGCACCAGCGCGCTGGCGGCCGCCTGCTACCAGGTGCGCGACCCGCTCGACGCGGCGGTGGTGGCCGCGGCGGTGATGGGCGCCTGCTTCGGCTTCCTGTGGTGGAACGCGCCGCCGGCGAAGATCTGGATGGGCGACACCGGCTCGCTCGCCCTCGGCGGCGCCCTGGCCGGCCTGGCGATCGTCACCAAGACGGAGATCCTGCTGCTCCTGCTGGGCGGGCTGTTCGTGATCGTCACGCTCTCGGTGGTCATCCAGGTGAGCGTGTTCAAGGTGACCAAATTCAAGACCGGAAAGCCGTTCCGGGTGTTCCGGATGACGCCGCTGCACCATCACTTCGAGCTGGCCGGCTGGGCGGAGACGACCATCGTCGTCCGCTTCTGGCTGATCGCGGGCATGTTCGTCGCCCTCGGCCTGGGCATCTTCTACGTCGGCTAGTTATCAAGGGCGGCGCCGATGTCCGCGATCAGGCTGTCGGCCGGCTCGATCCCGGCTGACAGCCTGATCAGCGTGTCCGGTGCCGTCTCGGCCGCCCACCGCGCCCGCCGCTCCCAGGTCGACTCCACGCCGCCGAAGCTGGTGGCGGGCACCACCAGCGCAGCGGCCGCGATCACGGCGTCGGCCGCGGCCGCCGTCCCCGCCAGCTCGAACGAGAGCAGCGGCCCGAAGCCGGCCGGCATCTGCAGCCGCGCCACCGCCGACGGGGCCAGCCCTGGATAGTGCACCGCGGTCACCCGCGGGTGGGCGGCCAGGAACTCCGCGATCGCGAGCGCGTTCTCCGATTGCCGCGCGATCCGCAGCGGCAGCGTCTTCATCCCCCGCAGCACCAGCCAGCTCTCGAACGGCCCGGGGATCGCACCGCCCGCCGTCCGCCACCCGCGCACCGACTCGGCCAGCTCCGCGTCCCGCGTGACGACCGCCCCGCCGAGGACGTCCGAGTGTCCCGAGATCGACTTGGTCAGCGAGTACACCGAGGCCACCGCCCCGAACTCGAGCGGCCGCTGCAGCAGCCCGGTCGCCACCGTGTTGTCCACCACGAACGGCGCCCCGGCCGCCCCCGCCAGCGCCCCAAGCGCCGCCAGGTCGGCCACCCGCAGCAGCGGGTTGGTCGGCGTCTCCGCCCACAGCAGGGCGGGCCCGGGGTGGGCGGCGGAGGAACCGCGCAGCGCGACCTCGACCACGTCCAGATCAAGCTGGTCAACCGCCAGCGCCACCGCCCCGTGCGGCCGCAGCTTGTCCGCCAGCGCCCGCGTGTTGTAGTAGCCGTCGTGCGGGAACACGATCCGCGACCGCCCCGCCGCCAGCGCCAGCATCAGCGCCATCGACGCCGCCTGCCCGGACGCGAACGTCACCGCCTGCGCCCCCGGCCCCTCGATCGCCGCCAGCGCCTCCTCGACCGCCGCCCACCCCGGGTTGGCCATCCGCCCGTACCCCCGCTCCGGGTCCGGCTCCCCCTGCGACACGTACGTGCTCGTCACCAGCAGCGGCGGCCCCAGCGGCGCCCCGTCCCCGCGCTCGGTCCCCGCGTGCACAAGCGCCGACTCAACGTCAAATTCCATAACCCCATTCTCCCGAACGCACGCGTGGCTCCGCCTCCCCGCCCCCGTGCCCCCCTCCGCGGGCGCCCGGCCGCTGTCCAGTCCGCGTCTTCACCCGATCCGGATAACAGCAAGATGCGACGTTTTCCGCCCTCCCCGCTTTCCTCCCCGCCCTCCCCGCTTTCCTCCCCGCTGCCCTCGGCACCTGCCGCGGACGAGATAACAGCAAGAAGCGGGGGCGCTGACCTCAGCGCTGAAAGTTTGGCCGGTGATAGCCGGTCAAACTTTCAGCGCTAGCCACGTCGACCGGCATGCGCCTAGATAACAGCAAGAAGCGCGGGGCGCTCGTTGCTCGGCTGGGGGTGGTTTCCGGTGGAGCTGTCGGCAAATTGCGGTGGAGTTGCGCGACACGCGGCGGATGTTCCGGGCGCGGGCGGGCCGAGCGCGGACACTAGATGGCATGTATGTCCGGGTGGGTGGCAGTGCGGTTCAGGACGGGTTCGGGCCGGGCGGGGACGACGAGCAGGAGCGCCTCGACGCTCGATTGCCGGCCCCCGGCCAGCCATGGCGCGGTTCGCTCGGCGGGGGCCTGGCCGGGATCCGGGAGCAGGTGCGGGCCGCCCGCGCGCTGCTCGACCGGCCGCTCACGTCGTACTACCTGATCATCGGCATCACCACGCTGCTGCTCTGCCTCGGCCTGATGATGGTGCTGTCGACCGGGTCGTTCATCGACCTCACCCACGGCGAGTCCCCCTACCACGATTTCGAGTTCCAACTGATCGGCATCATCATCGGCCTGCCGATCATGTGGCTGATGGCGCGCTCGTCGCCGCGGGTGTTCCGGGCGATGGCCTACCCGCTGCTCGCGGTGGCCATCATCGGCCTCGCCCTGACGATGATCCCCGGGGTGGCCCGGTCGGAGGCCGGCGCGTCGCGGTGGATCGCGTTTGGCCCGCTTACCTTCCAGCCGTCAGAGCTGGCCAAGCTGGCGCTCGCGGTCTGGGGGGCGGACCTGCTCGCCCGCAAGGAGAAGCTGGGGATGCTGGTCGACTGGCGGCACATGCTGGTCCCGCTGGTGCCGGGCGCGGGCCTGCTCGCCCTGCTGGTGATGGCGGGCGAGGACCTTGGCACCACCAGCATCCTGATCGTCATCCTGCTGGCGCTGCTCTGGTTCGCCGGGATGCCGACGCGGGTGTTCACCGCCCTGCTCATCCTGATGGGGCTGGTGCTGGTGCTGCTGATCGTGGCCGAGGGCTACGGGTCAACGCGGATCGCCGATTTTCTGAACTCGTCCGGCACCAGCCTGACCACGCAGAACTGGCAGCCGACCCAGGGCAAGTACGCGCTCGGATCCGGCGGCTGGTTCGGCGTGGGCCTGGGGGCGAGCAAGGCCCAGTGGGGCTGGCTGCCCGAGGACTCGAGCGACTTCATCTTCGCGATCATCGGCGAGGAACTTGGCCTTGTCGGCACGCTCATCGTCACCGCGCTGTACGGTGGGCTTGCGTTCGCTGGTCTTCGGGTGGCCCGTCGCGCCCCCGACACGTTCAGCCGGCTGGCCGCCGCCACGATCACCGCTTGGATCGTCCTGCAGGCAGTGGTGAACATCGGCGCGGTAATCGGGGTGTTCCCGATTACCGGCGTACCGCTGCCGCTGGTGTCCCAGGGACTTTCATCAGTGCTGGTAACGATGGTGGGGCTCGGTATGCTCATGTCGTTTGCGCGGCGGGAACCGGGAGCGAGCCAGGCATTGGCGGCACGCGGCCCCGGCGTGGGGTCTCGCGTTCTAAGCTGGCTTGGCCGGGGGATGCGAGGCGGGACCTAGATGATCAGTGCCCGCGGCGTAAGTCTGGCCGGGTGACGAGCAAGGAGCATGCGATGCGGGTCGTGCTAGCTGGCGGCGGGTCAGCCGGTCATATTGAGCCTGCTCTCGCGCTGGCCGATGCGCTGCGGCAGGCGGACAGCAGTATCCAGGTGACGTGCCTCGGCACGGCGCGCGGCCTGGAGACCCGGCTCGTCCCGATGCGCGGTTATGACCTTGAGCTCATCCCGGCGGTGCCGCTGCCTCGGTCGGTGACGCCGCAGCTGCTCACCGTGCCCGGCCGGCTGGCCGGCGCGGTGCACGCGGTGGGCGTCATCCTCGACCGGGTCGGCGCGGACGTGCTCGTTGGCTTCGGCGGCTACGTGGCGACGCCCGCGTACCTGTCGGCCAAGCGGCACAAGGTGCCGATCGTGGTGCACGAGGCGAACCCGCTCCCCGGCATCGCCAACCGGCTCGGCGCGCATCTCACCACGCACGTGTTCACCGGCCATCCCGACACCAAGCTGCGCAACGCGGTCTACCTGGGGCTGCCGATCAGGCGGCAGATCGCCGAGCTCGACCGGTTCGCGCTGGGCGACAAGGCGCGGGCGCACTTCGGGCTCCGGCTCGACCTGCCGGTGCTGCTCGTCTTCGGCGGCTCGCAGGGGGCGATGTCGCTGAACCGGGCGCTGGCGGGCGCGATCGGCTCGATCACCAACGCCGGCGTGCAGGTGCTGCACGTCACCGGGCCCAAGCACCTGCACGAGATCCAGGCGCCGCCCGGCCCGGTGCCGTACGTGGCGGTCCCGTACGTGGACCAGATGGACCTCGCCTACGCGGCGGCCGACTTCGCGCTCTGCCGGGCCGGCGCGATGACGTGCGCCGAGCTCACCGCGGTGGGCCTGCCCGCCGCCTACGTCCCGCTGCCGCACGGCAACGGCGAGCAGCGGCTCAACGCGCTGCCGATCGTCCAGCGCGGCGGCGGCCTGCTGGTCGACGACGCGGAGCTGAGCGCGGAGTGGATCAAGTCCTCGCTGCTCCCGGTGCTGACCAACATCGACCAGGTGGCCGGTATGTCGGAGGCCGCGGCCGCGATGGGCCGCAAGGACGCCGACCGCTGGCTGGCGAAGGCGGTCATCGACGTCGTCGCGGCCGAGGCGGCCAAGCGCGCGGCCGGGGTGACCGCCGAGACGCCCCCCGTCCAGCGGCCCGCCCCTCCAGTCCAGCAGCCGCCGGCCGCGCCGCAAGCGCACGCACAGTCGCGGCCGGAGCCGGAGCCGGAGCCGGGCAGCCTCTTCACCCCGCGCACGACCAGGCAGCAGGGACCCGGCGGCCCCGCTCAGCCGGGGACCGGGCAGTACCAGGCGGAGGGCGGGCAGGGCGGCGCGTGGCCGCCGTCCGGCGGCCAGGGGGCGGGCTGGGGACAGCCCCCCGTCGGCGAGCAGCGCCCCCAGCCACCGCGCCCCCAGCCACCGCGCCCCCAGCCACCGCGCCCGCAGCCCTCACCGGGTCCGGGACGCCATCGGCAGGCACGGTTAGGGAACTGTTAACGATACTGTTAACAGTTCAAGGACACGTTCATGCATTGGGGTCGGCGAATGCTTGCGGCATGGCCGGCGAAGGAGGGAACGCACGCGATGGCGCTGGTGACGCCCACAGAACCGGTGCCGCTCGAGGACCTCGGGCGGGTGCACTTCGTCGGCATCGGCGGCGCGGGCATGTCCGGCATCGCCCGGATCATGCTGGCCCGGGGCGTCGAAGTCTCCGGCAGCGACACCACCGCCGACTCCGCCGCGGTGGCCGAGCTGGCCGCGCTCGGCGCCCGGGTGCACGTCGGCCACGCGGCCGGCCAGCTCGGGGCGGCGGACACGCTGGTGGTGTCGAGCGCGATCAGAGCGGATAACCCGGAGCTGGTCGAGGCGAACAGCCGGGACCTGCGGGTGATCCACCGCGCCGCCGCGCTCGCCTCGCTGATGGTCGGCCGCCGGGTCATCGCCGTGACCGGGACCCACGGCAAGACCAGCACCACGTCGATGATCACGACGGTGCTGCTCGAGACCGGCGCGGAGCCCGCCTACGCGATCGGCGGCGTGCTCGCGGCCACCGGCATCGGCGCGGCCGACGGGGGCGGGGTCGACTTCGTGGCCGAGGCGGACGAGAGCGACGGCTCGTTCCTGATGTACGCGCCGGACGTCGCCGTGGTCACCAACGTCGAGTCCGACCACCTGGACAACTACGGGACCGAAGCGGCGTACCGCGCCTCGTTCACCGCCTTCCTCGGCCGGATCAAGCCCGGCGGCGTCCTGGTCACCTGCGCCGACGACCCCGGCACGCGGGACCTCGCCGGGCAGGCCCGCGCGCAGGGGCTGCGGGTGGTCAGCTACGGCGAGTCGGCCGACGCGGACTACCGGGTCGCCCGGGTAGCGGCCGACGGCATGGAGACCTCTCTCGTCATCAACGCCGAGCCGAGACGGCCGGCCGGAGACAGCAACCCCGGTCCGTTCGGGCGCATAGATCTCGATCTGCACCTGCGGGTGCCCGGGCACCACTACGCGCTGAACGCGGCCGCCGCCTTCGCCGCTGCGGTCGAGCTCGGGATCGGGCCGGAGCGGGTCGCGGCCGCCCTGGCGACGTACCGGGGCGCCGCGCGGCGGCTGGAGCCCAAGGGCGAGGCCGGCGGCGTCCGGGTGCTCGACACCTACGCCCACCACCCGACCGAGCTCGCGGCCGACCTGCGCGCGGCCCGCGCGATCACGGCCGGCCGGGGGAAGATCATCGCCGTCTTCCAGCCGCACCTGTTCAGCCGGACGCGGATCTTCGCGGCCGAGTTCGGCGCCGCGCTCGGCCTGGCGGACGAGGCGGTGGTGCTCGACGTGTACGCGGCGCGCGAGGACCCCGAGCCGGGGGTGACCGGCCGGCTGGTCGCGGACGCGGTGCCCGGCGGCGCGGCGCGCTACGTGCCCGACTTCGCCCAGGTGCCTAAGGTCGTCGCCACGCTCGCCCGGCCGGGGGACCTGGTGCTCACGATGGGGGCGGGCGACATCACCAAGATGGGGCCGCTGGTGCTCGACGAGATCGCGGCGTCCGGGGTGACCCGGCCGTGACCGAGGTCCCGCCCGGCGGCGCGCCCGGCTCCGGCCTGCCCGGCTCCGGCGCGGCTTCGGGCAGCGCCTACGCCGAGTACATCGCCCCGCCGCCGGCGGCCAGCCCGGTCCGACCTCAACGCCGCCCCCCGTGGCGGGCGGCGTTCTTCGCGCTGGCCGGGGTCGCCATCATCGCCGGGGTCGCCTGGGCGCTGCTCGGCGACCGGGTCTTCGTGGTGCGGTCGATCACCGTGACCGGGACGCATCTCGTCTCGACCGCGCAGGTGCTCGCGTCCGCCGACGTCCCGCTTGGCACGTCGCTGATGCGCGTCAACCCCGGAGCGGTGACCCAGCGGGTCGAGGCCATCCCCCAGGTGGCGTCGGCCACGGTGAGCGAGGACTGGCCAGACCATCTGACGATCGCGGTCACCGAGCGAGTTCCCGTCCTCGCGGTGCGGATGGCGGGCGGCGGTTACGACCTGGTCGACCACTCCGGGGTGATCGTGCTCTACGAGCGGGCCAAGCCCAGGGGGCTGCCGCTGTTCATGACGGCGCTGACCGGCAGCGCCCTGCGGGGCGACCCCGGTGTGGCCGCCGCGGCCGGCGTGCTGACGGAGCTGACCCCGGCGCTGGCCCGGACCGTGACCACCCTGTCGGTCGAGCAGTTGCCGAACGGGGCGGGCCCCGGAGCCGCGGCGGAGCAGGTGACGCTCTCCCTCGGGGGCGGCCGGACGGTTGTGTGGGGAGATCCGGGCAACGGCGCCGCCAAAGACCGCGAGATCCAGATCCTGCTCCGGGACGGGTACAAATACCTGGACGTAAGCGCCCCGGGAACAGCGGTCGCACGGTGATCCACGACACGCACGTCAACAAGGCGCGTGGCTAGTTGACCCCGATGTCTCCCCACCCTACTGTCCCTATCAATCGTAAGGAAGATAAAACTCTAAATCTCAACCTGAAGGTGAAACCTTAAGGTCGGGGCAGGCAGGTAAAAGAGCGAGCGGAAAGGTACCCTCCTCGTGGCAGCACCGCAGAACTATCTGGCGGTCATCAAGGTCGTCGGAATCGGCGGGGGCGGCGTTAACGCCGTCAATCGCATGATCGAAGAGGGGCTCAAGGGCGTCGAGTTCATCGCGATCAATACCGACGCGCAAGCCTTGCTGATGAGCGACGCCGATGTCAAGCTCGACGTCGGCCGGGAACTGACCCGAGGGCTCGGCGCCGGGGCCAACCCGGACGTGGGCGCGCGGGCGGCCGAGGACCACCGCGAAGAGATCGAAGAGGTGCTCAAGGGCGCCGACATGGTCTTCGTCACCGCGGGCGAGGGCGGCGGCACCGGCACCGGCGGCGCGCCGGTGGTGGCCAATGTGGCTCGCTCGCTGGGCGCGCTGACCATCGGCGTGGTGACCAGGCCGTTCGGGTTCGAGGGCAAGCGGCGGGCGGTCCAGGCGGAGACCGGGATCGAGCGGCTCCGGGCCGAGGTGGACACGCTGATCGTTATTCCGAACGATCGCCTGCTTTCCATCTCCGACCGCTCCGTGTCCGTCCTCGACGCGTTCAAGGCCGCCGACCAGGTGCTCCTTTCCGGTGTTCAGGGCATCACCGACCTGATTACCACCCCGGGTCTGATCAACCTCGACTTCGCGGACGTGAAATCGGTCATGTCCGGCGCCGGGTCGGCCTTGATGGGCATCGGCTCGTCGCGCGGCGACGACCGCGCGGTGGCCGCGGCCGAGATGGCGATCTCCTCGCCGCTGCTTGAGGCGTCCATCGACGGCGCGCACGGCGTCCTGCTGTCCATCCAGGGCGGCTCCGATCTGGGCCTGTTCGAGATCAACAACGCAGCGCAGCTGGTTGCCAACTCCGCCGCGGTCGACGCCAACATCATCTTCGGCGCGGTCATCGACGACGCCCTCGGCGACGAGGTGCGGGTAACGGTGATCGCGGCCGGGTTCGACGAGGCGCGGCCGGGACCGCAGGCCGCCTCCGCGCCGCTCACGGTGAGCCGGTCATCCGGTTCGTCGGGCAACGTGACGGCCTCGGTTGCGCTGTCGGCCGCCAGCTCGTCGAGCGCCGGAGCTTCCGCCTCGACCAACGGGCGGGCCGACCACAACTCCTCGTCGGCCGGCGGAGCGGCCCAGGACGGCCGCAGCCAGGACTCCCGCCCGGGCGGGTCGTCATCGGCGCCCGCCTCCGCCGCGGCGGCCTGGGGCGGCGCCGGCGCGCCGTCGGCGCCCGCTCCCGCTTCGCCTGCTGCGCCCGCTCCCGCGATGACCTCAGCGGCCAGCGCGGCCCCGGCCGACCCGGTCGTCGCCGTTCCCGCTCAGTCGGGCGGCGACGGTGCCTCGTCGTCGGGGTACGTGCCGTCCCCGGTCTCGTTCGTCTCGCCCGACTCCGATGACGAGGAGGAGTACGGCGGCGCCCCCGCGACGAGCTACGGCTCGTGGGAGCGCGAGCGCGACAGCGAGGCCACCTCCGCCCCGTCCGCCACCGGGCCGTCCAACTGGAAGGACTCGGGCCGGGGGAGCAAGCAGGACACGGTCTTCGACGTGACGGCCGGGCGTCGTCGCCCGGTGGTATTCGAAGAGGACGACGACCTGGATGTCCCCGACTTCCTCAAGTGACGCCGATCGCCGGGCCGAGCTGGCGCGCAACCTCGGCGCCGTCCGCGCCCGCGTGGCGGCCGCGTGCTCGGCCGCGGGACGTGATGCGGCCGAGCTCACGCTCATCGCCGTCACCAAGACCAGGCCAGCCGCGGACGCGGTGGCGCTGGCCGACCTCGGGCTGACCGACTTCGGCGAGAACCGGGACCAGGAGGCGGCGCCCAAGGCCGCTGCGGTGGCGGAGACGACGTCGATCGCGGTCACCTGGCATTTCATCGGCCAGCTGCAGACCAACAAGGCGTCAAGCGTGGTCAGGTACGCCAGCGTCGTGCACTCCGTCGACCGGGTCCGCCTCGTCCGCGCCCTCGGCGCCGCCGCGCGCGCGTCCCCCGGGGCGCGCGCGCTGAGCTGCCTGGTCCAGGTCAGCCTGGACGGCGACCCGTCGCGGGGCGGCGTTCCCGTCGCGCAGGCTCCCCAGGTCGGAGCGGCCATCGAGGCCGAGCCCGGGCTCGTGCTCGGCGGTCTGATGGCGGTCGCGCCGCTCGGCGTCCCGCCGGAAACGGCCTTCGCCTCACTGCGCGCCATCTCCGGCACGCTGCGTGAGATCAACCCCGCCGCGACGATCATCTCGGCCGGGATGAGCGGCGACCTCGAGGCGGCCGTGCACAGTGGCGCGACACACCTGAGAATTGGTACGGCGTTGCTCGGCAACAGATCGCTCCCCGTCCTGTAATGTCCGTCGCGTAAGGCACTTTGAGGTCTGTTGGGTGCGCGGTGACGCGTGGGTGTGGTACGACGGAGGACTGAAGGATGGCCAGCGCGATGCGCAAGATGGCGGTCTACCTTGGCCTCGTGGAGGACGATCGCCGGTTCCAGGACGGTTACGACTCGTACGAGGAGTACGACG
>Ga0302314_10011565_pt1 | contig 15384 bp, 11 predicted proteins | sample III_Palsa_N2_3_FD_200533 | JGI IMG/M metagenome (GOLD analysis project Ga0302314, IMG submission 200533) | Peat permafrost microbial communities from Stordalen Mire near Abisko, Sweden - III_Palsa_N2_3 | ecosystem: Environmental > Terrestrial > Soil > Palsa > Peat permafrost | place: Sweden...
ACCTGAACCTCGCCCTCTTGCGCCCGGGCAATCACCGAGCCGATCGAGAGCTTGATCTGCTCAGCGGTCTGCGAACCGACCGCCAACCTGTGGACATTGCGCAGGTAAGTGGTGATCGCCTCGTCGAACTCGTAGCCACCGACTCGGACCGAGCGTGAGATCACGATTCCGCCGAGCGAGATCACCGCTACCTCGGTCGTGCCGCCGCCGATGTCAATCACCATGCGCCCGACCGGCTCCTCGATCGCCAGCCCCGCCCCGATCGCCGCGGCGATCGACTCCTCGATCAAGTGCACACGGCGCGCCCCGGCCGCCAGCGACGCTTCCTCGACGGCGCGCTTCTCGACCTCGGTCACCCCGGACGGCGCACAGACGATCAGTCGCGGGTGGAAGTTGCGGCGGTCGATCACCTTGCGGATGAAGTAGCGCAACATCGACTCCGTCACTTCAAAATCGGCGATCACGCCGTGGCGCAGCGGCCTGACGGCTGAGATCGTCGCCGGTGTGCGACCGATCATCCGCTGCGCTTCGGCGCCAACCGCATGCACCGTCCCGTCACGCAGATCGGTGGCGACGACCGAGGGCTCAGACACGACGATTCCCTGGCCGCCGACGTACACAAGCGTGTTGGCGGTCCCAAGATCGATCGCCATGTCGTGGGCGCGCAACGGCGTCAACACTCGACGTGAGTTGTCCCGACGGGAGCCGTCTCTGCGAAGTCTGATCCTTCCAGCTTGTCAAACGGCCCTACTTAGCACCTTAAGTGCAGGTAATCCTTCAACTAAGCGCGGATCACTACAGCGCGCGAGCCGAGCTCGGTCCTCCCGGCTCGCACAACCAGCTTGTACCTACCTCGCCTGCTCTCGCGCAGCGAAACAGTGCGAACGGCGACCGAAAGTCCTGAGATCGACCGCTTCGCCACCACCTTCTTGTCCTTCAGCAGCTCGACGGTCACGCCGGAGACCTGACGGCTCGCCCGGATCGGGACGTTGTAGACGCCGCCACTGACGCGGCCTGAGCCGATCCGCACCGTGATCGGTAGCGGCTTCGCAGCCGGCGGTGGCACCGTGCCAGGGCCCGTTTTCGAGCACATCAGTGTCCGCGCGGTAGAGCCTGAGAGAGCCATCTGCGGCAGCTCGGGAAACGTCGGCTTGCCGACGCTCAGCGCAGTCAAGTCGAGGAAATCGAGCATGTTGTTGGCGTTCGCGTCGCGCAACGTCATCGCGGGCAGGTTGAACTTGTGCTCGACGAACGCGCAGACCGAGGTGTGGTCGTAGACCATGTGACTGACGTAGTCCGTCTTTGAGTAGGGACTGACGACGATGCACGGCACCCGGAAGCCGTAGCGCTTGAAGCCGTCGTAGACCTTCTGACCCGGGTTGACGACCGGCTGGACGTCGTCGGGTGCCAGCGCTGCTGGTGGCGGCACATGGTCGTAGTAGCCGCCGTGTTCGTCGTAGTTGATGATCAGCGCGGTCGTGGCCCAATTCGGCGACGCCCCGATCGCCTCAACCACCGTCCGCAGCCACGCCTCGCCGACGATGATGTTCTGCGGGTTCTCCTGCGACTCGGTGCCAAAGTTGGGATCGACCAGGCTGAACTGCGGCAGCGTGCCGGCTTTGGCGTCGCTGAAGAAATCTGCGATCGGCTTGACGTTCGTGTGGTTGTAGCCAACGTCACTCAGCGGGTAGAGGTTGAGCGTCTCGCTCGTGACCGACGTTTGGACGTCGTACTCCTTCCAACTGATGCCGGCGGTGCTCAGGCGGTTGAAGATCGTGCCGTGCCCGGGCGGCAGCGGCAGCGTGGCGTCACTGGTCGTCTCGGGAATGTCGTCGGTCATCCCCGAGGAGGTCGCGGCGATCAGGTAGCGGCGGTTCGGGTCGGTCTGGCCGAGCAGCGAGCAGAAGTAACGGTCGCCGATCGGGAACTTCGACGCCAGGTCGTAGGTGAACGGAAGGTCCTGGCTATCCCAGTAGCCCATCGCCACGTCACCACTCCCCGACACGACGAACCCCTGATTGCTCCCGCCTGCGTACTGGATGTGCGCCTGCTCCCATTCCTGCGTTGGCTTGCCACCGAATTGGCAGGTGGTCGGCATCCGAAACGCACGTAGCGACTTGCCGCTGCTGGTCGGGTTGGTGTTCGCCGGATGGCCATCGGCGGCGATCGCATATCCGTCGCCACGCGGTGTCTGGAAGGGCCCGCGTCCGAGCATTCCGAGGAAGTTGTCGTAGGAGTGATTCTCCATCATCACGACGACGACGTGCTCAATCCGGGGAAGCATGTCCGTCCCCTCGGCGATCTGCGGAAATGGACGTGAACCCGGCATCCGCAGGCTGTGTTTGCCGAGTACGCGTAGCGCTTCGAGCTGGTCCGGGCGCGGGCGGCTCAGATCGGGGTGCGCCCAGAAACGTGCGCGTTTGCGCAACAGCGCCTCAGCGGCCGTCGGCCCGAGTGCGGCACCGGCAACAACGCCGGTACCCGCGATCAGGAAGTCTCTGCGGGTCTTCGGCGTGGCCATCGGCGCGGAGGTTACCTAGCGGTTGGTGCCGCCATGCGACCTCAGTGTTAACGGCCTTTGGCGCGACCAAAAGTCGAATAACTGGCACTCCGCCACAGCGGGTATCCGTCGAGAGGGTCGCATAGCGCCCAAAACTCGAACAACCTTCAAAGCGTGCTGCGGGTAGTGCGACTTTTGGTCGTCCTGCAGCGCGCTTTCAGTGAGGTGCCCGAGCCGGTCAGCCGGGCACCGAATGCACGGCCTAGCGCTCGCCCGGCAACCAGCGCGGGAACTGCGAAATCGGCTGCTCGAGGTCGAGTGCGGTCGTCACGATCCGGCGCTGTTCACGATTGTGGGCGACCGGATAGCCCTCGCCCGAGGCGGCCCGCTCAGGACGCCCGACGTAGCCAAATTCGATCTGCTCAGGGAGGATCTGCAGCAGCCGCGGGGCCATGTGCGCGCGGGCGCCCATGTTGCGCGGCTCCTCCTGCACCCAGACGAGCTCTTTGAGGTTCGGGTAGCTGTTGATCAGCTTCAGGATCTCGCCCTGCGGGAACGGGTAGAGCAGCTCGACGCGACCGATCGCAACGCCGGTCGCGGCGGCGCGTGAATCGTGCGAGATGATGTCGTAGTAGATCTTGCCGCTGCACAACAGCAGGCGGGTGACGGCGTCGTTGTCGACTCCCGCCTCGGCCAGCACCGGCTGGAAGCGGCCCTCGCTGAGCTCGGACAAGTGCGAAGCGGCAGCCGGCAAGCGCAGCAACTGCTTCGGCGTCATCACCACCAGCGGACGCTGCTTGGCGATCCGCGCCTGGCGACGCAGCAGGTGGAAGTACTGCGCAGGCGTCGTGCAGTTGGCGACACGGATGTTGCCCTCGGCGGCGAGCTGCAGGAAGCGCTCAAGCCGAGCCGAGGAGTGCTCGGGGCCTGAACCCTCATAGCCGTGCGGCAACAGCAGCGTCAAACGTGAGGTCTGGCCCCACTTGGCGAGGCCTGAGGTGATGAACTGATCGATGATCACCTGCGCGCCGTTGGCGAAGTCACCGAACTGCGCCTCCCACAGCACCAGCGTCTCCGGCGCCTCTTGCGAGTAGCCGTACTCAAAGCCCAAGCAGGCGGTCTCGGACAGCGGGCTGTTGTGCAGCTCCATCGGCGCCAGCGCGCCTGCCAGATGCTGCACCGAGCAGTGCTCCTGACCGGTCTTGGGGTCGTGCAGCACAAGGTGGCGCTGGCTGAAGGTGCCGCGCTCGGTGTCCTGGCCCGTTAGGCGGATCGGGATTCCCTCGGTCAGCAGCGAGGCGAACGCCAGCGCCTCGCCGTGCGCCCAGTTGATCCCGCCGTCAGGCCCCGTCGCCGTGCGCCGCTGCTCAAGCTGCTTGACCAGCTTGGGGTGCACCGTGAAGCCGTCCGGGGTGGTCAGCAGCTCCTCGTTCAGCGCAATCAGCTTGTCGACCGGGACAGCCGTGTTGACCTCGGGCGAGGGCGTGCGGTCAAGCTGGTACTCGCCAGTCTTCGACTCTTCGTCCTTGGCGGCGGCGATCTGCTCCTTCAGCGTGTGGTGGGCGTCAGTCAGCACGGCCCAGACCGAGTCGGTCATCTCGGTCGATTCCGACTCGCTGACGACGCCGGCGTCGATCAGCTGCTTGGCGAACAGCTCCCGCACCGTTTCGTGCTTCTTCACCACCTGGTACATCTCGGGCTGCGTGTAGGCGGGCTCGTCGGCCTCGTTGTGGCCGAACCGCCGGTAGCCGATCAGGTCGATCATCACGTCGTGGCCAAATTCTTGGCGGAAGGCGAACGCAAGGCGCACCGCGGACACGCAGGCCGCGACGTCGTCAGCGTTGACGTGGACGATCGGGACGTCGAAGCCCTTCGCCAGGTCCGAGGCGTAGGTCGTCGAGCGCGAGTCCTCGGGATCGGTCGTGAACCCGACCTGGTTGTTCGTGATGATGTGGACGGTGCCGCCGACGCTGTAGCCGTCGAGCGCCTGCAGGTTGAGCGTCTCGGCGACAACCCCCTGACCTGGAAACGCAGCATCGCCGTGCAGCACGATCGAGAGCGCCGCGTTGGTGTCCTGCTGCGCGTGCGGGCCCTGGCGGCTGGTCTGCGCGGCGCGGGTGGCGCCCGATGCGACCGGCGCAACGAACTCGAGGTGGGACGGGTTGGACTCAAGCCGGACGGTGATCGACTCGCCTCCACTCAACTGGTAGCTGCCTTCGGCACCGTGGTGGTACTTGACGTCACCGGTACCGCCCTGTGGGATAGAGGTGATCGGCTGCAGCGTGTCCTTGCCCTCAAACTCGGCGAAGATCGAGCCGTACGGGCGCCCAAGGTTGTGCGCCAGCACGTTCAGCCGGCCGCGGTGTGCCATCCCCAAGACCACTTCACGGGCGCCCTGCGTGGCGACCAGCTGGATTAGCTCATCGATCATCGGCACCGTCATGTCGAGACCCTCGATCGAGAACTGCTTCTGCCCGATGTAGGACTTATGCATGAACCGCTCAAACGCGTCGACCTGCGTCAGTCGCTGCAGCAACGCCTTCTGCTCGGCGGCGTTCAGCGGCGCGCGGAAGCGCCCTGACTCGATCGCCTCACGCAACCACAGCCGCTGGCGGTGTGAGGCGATGTGCTCAATCTCGTAAGCGATCGGCCCGCAGTAGGTCTCGCGCAGGTACGGCAGCGCGTCGGCGAGCGTGTCGCCGGGCACGTACATCCGCAGGATCTTGGCGGGGATCTTGGTCATCAGCTCGGGAGTTAGCCCGAGCGGCACCGGATTCATCGCCGGATCACCCTCAGGCTCGCGCCCGAGCGGATCAAGCCGTGCGGCTAGATGGCCCATCGTGCGGTAGGCCTTAACCAGCGAGGTGGCGGCCTGGACAGCCTGCAGCAGCTCTTCGGTGACCACCTCACCGGCGACTGGCGCCGAAGCGACCGCTGCTGCGATCTGCGGCGCGGCAGCGACAGCAGCCGGCGATGGCAGCGCCGGCAGCGTCACGCCGAGACCGGCAAAGACGGTCTCGTAAAAGCCGTAGTCGCCCTGCAGGTACTCCTCGATCGTCTTCAGGAAGCGGCCCGACTCGGCGCCCTGGATGATCCGGTGATCGTAGGTTGAGGTCATCGTCATGACCTTGTCGGCACCGATCTGCGCGCCGATCTTGCCCAGGCCAACCGGGTAGTCGATCGAGCCGGTTGCGACGATCGTGCCCTGGCCGACCATCAGCCGCGGGACGCTGGCGATCGTGCCGATCCCACCAGGGTTCGTCAGCGAGATGTTGCCGCCGGTCAAATCATCGGCCGTCAGTGTGTTCGTGCGCGCCTTCTCCACGAGCGCGTTGTAGGCGTCGAGGAACTCCTTGAAGTTCATCCGCCCGGCGTCACGGATCACCGGCACCATCAGCGTGCGGCTGCCATCCTTCTTCTCTACATCGACCGCCAGGCCGAGGTTGACGGCGGCGTCATCGACCCGGTGCGGGACACCGTCGGCGTTGAGGAAGTGGTTGGCCATCACCGGCATCTCGTCGGTCGCGGCCTTGGCGATCGCAAACGCGATCAGGTGCGTGAACGAGACCTTCTGCCCCGCGTCCTTCAGCTGCTTGCGACGCGCGTCAAGTGTTGAAACGGTCAGCGTGCGGAACGAAGTGGCAGTCGGGATCGAGCGGCTCTCGTCCATGTAGCGGGCGAGCGCCGCCCCGGCACCCTTGATCCTGGTGGCGCTGTCCGGGATCTCGGCCGGCTTGCCGGTGCCGTTGGCGGCGGCACTGAGCACGTCGTCCTTCGTCACCCGGCCACCGCGGGCGCTCCCCGCGACCTTGTTGACGTCTACGCCCTGCGCCGCAGCTACCCGCTGGGCAACGGGGGTTGCATTTGTCCCCGGGCTGACTGGCCCGGGGACTGCACTAGAGCTCGCAGCGGGTGCGGCTGCAGCCGCAGCGGGAGCATCGCTGGCAGGAGCGGCGGCCTTCGGCGCGGCGCCGGCGCCCACCGACATCCGCGCGATCACCTGCTTGACGTTGACGGTCGCGCCCTCCTCAAACAAGATCTCGGTGATCGTGCCTGAGGCCGGCGCGGGAATCTCCATGTCGACCTTGTCGGTCGAGATCTCAACGACGGTGTCGTCCTCCTTGACGGTGTCGCCGACCTTCACCGACCACTCAAGGATCGTGCCCTCGGTGACGGACTCGCCGCCCTCAGGAGTGACGATGTCGATGATCTTCGCCGCCGTGGCCGCGGCCGGCTCAGCTTCGGCTGCTGGCGCGCTCTCCTCGGCTGCCGGCGCGCTCTCCTCAGCGTCGGCTACCGGCGCGGGGGCAGCGCTGCCGTTGGTGGCGCCGTTGCTTGCGCCCGTGTCAATCTCCGCCAGCACCTGGCCGACGGTCACCGTATCGCCGTCGGCGGCATGAATCGCGACGACCGTTCCGGCGACGGGCGAGGGCATCTCAGCATCGACCTTGTCGGTCGAAATCTCGACGATCGTCTCGTCAACGGCGACCGTGTCGCCGACCTGCTTGTGCCACTCGAGAATCGTGCCTTCGGTGACGGAGTCGCCCATTGCGGGCATTACCAACTCGAAGGTGCCAGTGTCAACGGCCATCAGAGGTTCTCCTCGATCTTAGCCATCGGTCGTTTGTGATGTGAATGAACGCCTGCGCCGGCTCTCGATCACAAATCCCGCCGAGCCGAAGAACGGTCCGATCCCGCCAAGCACAGCGACCGCCACCGCCAGCCAAAACGGGATGTTCCGCGCCCGCGCAGCAGCCAGACAGATCAGCGACATGCCGATCCAGATAGTCCCATGTGCGAAGCCGAGGATCGTCGTCTCCGGTTGCGGATTGCCGAGCGCGTAGGCGCTGATCAGCAGACTCAGGTAGATCGTCGAATGGGTGAAGGATGCGATCTCCAGCCGGCCGAGCGTGACGTGTTTCATGCCGCAGGCGCACTGCCGGCGGCGAGCATCGCGCCGACGACCCGCAGGGGGGCGTCTGCTTCCTCAGGCCACTGCGCCAGGTCGGCCGGCCACCAGGCGTACTCGTCGTGCTCGGCGTCGGGCGTTACTTCGGCTCCGTCGGCGAGCCACGCCTGACCGACCAGCAGGACCATTCCGGTCGGCGAGCGGATCAACGCCTCGATCGTCATTCGCTCGGCCGTGACCGACCACTCCTCCTGCAGCTCGCGTCCGAGCGTGTCGGCGGGGTGCTCGTCGACTTCAACCGCGCCGCCGGCACCGAGTGCCCAGCGCCCAGCCCAGGAGGCGACCCAGTCGGCTCGGCGCCCTGCCAGCCAGCGGCCGTCGGCGGCGCGCACGATGCACAGCGATGAGATGCTGGCAGCGGCGCCCTCCGGCAGCAGGCGCAGCGCCCAGCGGGCAGGCTGCAGCTGCAGGCTCAGTCCCTGCTCACCGGCTTGGTAGTCGACAAGCCGCGCAGCGAGTCCATCGTGGCTCGGCGAACCACGCTGGCGCAGTGATTCGAGCAGTTCGTCGGCGGCTTTTGTTTCCTCCGGCGCCGGCTCAAACGGATCCTCACGCCACGACGCGTGCACGGCGGACGGATCCCAAGGCCCACGGGCCAGCAATGCGGGTGTGACAGCCACGGCGAGAACGGTACCCGCGCTGGGTGTGCGGACGTGCATCCGGCTACCCGCTTGTGCCTGCCGCGGGATGCCTGCACGGGGTGGTCATCACGCCCGATCTGTCAGCCTCCTGCGGGAATGCTCAGTTATGCGGTACTTGGACCAGGCGGAGTCGGTGGATTCATTGCCGCCGCGCTGCACCAGGCGAGCGAACAGGTCGTCATCGTGGCGCGCGAGTCGACGGCTGAAACGATTAACGCTGACGGACTTTCGGTTGACAGCGTCGCACTGGGGTCATTCATTGCGCACCCCCGCGCGACACCGCTGCTCGCCGACCCAGTCGACGTCCTGATCGTCGCCACCAAGATGATCGGGCTGGACGACGCGCTGAAGCGGATCACGGTCGAGCCACGCGTCGTCATTCCACTGCTGAACGGGCTTGACGGAGTGGATCACCTGCGTCAACGCTTCGCGCCGGAAACAGTCGCGGCCGGCACGATCCGGATCGAGGCTGACCGACCGCAACCGGCGGTGATCACACACACCAGCCCGTTCCTACTGGTTGAGGTCGCGTTTGACGGCGACGGACCACCGACCGAGGTATTGCCGGAGTTGGCCGAGACATTGACCGCCGCCAATGTCCCGACACGCGTCGGCGTCAGCGAGCGTTCGGTGCTGTGGTCAAAGCTCGTGCGGCTCAACGCCCTGGCCTCGACGACGGCCGCCTGCGACCGCTCGATCGGCTACATCCGCACGGCCCCCCGCTGGCGTGAGCGGCTGATCGGCTGCATCGTCGAGGCGGCTGCCGTCGCCACCGCCGATGGTGTACCGACGGATCCGGCAATCGCGATCGCCGAGCTTGACGCAGTCCACGCGACTCTCGGCTCTTCGATGCAGCGTGACATCACCGCCGGGCGCACCCCAGAGCTCGATTCGATTCAAGGGTCCGTGCTGCGCGCCGCAGCCCGACACGATCTCCCTTGCCCGACGATCACCGAGCTGACGCTTGAGATCGCGGGCCGTGCCGGAATCGACCCACCAGCGATCATCGCCAGCTAGACCGATGACGCCAGAGACCCGCTACGCCCAGAGCGGTGAGGTGAACATCGCCTACCAGGTGTTCGGCGAGGGCGAGCTTGACGTCGTCCTGATCCCGGGCTACGTATCCCACATCGAGCTTGTCTGGGAGCACCCACCAGTTGCTCGCTTCCTTGAGAAGATCGCCGCCTTCGCCCGAGTGATCGCGTTTGATCGCCGAGGCTCGGGGCTGTCTGACCGAGTTGAGCAGCCACCGACGCTTGAGCAACGGATGGATGACGTCCGCGCTGTGATGGACGCCGCCGGGGCTCAGCGCGCGGCGTTGATCGGCATCTCCGAGGGCGTGACGATGGGAATCCTGTTTGCCGCGACCTACCCGGAGCGGGTTAGCGCACTGGTCTGCAGTGGCGGCATGGCCCGCTCGACCTGGGCCCCGGACTACCCCTGGGCGAACGACGTCCAGGCGCTGCTCGAGTCCGGAGCCGAGCTGATGCTGCCGTCGTTTGGGAGTGGTGACACGGTTGAGGTCGCCGCGCCCAGCCAAGCCGACAACGACGAGGTCCGTCGGTTCTTCGGCCGTGCCCAGCGCGCCAGCGCCTCACCGGGAATGCTCGCCGGGCTGACGCTGATGTTCTTTGACCTTGACGTCCGCGCGGCAGCGCCGTTGGTGCAAGCCCCGACGCTCGTGATCCACCGCATACGTGACCGGCTGGTCAACATCGGCAACGCACGCTGGTTGGCCGACAACATCCCCGGCGCGCGGCTGATTGAGGAGGACGGCGATGACCACGTCCCGTGGTATCAGGGCGCTGATGCGTGGATCGGCGAGGTCCAGGAGTTCCTGACCGGGCTGCGCCCAGTGCCGCCGGGCGAGCGGATCCTGGCGACGGTCCTGTTCACTGACATCGTCGGCTCGACCGAGATGGCCGCCGAGCTGGGCGACAGCCGCTGGGTTGAGCTGCTTGAGGCACACCTGCTTGACGTCCGCAGTTCGCTGGGCCGCTGGCGGGGTCGCCCGATCAAGTCAACCGGCGACGGCTTTCTCGCGACCTTTGATGGCCCGGCCCGCGCGATCCGCTGCGCACAGGAGATCGAGTCGACCGCGCGCCAGCACGGCTTGCGGATCCGCGCCGGCGTACATACCGGTGAGTGCGAAGAGATCGGCGAAGACGACATCGGCGGCGTCGCGGTCCACATCGCCGCCCGCGTCTGTTCCCTGGCCGGTGCCGACGAGGTACTTGTGTCACGGACTATCCGCGACCTGGTCGCCGGCTCAGGCCTTCAGTTTGAGGAGCGCGGCCACCACCAGCTGAAAGGTGTTCCCGGCGACTGGGAGCTACTGGCGGTCAGTAGCTAAAAGGGCGGGCGGATCGGCGGTGCTTGGTCGTCGTCATCCCATTCCCGCTCACGTTCACGTTCGCGGCGGCCCGGACGCACGACCTCAAACTCACGCTCGTCCTGTTCGGCGGAGACCGCCTCGGTGACCTCCTCCTCTTCCTCCTCGAGCTCGGCGTTGTGGTCGCCGTTACAGAGCACCCGGAAGGCGCCGCTGACGCCACCATCGGCCTGCAGCAAGATTCCAGGCAAGATCTCCTCGCCTTCCTCAAGCCCAAGGCGTTCGATGTCGAAGTGCGCCATTCCGACCCCCCATGAGGAGTGGTCGGGGTTCTCACGGTCGTGCGCGGCGACACCCATCGCCAGGCGCTCGAGTAGATGTGCGATTTTGCTCTTCGGCGGGTCAGCCATCAATAGCTCCCCGCCGAAGGCTACCTGACGACTGGAGGCCCGGTATCGACACCAAGGCGACGACGGGTCGGAACGATCAACGTTCTGATCAGCGCAATCACAAGCTCGGCGACGCCGAGGTAGACGACGATCGCGATCGCATAATCCAGCGTCAGGGTCCACTTCGGGCTGTGCAGGGTGAACATTCCGACGAACGGACCTGCGAGTGAGTGAGCCCACACGGCAATGCGATGGACGATCGAGTTCGTCGCATTTGCGCTGAGCAACGTCAGCACGATCTCAAGGCCAATGATCGCCGAGATCACGCCGACTACGAGGCGGATCAACCGGGCGGCTACCTCAGCGGCGTCAAGCGTCTTGCGGCGGCGCTCGACTTCTTCGGCCCTGGTACGTGTTTCGACGGGGGTAGGTGTATCTAGGTCAGTTGTTCCCATGCCGTATCAATACCCGGCTGGATCGGCAGCCAAACCTCAAATGCCCCGCGGGCTACGCTCTAACTTCGATGATCGTTGAGCGTTCAATGAGCACACCGTGGATGTCAAACACCTATCTGGTGCTTGACGAGCAGGCGCGTGAAGGCGTGATGATCGATGCCGGCGGGCCGGTCGAACCGCTGTTGCAAGCGCTTGACGCGGGTCACTACCACCTCACCCATGTTCTGCTGACCCACCATCACTACGACCACGTTGCCGAGCTCGAGGCGGTGCTCGCGGCCCATCCCCACGCGGAAGTGCTCGCGCATCCGCTCGAGCGACCGGAGATTCCAAGCGCCGTCGGCGACCTAACGCCGAAGACGCAGATCGCCTCCGGCGGGCTTGACATCGAGGTTCTGCAGACGCCCGGTCACAGCGCGGGGATGGTGGCACTGCTGATTAATGGAACCGACGTGTTCACCGGTGACACGCTGTTCAAGGGCTCGGTCGGCGGTGTCCGTGCACCTGGCCACACGACCTACGAGGATCTCAAGGCATCGGTGCTTGAGACGCTGCTCACGCTGCCGGCCGCGACGATCATCCATCCCGGCCACAGCGTTCAGACGACTGTGGCGCAAGAACTTGAACACAATCCGTTCGTGCGGATCTGGAACGGCCGTGATCCTGAGGGCGACGCACCCTGCACCGCACTTGATCAACCAGCGACGCTGATCCTGTTGGCCGAGGACTACGACGGCGGCCACAAGGCCTGGGTGCGCTGGGGCGACGGACTTGACGACATCGTCCCCGGCTCAAAGGTCACGGCTAGCTGATGGCCGAGAATCGGATTCCCAAGGGCAGGGTCGCCCGCAGCGCCAAGATCGGTCGGGTCGCCGCGACTCAGGCCGTGATGCAGGCCGGCACCCGGACAGCCAACCTCGTCCGTACCGACGAGAATGCCAACGCCGCGCTGGAGCGCCGCCATATGGAGGCAGCCAGCCAGATCGTCAAGGTGCTGGGAACGATGAAGGGCGCCGCGATGAAGGTCGGTCAGGTACTGTCGTTCCTTGACGCAGGCGTCGTTCCCGAGGAGTACCGCGAGGACTTCCAGCGCCAGCTCGCAGCACTGCGCGATGCCGCGCCGACGGTCACCTTCAAACAGATGCGCAAGGTGATCGAGGCCGAGCTCGGCGGCTCCCTGCCTGACCACTTCAAAGACTTCAATGAGGAGCCGATCGCCGCTGCTTCGATCGGACAGGTCTACCGCGCGACGCTGCTCGACGGGCGTGATGTGGCGGTCAAGGTCCAATACCCGGGAGTCGCCGCGGCGGTTCGCTCCGACCTCCAAAACCTTGGCCTGATTCTGCGTCTGGCAAAGCGAATGGCTCCCGGAATCGATCCACAGGCGCTCGGCCAGGAAATCCGCGATCGGATCGAGGAAGAACTCGATTACGAGCTTGAGGCACAGAACCAGCGGACACTGGCCCGGCTGTTCGACGGCCACCCGTTCATCTACGTCCCGGCGGTGGTCACCGAGCTGTCACGTGAGCGCGTGATGGTCAGTGAGTTTGTCGAGGGGATCGGCTTTGAGGAACTACGAACGCTGCCCCAGGCTGAGCGTGATCGCCTCGGCGAGATCGTCTTTCGCTTCTACTTCGGCTGCCTCTACCGCCACCACCAGTTCTCCGGCGATCCGCACCCCGGAAACTCGCTGCTGCTCGGCGATGGGCGGATGGCGTTCTTCGACTTCGGCCTGTTCAAGCGGATGCCAGCAGCCGCCGTGGCGCTTGAGATCGAAGTCGCGCGGGCGATCATCGAAGGTGACACCGAGACGATCATGGCCCGCGGCGCCGAGACCGGCTTCTTCCCCGAGGTCGAGAGGTTTGATCCGGACCGGGTGCTTCAGCACTTCCGCGCCGTCACCGGCTGGTACACGATCGACCAGGAGCTTGAACTGCTGCCCGAGACGGCGACGAGGGTGATGATCGACATGAGCGACCCGCGCTCTGAGTACTTCGGCCAGATGCGCCACGAGAACGCTCCGCCTGACCACATCTTCGGCCGGCGGATGGAGCTACTGACGATGGCCGTGATGGCCCAACTTCACACTCGCGGGAACTTCCACCGGATCGCTCGCGAGTGGTTCTACGGCGATCCGCCCGCCACCGAACTTGGCCGCCTGGAGGCCGAGTTCTACGGCGAGCCGGTCAGACCCGCTGGATCTGCAACAGCGACGTAGTGCCCGGGCGGCCACTGGGTAGCCCGGCGGTGATCGCGATGCGTGCGCCGGGCTTGACCCAGCCGAGCTCGACAACACGGCGGCAGGCATCGGCGATCAGCGCCTCTGTCACCTCATGGCGGCGCATCGATGCTGCCCGCACGCCCCACATCAAGCCGCAGCGCTGCACGGTCTCGCGCCCTGGCGACAACGCGTAGATCGGCACCGTCGGGCGGTGCGCCGAGATCAGCCGGGCCGAACGGCCTGACAGCGTCGGGACGACCAGTGCGTCAAGCCCAAGATCACGGGCGGCCGCACAGGCGCTGTAAGCGATCGTGTAGGCCGGGTCCCGCGCGTCACGATGCACCCGGTGCTCGTTCCACATCTGGTAGGGCAACGACTCCTCGGTGCGCTGCGCGATCGATGCCATCATCGCCACCGCCTCAACCGGGAACTGGCCGACGGCAGTTTCCTGCGAGAGCATCACGGCGTCGGTGCCGTCGATGATCGCGTTGGCGACATCGGTCGCCTCGGCGCGGGTCGGCCGTGACGAAGCGACCATCGAGTCGAGCATTTGGGTCGCAGTGATCGCCGGGCGGGCCAGTTCACCGGCGATCCGCAGGATCTTCTTCTGTGCCCCTGGCACGTCTTCGATCGGCAGCTCGATCCCGAGGTCGCCACGGGCGACCATCACGCAATCGGCGGCGCGAATGATCTCCTCGGCGGCGTCCATCGCCTGAGGCTTCTCGATCTTCGCAATCAGCGGCAGCCGAGTGTGCTTGCGGACGCTGGTGATGTCCTCGGCGCTGCGGACAAAAGACAGCGCGACGAGATCGACACCGATCGACTCGCCGAAGCGGAGCATCTCGAGGTCCTCCTCGGGCACCGCCCGCAGGCCACGAGTCGAGCCGGGGATGTTCAGCCCCTGGCGTGAGGCGACGCGGCCACCAACTTCAACGGCGGTGTCGATCTCGCCCTCACCGGTGCGGACGGCATCGACGCGCAGACGGATCGCGCCATCGGCTAGGTACACGATGTCACCGGGATCGACCGCATTCGCCAGCCCATCCCAGCTGACCGACAGCCGCTTCTCGTTGCCGTCCTCGGTTGAGCCGCAGGTCAGGCACAGCAGATCGCCCGGTTTGAACTCCACGTAACCGCCCTCGATCATTCCGACGCGCAACTTCGGACCGGGCAGGTCCTGCAGGATCGCCACCGGCCTACCGGCAGCGCTTGACGCCGCCCGCACGCGCTCGACGTTCTCGGCGTGCGTCTCGCGGTCGCCGTGGGAGAAGTTCAGCCGTGCGACGTCAAGGCCGGCCTCGACCAGCCGAGCGAGCACGTCGTGCTCGCGCGAGGCGGGGCCAATCGTGGCGACGATCTTGGTACGGCGCATCGCCGCTGACGTTACTCGACGCCTGTGAACGAGCCGTCTTCGAGTAGCGTCTCGCCGTCGACCGTTACGCGCCCGCCGGGCCGTAGATCACAGATCAGGTCCCAGTGCACGACCGAGGAGTTGGTCCCGCCAGTCTCTGGGTACGAGCGACCGAGCGCCAGGTGAACTGTCCCCGCCATCTTCTCGTCAAGCAGTGTTGATCCGGTTGCCCGATCGATTCCCACGTTGGTGCCGATCCCAAGCTCGCCGAGGAAGCGAGCACCAGGGTCCGAGCTCAGTTGCGCCTGCAGGATTTCTTCGCCCTTATCGGCGTGCGCTTCGACGACCTCGCCGTCCTTGAAGGTCAGCGTCACACCTTGAACCAGCCCGGCCTGCGACGGAATGTCGAAGTAGATCGTGCCGTTTGCCGAGTTCTCGTGTGGGCCGGTGAAGACCTCACCGCTTGGCATGTTGCGCTTGCCGTCGGAGTTGATCCAGGTGCGTCCGGTCACATCGAGAGTTATGT
>Ga0302314_10011566_pt1 | contig 15383 bp, 11 predicted proteins | sample III_Palsa_N2_3_FD_200533 | JGI IMG/M metagenome (GOLD analysis project Ga0302314, IMG submission 200533) | Peat permafrost microbial communities from Stordalen Mire near Abisko, Sweden - III_Palsa_N2_3 | ecosystem: Environmental > Terrestrial > Soil > Palsa > Peat permafrost | place: Sweden...
GTCGCGCCGCTGAGCCACATCTCGTAGAGCTCGTAATAGCGAGTCGCCATCCGCTCGGCGGTGAAGCCCTCGACCTGCAGCCGCGCGACGGCCCCCATCTCGGCCCAGTTCGGACGCAGGGCCAGCAGCTCGAGCAGTCCACGCTCGAGCGCGGCCGCGTCGCTGCCGGTGCTCACGATCCCACCGGCGCGGTCGTTTATCACCTCGGGAGCGATGCCGACCGGCGTCGTGAGCACCGGTAGCCCCATCGCCATCGCCTCGACGATCACCATGCCGAACGATTCCGCGATCGCGGGATGGACGAAGGCGTCGAAAGCGGCGAGCACCTCCGGTACATCGTTGCGCGGCCCGGTGAATATGACGCGCTCGCCGATCCCCAGCGCCGCTGCGCGCGAGATGAGTGCCGTCGCGTCGCCGGGCCCGACGATCACGAGGCGAGCATCGGATGCTGTGCCGAGGGCGGCGGCGAACGCGTCGATCAGGGCGGCGTAGTTCTTCAGACGGTAGATCCGGCCGATCGCGCCGAACACGATCGCTCCTTCGAGGCCCAGCTCGCGCCGGATCCCGCCTCCATCCACTGCAGCGGGGTCGAGGCGGGCGAGGTCGAACCCGTGGTGGACGATCTCGATCTTGCTCTCTGGGACGCGTGCCCAGCGCACCAGCGTGTCCGCTACGGCCCGGGAGGGCGCGATGATGTGGTCGCTCAGTGGTCCCGCGCAGAGCCGTTCGGGCCAGAGCAGCCGCCGTCCGTGAAAGGGCAACTCGTGCGAGTGGTGGGCGGTCATCACCGCCACCGGGGTGCGGGCGAGGCGGCCGGCGAGCAAGCCGACGAGCGATCCGTCGAGCAGGTGCGTTTGGAGAACTTGCGTGTGACGGGAACGCAGCAGGCGTGCGAGGCTGACGACGGCGCCTCCGTACGCGGATCGGCCGGTGGCACCGAGCGCGAACGTCGACACGCCGAGCGAGGCCATCTCTTCCTGGAGGGGCCCCGCCGGCCCCACGCACCCGACGGTGAGAGTTGAACGGTCCACGGCGCCGGCCTCGATAAGCGTGCGGAAGTACGGATGGGGTCCGGCGTTGGTGATCACGTGCACGACCGACCCGACCGCTCTGTATTCGATCTGATCCACTGGGTCATCAAGGATGACGAACTCGAGCCCGCCGCCCACCGTAAGCGCCGTGATTCCCGTACATAACGGACAGGCTTACGTGGCCGAAGCGATCGAGAGCGTGCTTGCTCAGTCGCACGCGCCGATCGAGTGCCTGGTGATCGACGATGGTTCTACCGATGGCACTCGAGACGCGGTCGCTACGTTCGGACACGCCGTGAACTACGTGCGCCAGGCCCATAGCGGAGTGTCGATGGCACGCAACCGGGGGACGGAGCTCGCGCACGGCGACCTCGTGGCCTTCCTCGACCACGACGACACCTGGCTTCCGGACAAGCTCGCGCTTCAGATCGCCGCGATGCAGGCGGGGCGTTCGACGATGGTGCTGTGCGCGCTTGAGGTAATCGACGCCGCCGGGGCGCCACTGGGCACGAAACGGCTGGGCGATCACTCCGACCTCGTGACCGGCATGGTCATGTTCGATGGCACGGACACCGTGTCGTGCAGTTCGACCTCCCTCATCGGGCGTCAGGAGCTAACGGCGATGGGGGGCTTCGATCCCTCGCTCGCAATGTCGGCGGACTGGGACCTGCTGCTACGAGTGTTGCTCGAGGGCAGGCTCGACTACGTCGACGAGCCACTGGTGCGCTATCGCGTGCACGATTCCAACATGAGCCGCAGCGTCGGCGCGATGGAACGCGATATGAACCACGCATTCGCGAAGGCCTTCGCCCATCCCAAGCTTCCGGCAGCGCTACGGCACAACCGGGGACTCGCCTACAGCCGTCTGTACCGAATGCTCTCAGGCTCCTACCGCGACAGCGGCGAACGGGTGCAAGCGCTGCGGACGCTCGCGATCGCCTTACGCTACAACCCGAGGCTGGCATTTGAGCTCATTGACCGTTTCCCGGGCTGGCGAACCCGATGAATACGGCAGCCGATCTCAAGAGTGCTGCGAAGGCAGTCCGGAGTTATCCGGCCCTCAATGTGCCGATCACGAACCTGCTGCGGGCCGGGCTGCGCGGCCTCGGCCGGGAGTCTCCTTGGCTCACCACGCATCTGCCCCGAAGCGGAGTCGTCAGTGTGCCCCTGCCGAACGAGGAGCGCCTGAAGCTTTGGTCGCGCGGCGACGACTGGATATCCACGCAGATCTTCTGGCGAGGGATCGCGGGGTATGAGCCCGAAACGGTTCCCTTGTTCTATAGCCTGGCCGAGCAGGCGACGATCACCCTCGACGTCGGCGCCTACGTCGGCTACTTCACGCTCGTGGCGGCGCTTGCTCATCAGGCCGGTCGCGTGATCGCGCTCGAGCCGTCGGCGGCGACCTTCGACCGTCTGCTGCGAAATGTCAGGCTGAACGGGCTGTCAAATGTTGAGTGTCGAAACGTCGCCGCCGGAGCGGCGCCCGGCCGGGCCGACCTGCATCACATGGCGGGCGGGATGTCGATGGCGGCATCGCTCGATCCGGGGCACCTCGCTCCGTGGGAGCACATGACCACCGCAGTGTCCGTGGTAGCGCTCGATGATCTTATGGTCGAGCTCGGCGTCGATCGTGTCGATCTGATGAAGATCGACGCTGAGGCCACCGAGGCGGAGGTGCTCGACGGATCTCGCCGGATTCTCAACCGTGACCATCCCGACATCATCTGCGAGGTCCTGAGTGCGGAGAGCGGCGCGCGACTGACCGAGATCCTCCAGCCGCTCGGCTATCGATTCTTCGAGCTGTGCCTCGACGGGCCTCGTGAGCGGGCCGACCTGTCGCTCGGGCGCTCCTGGAACTATCTGTGCACGACGGCCTCGCGCGCCGAGCTACCGCTGAGCTGACGGCTAGGCGACCGCCGACCGAAACGCCGCGACGATTCGCTCGGCGTTGGCGTCCAGCGTGTAGCGCCGGCGCGCCTCGTCGGCTGCGCGCTGGCCGATGCTCTCTCGCAGGCCCTGGTTGGTGACCAGGCGCTCCACGGCCGTGGTCCACTCATGGTCGTCGCGGGCGAGGAAGCCGGTTTTTCCGTCCTCGATGACGAGTCGGTTCGAGCCAAGCGGCGTTGCCACGGCCGGAATCCCGAGCGCCATGTACTGAATGAGCTTGAGATAGAACTTGTGCGGCGCCCACGGAGTCAGGGGAAGCGGCAGCAGACCGATCTCGAGACGCCTCAGGTCCGTCACCTCGGTCTCGGCCCGCCACGAGATCGCTTCGTGCGCCACTTCCGGCATTCCGAAGTCGCGCGCCCCGATGAACCTCAGCCGGACGTCGTCGCGCTCGGCGAGGGCGCGCAGCGGCGCTCGGATCATCTGCAGGTTGGCTGCCGTGCTCCGGCTGCCGGTCCATCCCACGCACACGCCGCCCGGCGAGAGCGCGTGCGGCTTCCAGCCGGTGTAGAGATCCGCGTCGACGACGCAGGGGATCTCCCAGACGTTGGCGTTGTGGCGCTGGGCGAAAGAGCGGTTGCTCGGAGAATTGGCGATCACGGTGCGGCTGATGCGGCACAGCGTCTTGACCTTGCCGAAGCACTTGAGGTAGGACAAGAGCCCGTTGGAGGGGCTGCGGTAGGGGATGTAGAGCGGGTCGTCGAGCAGGTAGATCAGCGGGGTGCCTCGCCGCGCCACCAGGCGCTCGATCAGCGCGGGTCCGATCAGGGTCGCCTCGCGATTGATGAGCACCGCGTCGTAGTCCCGCGCGCGGCCCACCTCGGCCAGCAGCCGGGCGTAGGATCGCGCCATCTCGAGCGCCTTCTCTCTCGCGCGTCCATCGAGCTGGAGAATCTCGTGCAGGCGATCGGTCTCGAACACCGCGTAGTCGAGCTCGATGTCCGCTTCCCGCAGCACGCGTTCCCACAGCTCGAAGCTCGAACGTGAGCCCGGGGAGGTTCCGTAGGGATACGGAGTCAGGACGAGGACGCGCATGGTCGTCGGAGCTACGCTTCGCCGGCATGGGTCCAGCGGAGAGAGGAGCGCGCGTCTCCGTGGTGATCCCGGTGTGGGACGCCTACGCGGGGACCGGTCTGCTCGAAGCGCTGGCCAGCGTCGAGAGCCAGGCGGTGCCGGTCGAGCTGATCGTCGTCGACAACGCCTCCGAGGTCGAGCTGCCTCCACTCCGAGACGTCGAGCTCGTCCGCCTCGATGTACGGTCCTCGACCGGCGCTGCGCGGAACGCGGCACTCGAGCGACTGCGCACGCCTTATGTCGTCTTCCTCGATGCGGACGACCTGCTGGTAGAGGGCGCTCTCACGGCACTGATCGAGGGACTCGACGTAGCTGAGCACCGTTCGGCGTATGTGCTCTCGATCCTCGACGGCGTCACCGGGAAGCGGCACCGGTCCCCACGACGCTTCGCGGGGACGTTGTGCCGCCTGCCCAGGCTGTTCGCGCTGGCTAATACCGTCTGGTCGCTGCTTCCGACCCAGGGTTGCACGATCATGCGCGTCGACGACGTGCGCGTAAGCGGTGGCTACGGCGATGACGATCACGGCGAGGACTGGGTGCTGGGAACGTCTTTGGCCTTCCGCGGGAACGTGTCGTTCGATCGGCGCCCGGGCCTGGTGTACCGGCACCGTGATGACTCGCCTGGGGAGCGAGCCCTCAGCGGCGCCGTGCTGCTCGAGAACGCGTCTGCCGTCCGCACGCGCGTTCGCGAAGATCCGGCGATTCCCCGCTGGGTCGAGGCAGGGCTGCCGCTGATCGCGGTCGCCCAATGGTGTGCCGCTCGCATCGCACATCCGCTGTTCCGATCATGTCGATCGCTCCTCACCAGCGGTCGCCGGGCACGATGAGCGTCAGCACTAGCGGCCCTTGTCCCGCCGCTTGCGCCAAGAATCGAGACTGGATGCGATGGCCGTCCTGGCGGCGTCGCCGGCCAGCTCGCGCGCCGACGGGTGATCGCCGTTGGTCACCGGCGGCGCCGGAGTGAGCAGTGGTTCGGGCACGGGTGCCGTGGCGGGCGCGGCTGCCGTGGCGGGCGCGGCTGCCGTAACCGGTTCGGCGGGAACGAACGCGGGGGGCGACAGAGCTGTGTCTTGTACGGCGGCGACGCCGCCGGATGGCCTGACCGCGCTGGGCTTCGCGGATCGCTTCCGTCGGAACCTAAGTCGCGAACGCCGTCGGTGCTGGTACTCGTAGGAGTAACCGTACCCACCGGTCGCTCCGCCACCCGTGGCCACGATTCCCACCGGCTGTCCGTGAGCCGAGACGACCACCTTCTGCAGGCGCCGGACGGCGGCCCGGGAGCTGCGGTTCATGCGCACGACCATGATCACGCCCGAGGCGGTCTGTACCAGCGGGAGTGAATCGCTGACTGCGAGTGCCGCCGCAGAGTCGATGATCACCAGATCGGCCTGGCTCTCGAGCTGGCGTAGCACCGTGCCCATCTGCTGCGAGCTCATCAGGGCGGATGGATGGGGAGTTGGAGGCCCCGCTGGGAGCACGAGCAGCGTGCCGGGTCCGTCCACTGGATACTCGAGGAGGACCTCCAAGAGCTGCCGCTCACCCGCGAGCACGTCGGCGAGCCCAGCGCTTGACTCGAGACCGAGCCGCGCGCTCACCTGAGGATGGCGGAGGTCCGCGTCGACGAGGATCGCCCGCTTGCCCGCGTGAGCAGACGCTACGGCTAACCCCACGGCCACGGTCGTCTTGCCGTCGGCCATGAGGGGACTTGTGATCACGACGCTCGTAAGCGGCGGGTCGACGTTGAAGTAGGTGACGGCGCCGCAAAGCATCTGGAAGGACTCCTCGACCCGTGGTTCGGCCAGCCGCTTAGCCGCGAAGGCGCTGCGCGGTACCACGCCGAGCAGGGGCCAACCGGTCAGTGACTCGAGGTCCGATGGCGTTCGGAGCCGACGGTCTGAGCTTTCTGCCGCCAGGACGGCACCGAAAGCGAGCAACAGCCCGATGACCGCCGCGAGCTCCTCCGCGCGGCGCGTCTTCGGTCCCACTGGAGTCCCCGATGCGACGGCTGGCTCGATGATCTGCGCGCCTGCTCCGGTCGCACCGCGTAACGCCTTCAGGGCCGCGACCTGCTGTAAGAACGGGGCCCGGGCGGCCGAGTTGCCCTTGGCGATTACTGCGAGTTGCGCGTCCACCGCGTGGATCTGTTCGTCGAGATTGTGGTTCTCCTGGGCGGTTTGATGATTCGCCAGCGCAGTGGCGAACGCGTTGGCGATGGCGGCTGCGCGCTGCGAATTGGTGTCTTGGGCGGAGATCGTTAGAAAGCCCGTGTTTACGTTTGGCGAGACGCTGACCTCTCCCAACAGGGAACCTGGGCTCGCCGGCGGCGGATGGAGGAAGGCGGCGGCGGCGTCAGCGACGGGCGTCGTGGTCACGAGCTGAGCGACGGCCAGAAGATTGTTGCTCACGATGGGAACGTCGAGGGAGCCCGTATCGAGAGAAGACGCCGTCACTTCGACCAGAGTGCTCGACCGGTAAATGTTTGGCTTTCCCCGCTCGAGGAAGTAGGCGCCGACAGGTACGGCGACCACGATGGCGAGGAAGAGGAACTTCCAACGCCAGAACACCCTCAAATGAGCCCGTAGATCCTGCTGACCGGTGGACTCTGCGGGCATCGTGCTCATGTTTCCCGCTCGGTGGTCATGACACTGGGAGAAGCTCTGAATCGGATCGCTGCGGCGTAGGATCCGGGACGGATGCGAGCTCTCGACTCTCGGCGGTGGCTCGTCGTGCTTGCTCGCGGAGGATGCCCAACATCCCGGCGCCCAGCAGCACGAGATGCGACCGGTAGCGGAAGCCCGTGCCGGCGTTACCCGCGCTGAGCGAGTACGCGATCAGGAGAAAGAAGAACGGATAGAGGAGGGGTGCCGTCTGTGACAGGATGTGGCCTCTAGCGCGCCACGCGTAACGAAACAAGAAGAAGAGGCCCGCGAGCGCTACCAACGAGCCTACCGCACCGAGCTGCTGGCTCGGGTCTTGTAGCTGCCAGGGGTAAGGCTGGAATATAAGGTCGAACATCCGCTTCGGCAGATTGGTGATCACCGCACTGCGCGTGGAGAAGTCGACCTGCTCGTCCGCGAGATTATCGCCGTTTGAACTGCCACCGGTGGTCGCCCCCGCGCTGTTGGCGTTCTGTGACTGCTGCAAGGTCTGCAAACTCTTATTGGAGGTGACCGTGAGCACCGTGGGGACGCTGAGAAAGGCAATCAGCACGACGGCATAGATGATCGGGGTCGCCCGTCCCGGCCGATCCAGTCGTCTGAGCGCGGAGTGCAGCAAGAGCAGGACCGTGGCACTGACGAGAAACCACCCCGCATAGGCGCGGGTCTCGATCCCGATGAAACATCCGAGTCCGGCCAGGAAAACCCCGTTTATGTCGAGGTGTTGCCAGATCTTCGTTCCTCCGAGCACCACGAGCCCGCTGGCGAGGACCATCAACGGGTCCTTGTGCAGCGCGCTGTTGAAGAACAGGTTCGACGGCTCGAACGCGATCAACCAAGCGGCGTAACGCGCCGCGCGGGGTCCTGCGAGGTCGTAGACCGCCGCCAGGATCAGGAGGAAGCCGAGGGTGGCGATGCCGATCTGGGTAACCCGCATCGCCGTGTCGCTTGGATGGAACAGCTTAATTTGAATGGCGAAGACCACCGTCTGTAGCTGATAAGGCCCGTGCGGGACGAACCCTCGACCCCAAGGACTGTTGGCGAGCACGCCGGCGAAGTCGAGGAACGTGGTCTCGTCGCCGCCCCGGAGCTGGCTCGACAGCCCGGTCGCGTTAATTGCCACCACGGCGATCAGCCGCAGGGCCACGCCGACGAGGATCGGCAATCCCACGGTGAAGCCGGTGCGTCTTCCGCGGAGGCGTCTCAGGGCGAACAGCAGCGCGAACGACACCGCAAGCGCCATAAGGATTAACGCCTCGGCGCTCCGCAGGGTGGTGTCGGACATGAATTCCCAGGAATTCCGCGCCCGGTTGGGTAAGTAGCTGTCGCCGGTACGCTCTTCAGTCACAGTAGCGCGTATCGCCTCAGCGCCCGAGGCGGGACACCGCTACGGTTGTAACGGTGCAACCGGAGGATTCTGCTGACCGAGTCTCAAAGCTGGTGATTACCGCCAGTCGGCTTGCGCTCGACGCCGGCACGGTCGAGGTGCTACGCGGCTTCGAGCGAGTCGGCGTCGAAACCCTGCTGCTGAAGGGTCCCTCAATTGCGCACTGGCTCTACACGGAGGGCGAACCGCGGACCTACATCGATTGCGATCTGCTGACTGCCCCGAGCAGTGTTGCCATCGCCGACGAAGTGCTCGCGTCCCTCGGCTTCACACGGCAGTTCGACGATCGCAACATGCCGGCCTGGTGGCGCGAGCATGCGACTGCCTGGGAGCGCGATGTCGACGGGTTGACGGTCGACCTCCACCGGACGCTGCCCGGGATCGGCGTAAGTGACGACGAGACCTGGCGGGCGCTTTCAGCGGAGACAGATGTGGTCGTGGTCGGGGGACATTCCGCCCCGACGCTGGCGCTCCCGGCCCGGGCGCTCCACATCGCGTTGCACGCCGCGCAACACGGCCCCGGCTGGGCCCGGCCGATCGCCGATCTGGAGCGCGCGCTCGCGGCGGGAGACGCCGATCTGTGGCTAGAGGCCGCGGCGCTCGCCGCGAAACTCGACGCCGGCGACGCGTTCGCTGCGGGTCTGGGCCTTGTGCCCGGCGGGGCCGAGCTCGCTGAGAGGATGCGGTTACCGCCGGTCAGGTCGGTCGATGCCGAGCTGCGTGCCGCCTCCCCGCCGCCCCTAGCGCTCGGGTTCGAGCAACTCGCGCGCGCCGACGGAATGCGGGCGCGGGCGGCGATCGTGGGGCGCAAGGTGGTGCCGCCGGTCGACTACGTGAGGCATTGGGATCCCGCGGCGGGCGACAGCCGGGTGGGCCTGCTGAGGGCCTATGTCCGACGGCCTCTGTGGATCATGCGCCGAGTGCCGCGGGGGCTGGAGGCTTGGTGGCGAGCGCGGCGGTCGGCCAATGCGCGGGAAGATAGGCGCTGAAAGCACTAGTCCTGGCAGAACAGCAACACACAGCTTCCGGAGCAGCAGGTATTGCCCACCAGCACACAGCCGAGTCCAGCCGCCGAGCACGTCGCCACCACACACGTCTTGGTGGTGCCGCCGCCCTGGTAGCAAGTCCCTGAGCAGCACGTGGCGTCAGTGCCCTTGGTTCCTGACGCAGTGGCCGAGCACGTAGTGGTGACCACCACGCCGTTGGCCTTGCACGACGCCGCCGCCAGCGCCGGCGCAATCACCACCGAATAAATCAACGGCGCCGTAAACGCCGCCCCACCGACCTTGGCGAACTTCACCGCGGCCTCCCGGCGCGAGTAATTATGGACCGCGAAGGGACCTTCGTCGAGCAACCGGCAGCGGCTGAGCTCGCTCAGCGCCCGCTCTACGAGCTCGGGCTGCAATGCCAGCTCGCGGCTGATGTGCTCCGCCGAGCGACTGCCGTCGCAGCACTCCCACACCAGGACGGCCGCACCCGACAGGCAGTGTGCCTCGTGACTCTCTTGGTCATACACGACGAGGTCGTCGTCGACGCGTTCGGTGACGATGCCTTCGGTGCGAATCCGCGGTCGGTCGTGCATGTCGCTAGAGGCGAGCGTACCAGGTACGCCGTATCTCGCCCGAGGGCCTTTACCTGTCATGAGGGAGTGCTGTCCCTGCCGCTCAGTCAGTTGATTGCGCGAGCGTGGCGGTGCGGGCGAGGTCTCCGGGTGCGAACGGGCCGGGTCTGCTGATGTGGTAGCCCTGGGCGTAGTCGACCTTGTAATCGCGGAGGAGTTCGAGCGTTGCGGCGTCCCCGACGAATTCGGCGACGGTTCGTTTTTCCAGGCCGCGGGCGATGTCAACGATTGATCGGACGACGAGCTGGTCGGTGTGACTCTCGGCGAGCCTGGCGATGAACTCGCCGTCAATCTTTAGGTAGTCGAAGCGGAGGTGCTTGAGGTAGTAGAAGGACGCGAATCCCGCGCCGAAGTCATCTAGCGCGAGCTCGCAGCCGAGTCGGCTGATCTGGCTCGCGAACCGGTTCGCTCGGTCGACGTTAACGATCGCGGCGGTTTCGGTGATCTCCAGGCACAGGCCGTGTCCGTCGGCGCCTGCCGTGTCGAGCTCGTGCGCGACGCGGGTCGCGAGGTCCGGATCGACCAGCGATTTCGCGGAGATGTTGACGTTCAGACGGATGTCGTGTCCTGCGTGCTGTTCGTCCGCTAGGAGGCCGATCGCCTGGTGCAGGACCCAGCGGTCGATCTGCTGGATCAGGTCGAACCGCTCGGCGACGTAAAGAAAGCTGGCTGGTGGGATCAGGTCGCCATCTTCGCCGAGCATCCGGATCAGCAATTCGTGGCGGGGTTTCGGGTCATCTGTGAGCGAGACGATCGGTTGTGCGTGCAGGAGGAACCGTTGCTCGTCGATCGCGGCGCGGATCCGGTCGGCCCAGGTCAGCCGTGCGTGCATAACGGTCTGGCGGTCCTCGCTCTTGTCGTAGGTCGAGGCGCGGTCCCGCCCGGCCTCCTTTGCGTCGTACATGGCGATGTCGGCTCTCACGAGCAGCTCGTCGGCGGTGAACGTCTCGCCATGCGCGAAGACGGCGACCCCGATGCTTGCCGTGATCCGCCGGGATCCGATCCGCGTTTCGGCGTTGCTCTGGCTGCGCAGCGCTTGGAGCAGGTTCGACGCGACGAGCCTGGCCTCGGTCTCGTCGACGTCGATGAGGACGATCGCGAACTCGTCGCCACCGAGGCGCGCGAGCACATCGGTCTGGCGCAGCCGCTCACGAAAGATCGTGCCGGTGCGGGCGATCAGCTCGTCCCCGGCAGCGTGTCCGAGCGAGTCGTTTATGTACTTGAAGTGGTCGATGTCGACGATCAGCAGCGCGCCCATCGTCTGGTGTCGGGTCGCGCGCATCAGCTCGCGTTCGAGTTCTTCCTCGAACCTGCGTCGGTTGAACAGGCCGGTCAGCGTGTCATGGTCGGCGAGGTGTTGCAGCTGCCCTTCGTAGTGCTTGCGTTCGCTGACATCCCGCGCGATCGTCGACGCTGCCACGATCGTGCCGCTCGCGTCGCGGATCGGGGAGATCGTGATCGACACATCCAGCAGCTCGCCGTCCTTCCGCACCCGCACGGTTTCGTAGTGCTCGACCCGACCGGTGTCGATAACCCGTTGCAGGATCGCCCGCTCCTCGACCGTCCGGTCGACCAGGGTCAAGTCGTCCAGTGTGGAGCCGATCGCCTCGCCGGACGTGTAGCCGTACAGTCGCTCGGCGCCGTGGTTCCATTCGGTGATGATTCCGTCCGGGGTTCTGGCGACCACGGCGTCGCCGGTCTGTTCGATGATCGCCGCCAGCCGCTGGCGGGTTTCCTCGGCTCGTTTGCGCTCATCGATGTCCTGGATCTGCGCGATGAAATAGCTCGGCCGGCCGTCAGGATCTCGGACGAGCGAGACCGACAGCAGGACCCACACGATCGAGCCGTCCGCACGGAGATAGCGCTTCTCCATCTCGTAGGTCCGGATCTCGTCGGCGAGGACCTGGCGCACGTATTCGAGGTCCGCGTCGAGGTCGTCGGGGTGTGTGATGTCATGAAAAGTGAGTGACAGCAGCTCCGTTTCGGGATAGCCGACCAGCTCGCAGAGCACTCGGTTGACCCGCACGAAGCTCCCATCAGGTGAGACCAGGGCGATACCGATCGGAGCGTTCTCGAACGCGTGGCGGAATCGCTCCTCGGCTTCGCGGAGTTCCTGCTCGACTCGCTTGCGGTCCGTGATGTCGAGCGAGATTCCACCAACACCGATCACGCGTCCGTCCGCGTCGGCGACTGGGTACTTCGTCACGAGCGAGTCGCGGTCTGTGCCGTCGGACAGCCGGCCGGTGATCTCAAAGGTGATCGCGCCACCCCCGTCGCGTACGATCCGCTCCTGCGCTGCGATCGTCGCGGCCGACTCAGACTCGTACAGCTCGGCTGGCGGGCGGTTCACGAGATTCTCGGGTGTGTCGCCCATCAGTTCGGCGGCGCGCCGATTCACCAGCTCAAAGCGGCCATCGAGGTCGCGAAGCGATATCGCGAACGGCGCATAGTCCAGCAGCGCTTGGAGGCGAACCTTGCTTTCACGCTCGCGACGCTCGATCGTCTTGCGCTCGGTGACGTCACGGATAGCCGCCGAGACGAGTGGGCCGTCATCGGTCTCAAGCGGGCTGAGGCTGATCTCTACCGGTAGCTCGCCTCCGTCCTTGCGGCGCGCATACAATTCCACGTCGGCGCCCATCGGCCGCGCCGTCGGGCGTGCAAAGAAGTTGCGTAGTTTATCCCCATGCCCGGCACGGTAGCGCTCCGCTAGCAGCAGCTCGACAGGCTGGCCGAGCAACTCGTCGCGCCCGTATCCGAGTAGCCGCTCGGTCTGGGTGTTTACGAGCACGATCGCGCTGCTGGCGTCGGTGATCACGATCGCGTCCGGCGCGGCCTCCAGAAGCCCGCGGAAGCGCTCCTCCGAGCGACCCAACGCCCGTTGCAGCTCCCGTTCGCGCCGCCGCGATCCCGCGAGACTCGTGCCGCGCTGGATAGCAGGCCCGAGCCGGCTGAGATCATCCTTGCTGACGTAATCGATCGCGCCCTCGCGTAGCACCGTCGCGACAGCGTCTTCGCCGATCCTGCCGGACACGAGGATGAACGGCACATCGCTTCCGGCATGACCGAGGATCTCGAGCGCCGCCTGTGAGCCGAAACCGGGGACGACATGGTCGGAGAGGACCACGTCCCACGGCCCGTGGGCGATCGCCGCGCGCAGGCCCGCCTCATCCTGCACCCGCGATGCGTCAACCGCGAAGCCCGCGCGCGTCAGCTCCCGCAGGATCAGCTGCTCATCGTCGTCGTCGTCCTCAACGAGCAGCACCCGTAGCGGCGTCGGCGCATCGTGCTCACCGGTTGGGCGCATGGGTCGTCGTATCGACACTCGACGGTGTTTCGTTGATCACGAGCCAGTAGAGCCCGAGCTGGCGGACCGATTCGGAGAACTGGTCGAAGTCGACGGGTTTGCGAACGTAGCTGCTCGCGCCGTTGCTGTAGCCGCTGACTAGATCGGCCTCCTCGGTGGAGCTCGTCAGGATCACGATCGGGACGAGCTTCCCCCGTTCATCCTCGCGAACGTGGCGCAGCACCTCGAGTCCGCCGACCTTCGGGAGCTTCAGATCGAGCAACACCAGCTGCGGCAGGGGGCGATCATGGTCCAGCAGGTAGTCGAGCGCCTCATCGCCGTCACGCGCGACGTCGATCTCGTTCGCGATTCCCGCTCGCTTGAGCGCGCGGATCGTCAACGCCTCGTCGTCAGGGTTGTCCTCGACCAGCAGTATCGTGATGCCGGTAACGTTCATTCTGCCTCCGGGTTCAGGTTGAAATAGAAGGCCGCGCCCTGACCAACGGACCCCTCTGCCCAGACTGTGCCGCCGTGGCGGCGGACGACCCGTTGCACCGTTGTCAGCCCGACGCCGCTGCCGGCGAACTCGGCGTGCTTGTGGAGCCGCTCGAAGGGACGGAAGAGCTTCTCGCTGTAGCGCATGTCGAACCCGACCCCGTTGTCCCTGACCATGTAACCGGTCGACCCGTTCGCCGCGACGCGACGGAACTCGACGGTTGCGCGCTCGCGCGGCTCGGTGAACTTCCACGCGTTCTCCAACAGGTTCTGAAGCAGCGTCCGCAACAGCTCGCGGTCGCCATTCACGACGATGCCGGGGTCGATCTCGAACTCGACAGTGCGGTCCGGCTCGCGGGAGCGCAGCTCGCCGGCGATCTCGCCGGCCATCTGGCTGAGATCGACATCCTGCCGGTTCATCGGCTGGCGTGTCAGGCGCGAGAGGTTGAGCATCTGGTCGATCAGCTCCGCCATCCGCTGGCTCGCGGCCCGGACTCGCTGCAACATCGAGACCCCCTCCTCGTCAAGAAGCTTCCCGTCGTAGTCCTCGATCACCGCCTTGCTGAACCCGTCAATCGATCGCAGCGGCGCGCGGAGATCATGCGACACCGAATAGGCGAACGCCTCAAGCTCCCGGTTCGCGGCAGACAGCTCCTGCGTGCGCTCACCGACCAGTCGCTCAACGAGCGCGACCTGGTCCTCGGCCGCGGCGCGCTCGGTCCGGATCGCGGCAGCGAGCATCGCGGTCAACGCGATCACACCCACGAACGTCTGCGCCCGCAGCATCTCCGTGTCGGGCGAGGACGCGATGAACTGGCCATGACCATGTTTGGTCGCCCACACCGCAACGCACGCCAGCGCGAGGCTCGACAACGTCGCCCCAGGCTGACGGAACCACAGCGCCACACCGAACACCACCGGGAACAACGCATACGCAATCGGCTCGCTCGACGTGAACGCCAACAGGCCGACCGCCGCGAGCACCGTCGCAGCGGCCACTGACTGCAGCGCAACCCGAGCCCACCCAGGACGCGCGACCAGCGAAGCGAACACCAGCAACACCGGCGCGACCAGTACATCGCCGCCCAGATCGCCCAACCACCAAACCCGCCACACCGGCCCAAACGCCGACGCCTTCACCAGACCGCCGGCCATGAGGGACAACACACCGACCGTCGCGCTTACCATCGTGCTCAGCACAGCCGCGCCGAGCACCAGCGCGAGCACGTCGCGCATCCGCTCAAGCGAGGCACGGAACCCCGGCACCCGCGAGAGCAGCCACGCGCCGATCACCGCCTCGAGCGTGTTCCCGGCCATGATCCCGAGCGCGACCAGAAGCGGCTCGCTAGATGTGATGTTCGCCAAAAACGCGCCCAACGCCACCCCCGGCCAAAACCGACGCCCCCCGATCACCAGCACCGCGAGCGCCACTCCTGTCGGCGGCCAGATCGCCGTGACCTGCTTGGTCGCGAACGCGAACGCAAACCCGGTCTGCGCCGCCAGGTAATACGCGCCGGCGACGCCCAACACCATCGCGCCATACACCGCCAAGCGGCGCGCCTCCGGCGCCGAACCAGCACGAGACCGCCGCACCACGGCAGAACCACTCAAAAGCACGCTCATATCACTCACTAATCGACCACCAGCAGGAAAACACAAGCACGCAGAACAGAGCCAGTAGTTTCCCGAGCTCCGTCCGCGGGAAAACCAGGAGCGAATCCAGGCCAACGCGGCTGAGCTGGCGGGAGCCGGGTTACCGGCGCCCTCGGGTAGCCGTCCCGTGCGCCCCGAGACAGCTCTCTAGGCGTGTGTGCCCACGACTTAACGGTCAGCCCGCGTGAACGACCATCCCCGGTGCTTCGGACTGCGCGACCGCGGAGCGAATCAG
>Ga0302314_10011567_pt1 | contig 15380 bp, 14 predicted proteins | sample III_Palsa_N2_3_FD_200533 | JGI IMG/M metagenome (GOLD analysis project Ga0302314, IMG submission 200533) | Peat permafrost microbial communities from Stordalen Mire near Abisko, Sweden - III_Palsa_N2_3 | ecosystem: Environmental > Terrestrial > Soil > Palsa > Peat permafrost | place: Sweden...
CAAATAACTATAGGTGCCGCGCACCGCCTGAGCCTCCGCGCCCACTCCGCGACCCGGGCGCTCCCTCGGATTCCAGGCATACAGATCGAGGTGCATCCACTGCGCGCCGGCGGAGAGGAAGCGCTTCAAGAAGAGCGCCCCGAAAATCGCGCCCGCGAATCCCGAGGCGGCGACATTGTTCAGGTCCGCGATTTTGCTGCCGAGTTCCTCGTCATAGCCCATCCACAGCGGCATGGGCCACACCGGATCGTGCACCGCCGCGCAACAGCGCGCGAGATCCGCCGTCAGCGCATCGCTCGTACCGAACAGCGCGGGAAGCTCGGGCCCTAAAGCGACGCGGGCGGCTCCGGTCAGCGTCGCGAAATCGATGATGAGATCGGGGCGCTCCGCATCGGCCAGCGCCAGTGCATCGCACAACACCAGGCGCCCTTCGGCGTCGGTGTTGCCCACCTCGACGGTCAAACCTTTGCGCGTGGCGAGCACATCGCCCGGCCGGTACGCATTGCCGCCGATCGAGTTCTCCACGATCGGCACGAGCACTTGCAACTCGGCACGCAGGCCACGGCTCATGAGCATGTGCGCGAGGGCGAGCGTGACCGCCGCGCCGCCCATGTCCTTCTTCATGAGCGCCATCCCGGAGCTCGGCTTGATGTCGAGGCCGCCGCTGTCGAAGCACACGCCCTTGCCGATCAGCGCGAGACGCGGCAGTCCCGACCCGCCGCCGCGCGGCGACCAGCGAATTTCCGCAAGGCGCGGCGGCTCGGCGCTCGCCCGGCCGACCGCGTGAATCGCGGGAAAGTCCGCCTCGAGCAGGTCCTCGCCCACCCATTCGCGATACTGCGCCTGATGGCGCCCGGCGACGTCGCGTACCGCGGCGGCGAGTTTCGCGGGACCCAGATCGCTCGCCGGCGTGTTGATCCAATCGCGCGCCCAAGTGAGCGCCTCGCAGGCGAGCGCGACGTACGCGCGATCCGCATTTTCCGGCGGCTCGAGCGTCGCGAGACGCTCGGGCTTGGCGGGTCGATAGCGCTCGTAGCGATACGCTCCGTATGCGAACCCGAGATGGATCTGCGTCGCATCGGCGGCGCTGAAGTCCTGCGCCAACCGATAGCGCCTCGGCGGCAGCCGCTCAGGTAGTCCCGAGACGTGCCAGAGCGAGAGCTCGCCTTGACGCTTGCCGAGGCCCGCAACCGCGAGCGTGGCGGAGCCGGCCGGGTCCGGCACGAGCAGCACGCGATGTTTCTCGGCCTTGAATTGATGCTCGCCGAGCCAGGCGACAACGTGCGCGGCCTGCGCGTTCTTCCAGCCCTCGATGTCCTCTTCGTACAAAAGCCACAGCGGGAGCGCGACGCTACCTTCGACGGTCATGAGTTGCTCGATCCTTCAGGCGCGCGAAAGCATAGCGCGCCGGTCCTTGCATGATAAGAGATTCTGTGTTGGTATTTCTGGCTACTTTCACGGAGCTCGCCCATGCGTTTGTACTCACACAAAGACGTCGACAAGAAGGCCCTGCGCGGAGCGCGCATTGCCGTGCTCGGCTATGGAAGCCAGGGCCGCGCGCACGCGCTCAACCTGCGCGACAGCGGTTACGACGTCGTGGTCGGCGTTCGCAAAGGCGATAGCTGGAACAAGGCGAAGAAGGACGGACTGAAGGTGGCCGAGCCCGCGGCCGCGGTCGAAGGTGCGAAGCTCGTCTCCATGCTCGTTCCGGACATGACGCAAAAGGCGCTCTATCGCGAGCTGAGGCCGCACATTGCCAAAGGCGCGGCGCTGCTGTTCGCGCACGGCTTCAACATTCACTTCGCGCAAATCAAGCCGCGCAAGGATCTCGACGTCGTGCTGATCGCACCGAAGGGACCCGGCGATCTGGTGCGCCGTCAGTATCAGCAAGGCCGCGGCGTGCCGTGTCTGATCGCGGTCGCGCAGGATGCCAGCAAGCACGCCAAGGCAATCGCGCTCGCGTATGCCGACGGCATCGGCGGGACGCGCGGCGGCGTGCTCGAGACCACGTTCGCCGAGGAGACCGAGACGGATCTGTTCGGCGAGCAGGCCGTGCTCTGCGGAGGGGCCACGGAGCTCGTCGTCAAAGGCTACGAGACGCTGGTCGAGGCCGGCTATCAGCCCGCCGTCGCCTACTACGAGTGCCTGCACGAGCTCAAGCTCATCGTCGATCTGCTGCACGAGGGCGGCATCACCAAAATGCACCGCTTCATCAGCGAGACTGCGAAGTACGGGGATCTGACGCGCGGACCGCGTGTGGTGAACAAGGCGACCAAGCGAGAGATGAAGAAAATTCTCTCGGAGATTCAGCAGGGCAAGTTCGCGCGGCAGTGGATTTCCGAGACGAAGCGCGGCCGGCGCAAGTACTCCAAGCTGCTGAAGAACGATCTCAACCATTCCATCGAAAAGGTCGGTGCGAAGCTGCGCGCGCGAATGCCCTGGCTCGAGGCTGCCAAGGCCTGACCGGGCTCGCGATGACTCCGAGCACGCTGTTCGAGAAAATCTGGAAGACGCATGAGGTCGTGCCGGAGACTGCCGAGACGCCGGCGGTCCTCTATATCGATCTGCATCTCGTGCACGAAGTAACCTCGCCGCAGGCCTTCAGTGCGCTGGGCTCGCTCGGCTTGGGTGTACGCCGTCCGGATCGCACGCTCGCGACCATGGATCACTCCACGCCGACGATGAGCGATCAAGTGTTCGGCCGGGTTCCCATCAAGGTCGATGCCGCCGCCCGGCAGGTGCGGCAGCTCGAGCAGAATGCGGCGCAGTTCGGTGTGGAGCTGTTCGATCTGCAGGATGCACGGCGCGGCATCGTGCACGTCATCAGTCCCGAGCTCGGCGCGAGCCGGCCCGGCATGACCATCGTCTGCGGCGACAGCCACACGAGCACGCATGGTGCCTTCGGCGCTCTCGCCTTCGGCATCGGCAGCACCGAGGTGGGCCATGTGCTGGCCACTCAATGCCTCCTGCAGCGCAAGCCCAAGACTTTCGCCATCAATGTCGAGGGGCGATTACCGCCCGGAGTCACGGCCAAGGACTTGATTCTCGCCATTATCGGCAAGGTCGGCGTCTCCGGGGGCACCGGCCATGTGTTCGAATACCGCGGCTCGACCATCCGGGCGCTCTCCATGGATGAGCGCATGACGGTGTGCAACATGTCCATCGAAGCCGGCGCGCGTGCCGGCATGATCGCACCCGACGCCGTCACCTACGAATATTTGCAGGGACGCCCGCGCGCACCCGCGGGGCGGGACTGGGACGTGGCGCACGCACGCTGGGCCGAGCTCAAGAGCGACGCCGGCGCCGTGTTCGACCGCTCCGTCGACATCGATGCGGGCGCGATCGAGCCCATGATCACCTACGGGACCAATCCCGGCATGGTGGTGCCGATCACGGCGTCGATCCCGCATTCCGCGGGCGATGCCGTCGCCGACAAGGCGCTCCGTTATATGGGATTCCGCGGCGGCGAAGCCATGCTGGGCAAGCCCATCAACACGGTGTTCATCGGCAGCTGCACCAACGGCCGGCTCGAGGATTTGCACGCCGCCGCCGCGGTGCTCAAAGGCCGCAAGGTCGCCACAGGCGTGCACCTGCTCATCGTGCCGGGCTCGCAGCAAATCAAGCGCGATGCCGAGGCTGCAGGACTCGCCGAGATATTCAAGACGGCCGGCGCCGACTGGCGCGAATCCGGTTGCTCCATGTGCTTAGGGATGAACGGCGACACGGTCGCGTCGGGCCAGTATTCGCTCAGCACGAGTAACCGCAATTTCGAAGGCCGGCAAGGCGCGGGCGCGCGCACCTTGCTCGCGAGCCCCTTGACGGCGGCGGCGAGCGCCGTGCGCGGCCGCATCACCGACCCGCGGGAAATGTTGTGATGCACCCGGAGCTCTTGGCATGCAGCCGATGAGAAGCGTGCGATCCAAAACCGTGGTGCTGCCCCTCACCAACGTGGACACCGATCAGATCATCCCCGCGCGTTTTCTGACGACCACGACCAAGGATGGCCTCGGGCAACAGTTGTTCAGCGATTGGCGCTACCAAGCCGACGGCACGCCGAACCCTGATTTCGTCCTCAATCGCCCGGAGGCAGTCGGTTGCGAGGTACTGGTGGCGGGCCGCAATTTCGGCTGCGGCTCCTCCCGGGAACACGCACCGTGGGCGCTCCTGGGTTACGGCATCCGCGCGGTGATCAGCACCGAGATCGCAGACATCTTTCGCGGCAACGCCTTGAAGAACGGGCTGTTGCCGGTGACGGTGGATGAGAGCACCGCGGCGTGGCTGCTGGCGCATCCCGGCGCGGCGGTGACCATCGATCTGGAGACGACGCGCCTCACGCTGCCGACCGGCGTCTCGATCGAGTTCCCCATCGAGGCATTCGCGCGTCATTGCCTGCTGCACGGGATCGACGAGCTCGGCTATCTACGCGGCAAGCTGCCTGAGATCGAGCGCTACGAATCGATGCACACGGGGCCTTGAATGCAGGCTCTGGTCGCTGTCACCGCCGGCGACGGCATCGGCACCGAAGTTACCGCCGAGGCGGTGCGCGTCCTCGAGCGCATCGGTGAGCGCTGCGGCCATTCGTTCCGCTTCGAGTCGGGACTGCTGGGCGGAGCGGCCATCGATGCCACCGGCGAGCCGCTGCCGGAGAGCACGCTCGCGCTCTGCCGGCGCGCCGACGCGGTACTGCTCGGTGCGGTAGGCGGACCCCGGTGGTCCGATCCGAACGCCAAAGTACGACCGGAGCAGGGGCTGCTGCAGCTGCGCAAGTCCCTCGGCCTGTTCGCGAACTTGCGCCCCGTCGCGCCCCACCCCGCCTTTCTCGACGCCTCGCCGATCAAGGCGGAGCTGTTGCGGGATGTCGATATCATGGTGGTGCGCGAGCTCACGGGCGGCATCTATTTCGGCGACAAGCAGCGCTCTGCCACTGAAGCGTTCGACGTCTGCCGTTACAGCGTCGTCGAGATCGAGCGTGTGGTGCGAGTCGCGGCGCTGCTCGCCCGCGGCCGGCGCCGCAAGCTCAGCTCCGTGGACAAGGCCAACGTGCTCGAGACCTCGCGATTGTGGCGCTCCGTGGTCGAGCGCATTCTGCCGAGCGAGTTTCCCGAGGTGAGCTATGAGCACATGCTGGTGGATTCCGCCGCGATGCACCTGCTCAAACGGCCGGGAGATTTCGACGTGATCGTCACCGAGAACATGTTCGGCGACATCCTCACCGATGAGGCCTCGATGCTCGCCGGATCGATGGGACTTCTGCCCTCGGCCTCGCTGGGGGCCTCGCCCGGCGGGATCTTCGAGCCCATCCACGGATCGGCGCCCGATATCGCCGGGCGCGGCATTGCCAATCCTTATGCCGCCATCCTGAGCGCGGCCATGCTGCTGCGCCACGCGCTCGGGCTCGATGCGGAGGCGCGCCTCGTCGAGGCGGCCGTCTCGAAGGCGATCGATTCGGGCGCGCTGACTGCGGACCTCGCTCCGCGGGGCGCGGCCGCGGTCACCACCCGTGACGCCGGAGCGGCAGTTCTGGCTGCGCTTTAGCCGCGCGTTCCAAACCGGCGGCAATGTCCGCCACCAGATCTCCTGCATCCTCAATTCCGACCGAGACCCGCAGCAAGCCCGGGCCGATACCAGCCTTCAATCGCGCGGACTCCTCCATGCCCGCATGGGTCATGCTGGTTGGATGCGAGATCAGGCTCTCCACGCCGCCCAAGGATTCGGCGAGCGTGAAGCACTCGAGACCCTCGAGGAACGCCGCGACCGCCGGCTCGCCACCCTGGAGCTCGAAGCTCAGCATCGCGCCGAAGCTGGATTGTTGCCGCCGAGCGATGTCGTGCCCCGGATGATCGGCGAGGCCGGGATAAAACACCTGCCGCACCGCCGGGTGGCCGCGCAGACATTCGACCACCTCGGCCGCATTCACCGCGTGCAGCGCCATGCGCGCATGTAAGGTTCGCAGGCCGCGCAAGCTCATAAAACTATCGAACGGGGAACCGGTGACACCGATGGCGTTCGCCCACCAGGCAAGGCTTGCCGCGAGCTCGGCCGTGGCCGCCACGACGGCTCCGCCCACCACGTCGCTATGGCCGTTTACGTATTTGGTCGTCGAATGCACGACGAGATCCGCCCCGAGCGCAAGCGGTTGCTGCCAGAGCGGCGAAAGAAACGTGTTGTCCGCCGCCACCAGCGCGCCGGCGGCGTGTGCCGCCCCGGCGACGGCGTGGATGTCCACCACGCGCAGGAGTGGATTGCTCGGGGTCTCGATCCATACCAGCTGCGGCCTCGAGGCAAGGGCCGCGGACAGGGCGTCCGCGTCACTCTGATCGACGAAATCGGCCACGAGCTTGCCTTGTGCATGCAGCGCGGCGAGCAGCCGGTAGGTGCCGCCATAACAATCGTGCGGCGCGAGGACGCGCGCGCCCTGCGGGAGCGTGGCGAGCACGAGCGTGATTGCCGCGAGCCCGGTGCAGGTCACGACCGCTCCGGCGCCGCCCTCGAGATCGGTGAGCGCGATCGCCAGCTGATCGCGCGTCGGGTTGCCGGAGCGTGAGTAGTCATACTTGCGTGGTTTGCGGTAAGCCTCGAACGCAAAGTTCGACGACAGGTAAATCGGTGGTACCACGGAGCCGTGCTGCGCGTCCGATTCGAGGCCCGCGCGCACCGAGCGCGTGGACAATGCTTTGCGGCGTTTTACGTTACTCATGGTTTTACTTTACTCACAAGAGAGGCTCCGACACTGCGCGCTTGAGAATCGGCGTCAGCGCCGCTCCTTCTTTCAGGAATGCGTCGTGGCCGAAGATCGAATTGATCTCGATGAGCTGGCGCGGACCGTTGAGGCGCGCCGCCAGGCCTTGCATGTCCTGGAACGGGACCAGCTGATCCTCGCGCACGGCAATGAGCGTCGCCGGCGTACGCACGCGCGTCGCGTCCATGCGATGCAGATCGATCGACTCGCTCAGCGCGAGAAACGTCTCCGCCCGATACTTCTGCACGTAGTCATCGCCGCGCGCGAACAGATAATCCTCGATGGGAAATCTAAAACCGTGCGCCTCGCGTACCGGTGCTGCACCGAAGCGCAACTCGAACTCCACCGAGCTGCGGTAAGTCGCCATGGCGAGCGCGCGCGCGAGCTTGAGGCCCGCGGGGCCATCGCCACGGGCAATGGCCTCGCGCACGATTTGCCGCTGCACGCTGCGCCACGCGGTCGAGAGCACTTGAGCTTTGTCGGCCCCGCTCAGCACCACGATGCGGCCGACATGGTCCGGGTAGGCTTCCGCGAAGCACAGCGCCACCATGCCGCCGTAAGAGGCGCCGACGATGGCATGCAGGGATTTGAGCCCGAGATGCTCGACGATGCGGTGCAAGGCATGCGCCTGGTCGTACGAGCTCAAAGGCGGGAACTTACGGCCCGTCTCCGGCGCCGAGCTGCCGCCGCGGCCGCCCAGGTAGTCGATACCGAGCACGCAGTACTGAGTCGTATCGATGGCGTGGCCCACACCGACGAGCTCGGGCCACCAGCCCTCCCCGCCGTTGACGATGCGATGCGCCGAAATGCCGCCGAGCACTGCGACGACGGGGGCATCGGCGGGGCCGACCAGGCGAAAGGCAACGCGCGCATCGGGCAGCTCGTCCCCGTAGTGCAGCCGCCACGGAGCGGGTAGCGCCAGGACCTCGTCGCGAATCAGGGGATCGGTGGCGGCGCGAATGGGCGTAACGCTGGCGGGGCTGTTCGCTTGCGCGGCGGCTTTCGGCTTTTCAGGGATCTGACTCGGCACCGGTAACTCCTGCAAAGGTTGACATAACCCCTGAGAAGCGGCGCCAAGCGCTCGGCTGTTGAGGCGCTTCGCGCCCGGCAACTCGCCGCCCATCTATCGAAGCTTAAGGCACTGGACTGCCGGCTGCTCCGCAGGAGTTGGCACCGTTCCTTGGGTCCTCACGGACCTTCGGGTGGTTGCCCCGGCTTCTAAGGGCCTTTCCCTCAGCCGGTCTAGATAGGCCTGTAAATGGTATCAGGCACGGCGCGCCCGTCAAGCAACTTCGTCCTTGCGCGGCTCTCTCTCTTGTAATAACGTACTAGTACATTATTACGTTAGTACAGGCCCGGCCGACTCGTGAAAACCAACCGTCCAGTGACCCAGCGGCAGGAACAGCAGCACGAGCGCGCGCTTTTCACGGCGATTCTCGCGCTGCGCAGCGTCGAGGAATGCCGCAGCTTTTTTCGCGACCTTTGCACCCCCACCGAGCTGCAGGCCATGGCGGATCGCTGGGCCGTGGTCGAGCTCCTCGAGCGCGGCCTGCCCTATCGCGACATCCACAAGCAAACCGGCGTGAGTGTGACCACCATCGGCCGCGTCGCGCGCTACCTGCAGACGGGTAACGGTGGCTATCGCGCAGTGACCGATCGGCTGAAGGCGCACGCATGAACGAGCCGGGTCCCGTGCGGCTCAAGGTCGCCGTGCAGAAGAGCGGTCGTCTCACCGATGCCTCGCTCGATCTCTTGTCGCGATGCGGGCTGAAATACACGCGCGGCAAAGACCAGCTCATGTGCTACGGAGAGAACATGCCGCTCGACGTGCTGTTCGTGCGCGACGATGATATTCCGGATCTCGTGCAGGAAGACGTCTGCGATCTCGGCATCGTCGGTCTCAATGTGGTGGAGGAGAAACGTCTGGCGTTCCGGGCCCGGAGCCTGTCGCCCTTGTTCGAAACCGTGCAACCGCTCGATTTTGGACGCTGCAAGCTATGCGTCGCGGTTCCGGACGGCTTCGTGTACCGCGGTGCAGAATCGCTTGCGGGCAAGCGCATCGCGACCACCTATCCCTACATCCTCGGGCGCTTCCTCACCGAGCGCGGCATCCGCGCCGAGGTCGTCGTGCTGTCGGGATCGGTCGAGATCGCCCCCCGGCTCGGCCGTGCAGACGTGATCTGCGATCTCGTATCGACCGGCTCGACCCTCGCGGCCAACCATCTGCGCGAGGCCGAGGTCGTACTCGAAAGCCATGCCGTCCTCATCCGCACGCCCGTGCCCATTCCCGCCGAGAAGCGCGACTGGACCCGCCGCCTGCTGATGCGCGTCGACGGCGTCGAGCAAGTCAGGGGCAGCAAGTACATCATGCTGCACGCCCCGCGCCAGGCGTTACCGGCGATCGCGAAGCTCCTGCCCGGAAGCGAGGCGCCCACGGTGATTCCGCTCGAGGGTCTGGGAGATCGCGTCGCCGTCCATGCCGTGTGCCGTGAAAGCGTGTTCTGGGAAACTCTCGAGCAGCTGAAGAGTGCGGGCGCGAGCTCCGTGCTGGTACTGCCCGTCGAGAAGATGTTGGCGTAGTCGGTATGCGTGTGCTCGATTGGACGACGCTCTCGACCGCTGAACGCCGCAGCGCTCTCGACCGGCCCGCACAGCGCGACGCCGGACGCGTCGCACGCGAGGCCGCCGAGATCGTCGCCGCCGTGCGCGGCGGCGGCGATGCGGCGCTGCTCGATTTCACCGAGCGGTTCGACGGGGTGCGCCTGCGCGCGCTGGAGGTATCGGACGCCGAGTTCGAGGCGGCCGAGCGGATCTTGAATGCCGCGCAACATCGAGCCCTCGAGGTCGCGATCGGCACGGTGCGGACCTTCCACGCCGCGCAGTCACGAGAACCCCTGTCCATCGAAACGGCGCCCGGCGTGCGCTGCGAGCGGATCAGCGTGCCGGTGCGCGCCGTGGGGCTGTACGTGCCTGCGGGCTCCGCGCCCCTGCCGTCGACGGCCATCATGCTGGCAGTACCCGCCGCCCTCGCAGGCTGCCGCCAGCGCCTTCTGTGCACGCCGCCCGACCGCCGCGGCGCGGCCGATCCGGCGGTGCTCGTGGCGGCGCGGAAGGCCGGTGTGCAGCGCGTATTCAAGGCCGGCGGTGCGCAAGCCATCGCCGCCATGGCCTATGGCACGGCCTCGATACCCAAGTGCGACAAGCTGTACGGCCCCGGCAACGCGTGGGTGACGGCGGCGAAGCTTTGTGTCGCGAGCGATGCCGCCGGAGCGGCGGCGGACCTGCCGGCGGGCGTCACCGAGGTCATGGTGATCGCCGATGAGACTGCGCGCGCCGACTTCGTAGCCGCAGATCTTCTCGCCCAAGCCGAGCACGGCGCCGAGGCGCAGGCGATCCTGGTGACACCGTCGCGAGCGCTTGCGGCGGCCGTCGAGCGCGAAATCCGAACGCAGGCGCCGCACCTCTCGCGGCGCGCGATACTCGAAAGCTCGGTGCGCGAGATGCGGCTCATCACGGTCGATTCCCTCGATGCCGCCCTCGACATCGCGAACGAATATGCCCCCGAGCACCTCATCTTGCAGGTGCACGAGCCCCGGCGTTGGCTGGCCCAAGTCGAGGCCGCGGGTGCCGTGTTCCTCGGCGCCTGGTCGCCGGAGCCGCTGGGGGACTATTGCAGCGGACCGAATCACACGCTTCCAACCTACGGCTATGCACGCGCCTACAGCGGCCTCTCGCTCGAGGATTTTCAAAAGCGCATCACCGTGCAGGAGCTCACCCCTGCAGGCCTCAAGGTCTTGGGCGGCACGGCCTGCACCCTGGCAGCGCTCGAAGGACTGGACGCTCATGCCGCGGCGGTGAACATCCGCTTGGCGGCGCTCGCGGAGTACGCCGCATGAATCCCGTGCTCGCGCTCGCGCGCCCCGAGATCTTGGACTTGAAGCCGTACTCGCACGCGGCGTGGCAGCCCGCGCTCACGCGCCTGCACGCCAACGAGGCTCCTTGGCGCCCGTCCGGCGATACCACGACGGCAGGCCTCAACCGCTATCCGGAGCCGCAACCGAAAGCGCTCGTCGCCCGGTTGGCCGCGCTCTACGGCGTACCGGCGGACATGCTGCTGGTCGGCCGCGGCAGCGATGAAGCCATCGACCTGCTGTCGCGCATCTATCTGCGCGCCGGGACGGATGCCATCCTGCAGAGCCCGCCGACTTTCGGCATGTATCGGGTGGCCGCGCACATTCAAGGCGCCGGCGTCGTCGACGTGCCCTTGGAGCGGGAGCGCGGCTGGAGCCTCGATGCCGGCCGCCTGTTGGCAGCTTGGCGCCCGTCCATGAAAATCGTGTATCTCTGCTCGCCCAACAATCCGACGGCCAACGCCTTCGACCTCGGCGCGATCGAGGCGGTGTGCAGTGCGCTCGACGGCAAAGCCATTGTCGCGATCGACGAGGCCTACATCGAATGGTCCGGGCGCCCGAGCCTCGCGGCCTGGATCGAGCGGTTTTCCACGCTCGCCGTGTTGCGCACGCTCTCCAAAGCGCACGCGCTCGCCGGCGCGCGCGTCGGCGCACTGCTCGCCCATCCCGAGCTCATCGAAGTCGCGCGACGGGTTATTCCGCCCTACTCGCTCGCCCAGCCCACTATCGAAGCGGCGTTGTGCGCCCTCGAGCCCGAGGCGCTCGCCGCGGCCCGTGCGCGCATCGATGCGCTCCTCACGGAGAAGGATTACCTGCGCTCGCGCCTGGAGCGGTCGCCTTTGGTCGACAAAGTGTGGGCGAGCGATACGAACTTTCTTCTGGTCGACAGTGCGGATGCCGATCGCTTCCTGCGCTCGAGCCGGGCGGGCGGAACGCTGGTGCGCGATTTGCGCGCCAACCCGGCACTGCCGAGCGCGCTCAGGATCTCGGTGGGCACGCGCGCTGAGAACGATGCCCTGATCGAAAGTCTGGCGGCCGCATGAACGCGGGCCACCGAGTCCTGTTCGTCGACCGCGACGGCACGCTCATCGAGGAGCCTGCCGATGAGCGCGTCGACCGGCTCGAGAAAATCCGCCTGCTCCCGGATGTCATTCCCGCGCTGCTCGCCCTCAAGCGGGCGGGTTTCGGCTTGGTGCTGGTCACGAACCAAGACGGCTTGGGCACGCCCGCCCTGCCTCAAGATGGCTTCGATCGCACCCACCGGTTCATTCTCGACCTCTTCGCATCGCAGGGTATCGACTTCGAGGCCGTGTTCATCTGCCCGCACTTCCTGCACGAGGGTTGCGGTTGCCGCAAGCCGAAACTCGGCCTGATCGAGGAATACCTCAAGAATCATCCCATCGATGCCGCGCGCAGCTTCATGGTGGGCGATCGCGACACGGATCTCGAGTTCGCGCGCAACATCGGTATCGAAGGACTGCGCGTCCGCGTGGACGGTGCTCCCGCGGAGCGCTGGCCAGCGATCGCGGAACGGATTCTGGGCGCGGCACGGCGTGCGCGCACCGAGCGCAAGACGAAGGAGACGCACGTCGTGGTCGATGTGGACCTGGCGCGCGAAGGTCCGACCCGCATCGCCACGGGGCTGGGATTCTTCGATCACATGCTCGAGCAAATCGCCAAGCACGGCGGCTTCGCCCTCACGCTCGAGACCCTGGGGGACTTGCACATCGATGAGCATCACACGGTCGAAGACACCGCGCTCGCGTTGGGCGCTGCGCTGCGCGAGGCACTGGGCGACAAGGGCGGGATCGGCCGCTACGGCTTCGTGCTCGCGATGGACGAGGCCGAGGCGCAGGTGGCGCTCGACCTGTCGGGCCGGCCTTTCTTCCTCTGGGACGGACGCTTCAACCGGGAGCGGATCGGGGACCTGCCGACCGAGCTGGTGCCGCATTTCTTTCGATCTTTGTGCGACACCCTGGGCGCGACGCTGCACCTGCGCGTGAGCGGCGAGAACTCGCATCACATGGTCGAATCCTGCTTCAAGGGCGTCGGCCGAGCGCTGCGGCAAGCCATTCGTCGCGACGGTAGCGACCTGCCGAGCACCAAAGGAACCCTGTGAGCGAGCGCGACATCGTCATCGTCGCCTGCGGGGGCGCGAACATCGCATCGCTTCAGTTCGCGCTCGAGCGCCTCGAAGCTCCCGCCGAGGTATCCTCCGATCCGGATCGCATCCGCGGCGCGAGTCACATCATCCTGCCCGGCGTGGGCGCCGCGCTCGACGCCATGAAGCGCCTGCGCTCGAGCGGTCTCGACACCCTCATTCCCTCGCTCACGCAGCCTGTGCTCGGCATCTGTCTCGGCATGCAGCTCCTCCACGAGTCATCCGAGGAGGGCCCCGCGCAGTGCTTGGGCATTATCCCGGGGGCGACCGTCCGGCTCACCGACGCGCCCGGTCGTCCCGTCCCCCACATGGGCTGGAACACGCTCGACATCGAACGGCCGTCGCCTTTGCTGGAGGGGATCGGGATGCAAGAGCACGCTTACTTCGTGCACAGTTACGCGGTGCCGCCGAGCGCTGCCACCGTCGCCAGCTGCCGTTATGGCGCGGTATTCAGCGCCTGCGTCGCCCGGCGCAATTTCTATGGCGTGCAATTTCACCCGGAGCGCTCCGCCGCCGCCGGCGCGCGCGTGCTGCGCAATTTCATCGGCCTTCACTGAGCGTCTGCGGATCCCGCCCGCCATGCGTCTCTTCCCCGCCATCGATTTGAAAGACGGGCGCTGCGTGCGCCTGTTGCGCGGCGATTTCGCTCAGCAGACGGCGTACTCGACGGCGCCGCTCGAGCTTGCGCGCAAGTTCGAGGCGATGGGGGCGGATTGGCTGCACGTCGTCGACCTCGACGGCGCTCGGCAGGGCCGCGCCGATCAAGGCAACCGCGTCCTCATCGCACAGCTCGCCCGCGAATCGAGCTTGCGGCTGCAAGTGGGGGGCGGCCTGCGCACGCGCACCGACGTCGAGCGCGTGCTCGAGGCGGGCGCCGCGCGAGCGGTCGTCGGCAGCGCCGCGCTGTCGGATCCGGCGGCGGTGCGCAAGTGGATCGATGACCTCGGCGATCGCATCGCCCTCGCCTTCGACGTGCGTCTCGATGCGGGCGGCACGCCGTTAATCGTCACGCACGGATGGCAACGACAATCGACGCGCCCGCTGTGGGAAGCCCTCGCCGAGTTTCCCGGCGCCGCCCCCGCGCACGTGCTCTGCACCGACGTCGCCCGTGACGGTGCCTTGTCGGGGCCGAATGTAACCCTCTACGCAGAGGCCGCGCGGCGTTTCCCCGGCATCGCCTGGCAGGCTTCCGGCGGCATACGGGATGCGGCCGATCTCGAGGCACTGGCGTCCTGCGGCGTCGCTGCCGCCATCAGCGGCAAGGCGCTGCTCGAGAACCTCATTCCCGTCGAGGAGCTGCGGCCATTCTTGCCAAACGCATAATCCCCTGCCTCGATGTGCGCGGCGGTCAAGTGGTCAAGGGCGTGCGCTTTCGCGGGCACATCGTTGTCGGCGAGATCATGGATCTGGCGCTGCGCTATCGTAACGAGGGCGCCGACGAGCTCGTGTTCTACGACATCACGGCGAGTCCGGACGCGCGCTCGGTTGATCGCCGCTGGATCGAGCGCGTGGCACGGATTCTGGATATTCCGTTCTGCGTCGCCGGCGGCATCCGCAGCGTCAGAGACGCCGAAGAGGTGCTCGGCTGCGGAGCGGAAAAAGTCTCCGTCAACTCGCCGGCGCTCGCGGATCCGGAGCTGATCGATGCGCTCAGCCGGCGCTTCGGCAGCCAATGTGTGGTGGTCGGCATCGACAGCCAAACGGTCGACGGTGAGTATCGCGTGCAGCAATTCACCGGCGATGAGAAGCGCACTTGCGATGCCGGACGGGCCACCTTAGATTGGATCGCCGAGGCGCAACGCCGCGGCGCCGGTGAAATTGTTCTTAATTGCATGGCGAGCGACGGCGTGCGGCAAGGCTATGACATCGAGCAGCTGCGTGGCGTGCGCGGCGTGTGTCGCGTCCCGCTGGTCGCGTCCGGTGGCGCGGGCCGCATCGAGCATTTTGCGCGCGTGTTCCGCGATGCGGGCGCCGACGCCGCGCTGGCGGCCAGCGTATTTCATTCCGGGGACATTGCCATACCGGAACTCAAACGCGCGCTGCGCGCGGATGGCATTGAGGTGAGAGCTTGAGCGGCCTGGACACACTCGATTGGGACAAGAGTCAGGGATTGCTGCCGGCGATCGTGCAGGATGACCAGGACGGCGCGGTGCTCATGCTCGGCTACATGAACCGCGAAGCGCTTGCGGCGACGCAAGCCAGCGGTCGAGTGACCTTCTTCAGCCGCAGCAAGCAGCGGCTTTGGACCAAGGGCGAGACTTCGAGCCATTTCCTCGAAGTGCGCGCCATCGCCGCCGATTGCGACGGCGATACACTATTGATTCTCGCGCATCCCCGCGGGCCGGCCTGCCACCGCGGCACACGCACTTGTTTCGGCGCGGGCGCACCGCAGACCGCTGCGCAACCCTACGGCTTTCTCGGCGTGTTGACACGGACGCTCCGGCAGCGCATCGATGCACGGCCGCCGGGCAGCTACACGGCCAAGCTCCTCGAGGAGGGCCCGCGGCGCATCGCGCAAAAGGTTGGCGAGGAAGGACTCGAGCTCGCGCTCGCGAGCGTCGCACAGGGC
>Ga0302314_10011568_pt1 | contig 15380 bp, 15 predicted proteins | sample III_Palsa_N2_3_FD_200533 | JGI IMG/M metagenome (GOLD analysis project Ga0302314, IMG submission 200533) | Peat permafrost microbial communities from Stordalen Mire near Abisko, Sweden - III_Palsa_N2_3 | ecosystem: Environmental > Terrestrial > Soil > Palsa > Peat permafrost | place: Sweden...
CCCACATGCGGGTTCGCTACGAGAACTGGGTATCCGGGCTCGCGGGCGACTGGCTGATCTCGCGGCAGCGGTTCTTCGGGGTGCCGTTCCCGGTCTGGTACCCGGTCGACGGCTCGGGCTCGCCGGTCTACGCGTCGCCGATCGTGCCCGACGAGTCGGCGCTGCCGGTGGACCCGGCGTCCGAGCCCGCCCCCGGGTACGCGGAGTCCCAGCGCGGGGCGCCGGGCGGGTTCGTCGCCGATCCGGACGTGATGGACACGTGGGCCACGTCGTCGCTGACGCCGCTGATCACTTCTCGCTGGGGCACCGACGATGACCTGTTCGCGCGGGTGTTCCCGATGAACCTGCGAGCGCAGTCGCACGAGATCATCAGGACCTGGCTGTTCTCGACGGTGGTGCGGTCGCAGTTGGAGTTCGGGGCGCTGCCGTTCGCGGACGTGGCGATCTCGGGCTGGATCCTGGACCCGGACCGGAAGAAGATGTCGAAGTCCAAGGGGAACGTGGTCACCCCGATCGACCTGCTCGACCAGTACGGCTCGGACGCGGTCCGGTACTGGTCGGCGAGCGGCCGGTACGGCGTGGACACCGCGTTCGACCTCGGGCAGCTCAAGGTCGGGCGGCGGCTCGCGGTCAAGATCCTCAACGCGTCGAAGTTCGTGCTGTCGGTCGAGGGCGACACCGACACCGACAGCGTCGGCGCCGGCTCCGGCTCCGGCTCCGGCTCCGGCGAGGGCGGGCCGGTCACGGCGGCGGTCGACCGGTCGATGCTGGCCGCGCTCGACGACGTGGTGCGCTCGTCGACGGCGGCGCTCGACTCGTACGACCACGCCGGGGCGCTCGAGGCGACCGAGCGGTTTTTCTGGATGTTCTGCGACGACTACCTGGAGCTGGTGAAGGCGCGGGCGTACGGTTCCGGCGCGGGGGCGTCGTCGGCGCGGGGGGCGCTGCGGACGGCGCTGTCGGTGCTGCTGCGGCTGTTCGCGCCGTTCCTGCCGTTCGTGACCGAGGAGGTGTGGTCCTGGTGGCACGAGGGGTCGGTGCACCGGGCGTCGTGGCCGTCGGCGTCGGCCTTGGCATCGGGGCCGGCATCGGGGCCGGCACCGGCATCGGCTGAGCCGGGCGGCGGCGGCGATCCCGCGGTGCTCGCGACCGCGGCGGTCGTGCTCGGCCAGATCCGGAAGGCGAAGTCGGCGGCGAAGGTCTCCATGCGGGCCGAGGCGGAGCGGGTGATCGTCCGGGTGCCGTCGACCGAGGCGGGCGACGCCGTGCGCGCCAGCGAGGACGATCTGCGGGCGGCCGGCAACATCGCCGACTTCTCGCTCGTCCTCGCGGCCGGCGGCGAGCTGGCGACCGAGGTCACGCTGGCGGCGCCGGCTACCTCCTGAGCCGCGGCAGCGGGCCGGTGGGCAGCCGGGGCATCGGGCGGGTGGTCGACTGGAGCTTCTGGAGCGAGCCCGTCGACGGCCCGAACCGCAGCACCGCGCGCTCGCCGACGAGCTCGTACCCGAGCCGGGCGGCCCGGCGGTCCGACCTGGTCCCGCTGGCGATCAGCACGACCTCGGTTGCCCTTTCGGCCGCGCTGGCCGGCACCGTTCCGGCCAGGACGGCCCGGCTGACCTCGAGCGTGACCGCGGCCGCGTGGCCGCTGCGGCGGCGCTCGGGCATCGTGTAGACGATGTTGATCCGTACCGTCCCCGCGACCGGACGGGCCACCGCCGCCATCGCCACCGGCTGCAGGGTCGGCTCCGCCTGCTGCTGGACGGCGTCCCGGTGCTGCGGGCTGACGAGGTAGTGCGCGGCCTCCTTGATCCGAGAGGTCCGCTGCGGGACCTCCCACAGCACCGCCCCGCCGTAGCTGATCAGGTCGTCCGCCATTTCCGGTGGCGATCCGATCCGCTCCCCCGCCTCGATCCCGTAGGCGACGAGCAGGTCGATGAGCAGCCCGCGATCGGCCGCCGTGATCGGGCGGAGCCGGCCGGCCGAGCCCGGCGACTGCGGCGCCGGCCAGCCGCCGGGATCGCCGACCGGGCCGACGCCCGCCGGGCCGACGCCCGCCGGGCCGACGCCGACCGCGCCGACCGCCGCCGCGGCGGCGGCGGTGAGACGGTAGACCCGGCAGTGCTGGTGCACCCGGATCGACGCCCGCGACCGCTGGCTCCAGGCGGCCGCGAACGCGTCCGCCGCCTCGACCGGCGCGTCAACGCCGCTGACGTGCCGCCCCAGCTTCGCCAGCGTCCCGGCCAGGGCGGCGGCCATCTCCGGGGTCCGCCCGGCGATGAGCAGCGGCACGGCCGGGTCGTGGAGGAAGGCGCCGCGCGGCCCGCTCCCGTCCGGCGGCTCCCACCAGCCGTACAGGATCCCGGTGTCGCCGTCGGCCGCGCCGCCGGCCGGGCGGGGACCCGACGGCTGCCCGACGACCTGGGCGGGCCGGCCGGACCCGACGGTGGCGGCGGCCGACAGCAGCAGGGTGTTCTCGGCCGCCCGCGATCTCAGGTAGCCGCCCGCTGCCGCCGCGAACCGGTCACGGTCAGAGGTGGTGCACCAGCCCATGGAGTCATGCTTCCCGTCGTGCGCTCATGCCGGGACCAGCCCGGTTCTCCGGTGCCTGGCGGTGTCTGGCAGCAGGGGCAAGGGGTCGCAGTATGTAACGAAAAAGCGTCCCGGCAAGTAACATAATGCCTTTAAGTATGCCGCCCGGGCCGGGGAACGCAAGATTACCGATCGGTAGCTAATCGGCCGAAAACGCCAGCACCACCCGGTCTTCGACCGGCCGGTAGCCGATGCGCTGGTAGATCGAATTGGACACCGGATTGGCGAGGTCGGTAAAGAGGACAACCTCCTCGGCCCCGGCCTCGAGCAGGCGGTGCGAGAGCGCCGCGGTCGCCGCGCTGGCGTAGCCGTGGCCGCGCGCGGACGGCGGGGTGTAGACCGGCCCGATCCGGACCATGCCCGTCACCGGCAGGGTGTTGCAGGCGATGGAGGCCGGCTGGCCATCGGCCTCCCACACCAGGACCCCGGCCTGGCTGATCTTGGCCCGCGCGGCGGCGGAATGGTCCTCGCCCCGGCCCATGTCGTCGACCTCGTCGGCGAAGGCGGCGAACCAGTCGGCCGTCAGCTTCGCGTCGCCGTCGCCTGCCATCCTCGCCGTCCCGGCCGGCGCGGGGTCGGGCCAGGCGAGCTCCGCGAGCCGGTACAGCCGCTGGCGCCGGTGGACGTCGACCCTGCCATTCCGGCTCCCGCCCGGGCTCCGATCCCGGCTCCCGTCCCGGCTGCCGCCCGGGCTCCCGTGCCGCCAGCCGTCGGCGAACTCCTCCGCTACCTCCGGGTAGGCGTTCACCCCGCCGAGCGGCCGGGCCGCCAGCGTCACGGCCGCCAGTTCGGCGGCGGCCGCGAGGGCGACCTCGGTCAGCACCACGGGAAAGGGCGGCGTGTGCATGAACGCCCCCGCCACCGCGCCCGCCCGGTCCGACCACCAGCCGAACAGCGGCCGGGCCGCCCGGCCGGCTGCTCCGTCGGCCGACGGAGCAGCCGACTCCGGTTGCCCGGCCGACGGTGACGAACTTCCGGCCGACGCCGCCGCGTTCACCCGCATCGTCTCGGTTACGCTGAGGAGCACGGTGTTCCGTACCCGTTCCCGGCGCAGATACGGCCCCGCCGCCGCGAGGAACTCGGTCACGTCGCCGGTCGTCTGCCATGACATGGCGGCCATGCTGCCACGTCGACCTTGGCGCGGACACCTGATTTTCGGTCCGTAGATTGTCAACAATCACCATGCCAGATTGTTGACAATGTGTGGCGACCTCCGTAGCGTTCGGGGCATGCCAGCCGCTACGCCCGGTGGCCCGCAGGCCGGGGAGGCCGCGCGGGCCCACGCCTTCGCCGCGATCCGGCAGGCGATCCTCAGCGGGGATCTCGCCCCCGGCCGCCGGCTGGTCGAGGAGGACCTCGCGAGCGCGCTCGGGGTCACCAGGCAGTCGCTGCGCGCGGCGTTGCTCGATCTCACCGCCGAGGGTCTCGTCGAGCGGGTCCCCAACCGCGGCGCGCGGGTTCGCGTCGTCACCGCGGAAGAGGCGGTGGCGATCACCGAGTGCCGGATGGCGCTTGAGGCGCTGTGCGCGGTCAAGGCGGCCCAGCGCATCACCGACGCCGAGGCCGCGCAGCTGCGTGAGCTCGGCGAGAACCTCAAGCGCGCGGTCGCCGACGGCAACCCGCTCCGGTACTCCGAGCTCAACCGGGAACTGCATCGCCGGGTCGGCGCGATCTCCGCCCAGCACGTCGCCATCGGCCTGCTCGACCGGCTGCACGGCCAGCTCGTCCGGCACCAGTTCCAGCTCGCGCTCCGCCCCGGCCGCCCCGAGGTCTCGCTGTCCGAGCACCTGGCCATCCTCGAGGCGGTCGCCGACCGCCGCCCGCACGACGCCGACCTCGCCGTCCGCGCGCATCTGGCCAGCGTCATCGAGGCGCTGCAGGCGGCCGACCAGCCGGATCAGCCCGCCGGGGCAACCGCCGACCATGACATTCCCCGCTATGTCGAGTCCCGATCGCCCGACGTTCCGGGAAAGAGACAGCCAACCGGATAGGGAAGAACCGCCCATGCTGAACGTCATCGTCACCGACCCGCCCCGAGCCGATCTCGCGGCGGTCGACGCGCTCGCCCCCTACGGCGTCGCCACCGTCCACGAGGCCATCGGCCGCGACGGCTACCTCGGGCCCGCCATCCGCCCGAACCAGCAGGGCGCGCGGATCGCCGGCGTCGCGCTCACCGTGGTCTGCTGGCCGGGCGACAACCTGATGATTCACGCCGCGGTCGAGCAGGCGAGGCCGGGCGACATCATCGTCATCACCACCACGTCGCCCTCCTCCGACGGCGCGTTCGGCGAACTGCTCGCCACCTCGCTCGCCGCCCGCGGCGTCCGCGGGCTGATCATGGGGGCCGGCCTGCGTGACACGCGGGAACTACGCGAGATGGGCTTCCCCGCCTGGACCGCGCACGTCTCGGCCCAGGGCACCGTCAAGGAGACCCCCGGCGCGGTCAACGTCCCGGTCACGCTCGGCGGCCAGACGATCCGCCCCGGGGACGCGATCGTCGCCGACGACGACGGCGTGTGCGTCGTCCCCCGCCTGGACGTGGCCGCGGCGGTCACCGCGTCCGCCGCCCGGATCGCCAAGGAGGACGCGAACCGCAAGGAGCTGGCCGGCGGCGCGCTCGGCCTCGACCTGTACAACCTCCGCCCCAAGCTGGCGGGCGTCGCGTACATCTCCTACGCCGAATACGCCAAGCGGGCGGGCGGGGGAAGCTAGCGCATGGACGGAATTCGGGCCATGCAGATGCGCGGCGGGACGTCGAAGGGGCTGTACTTCCTGGCCGCCGATCTGCCGGCCGACCCGGCCGAACGCGACGATCTGCTGCTGCGGGTGATGGGGTCGCCCGACCCGAGGCAGATCGACGGGGTCGGCGGGGCGCACCCGCTGACCTCCAAGGTCGCGGTCGTGTCGCCCTCGACCGCCGACGGCGTCGACGTCGATTACCTGTTCCTCCAGGTGATGGTCGACCAGCCGCTCGTCACCGACAAGCAGAACTGCGGGAACATCCTGGCCGGGGTCGGGCCGTTCGCGGTGGAGCGGGGTCTGGTGGCGGCCGGCCACCGGGGGGAAGACAAAGCCGAGACCCGGGTGCGCATCCGGATGGTGAACAGCGACGGGATCGTCACCGCGACGTTCCCCACCCCGGGCGGCCGGCCGCGCTACGACGGGCAGACCGCGATCGACGGCGTCCCCGGCACGGCGGCGGCGATCGTCCTCGACTTCGAGGACTCCGGCGCGGGCGCGAGCGTGTTCCCGACCGGGAACCTCACCGACACGTTCGACGGCATCCCGGTCACCTGCGTCGACAACGGGATGCCGGTCGTGGTGGCGGCCGCGTCGAGCCTCGGCAAGACCGGGCGGGAGTCCGTCGCCGACCTGGAAGCCGACGCGGAGCTGAACCGGCGGGTCAGGGAACTGCGCCTGGCGGCGGGCAAGGCGATGGGTCTCGGCGACGTCAGCGCCACCACGGTTCCCAAGATCTCGCTGGTCGCACCGCCGGCCCACGGCGGGACGGTCGGCACCAGAACGTTCATCCCGGTCCGGGTGCACCAGTCGATCGGGGTGCTCGGCGCGGTCAGCGTCGGCACCGCGATCATGGTCCCCGGCGCGGTCGGCAGCGACCTGGCGGTGCTCGCCGCGGGGAGCCCGCGACTGGCGATCGAGCATCCGAGCGGCGCCCTCGGCGTCGAGATCGAGCTCGACCTCGCGACGACCCCGCCCACCGTGATCCGGTCCGGCGTGGTCCGGACCGCCCGCAAGCTCTTCGACGGGACCGTCTTCCCGCGATAACGCGCCTCCCCGCCAACGGGGCGCTATTCGTCGGCGGGGGTGGAGATGAGGCTGAAGACCGCGCCCTCGGCGTCGGCGACCACGGCCATCCGGCCGTAGGGGCTGTCGGCGGCGGGGCGGATCACCCGGCCGCCGTTGCCGGTCGCGGTGCTCACCGCCTTGTCGGTGTCCGAGGTGCCGAAGTAGACCGACCAGGCCGCGGGCTGGTCGCCGCCCTGGCCGGCCGGGAACGCGCCCATGCCGCCGACGACCTGCTGGCCGTTGATGAGCATGGTGGCGTAGCTGAACCCGTCGCTCGACATGTCGCCGTACTCGTAGCCGAAGACCGCCGCGTAAAAGGCCTTGGCCCCCTCGAAGTCGGCGCTCATGTGCTCGCTCCAGGTAAACGCGCCCGGCACGTTGGCGACCTGGGCGCCGGTGTGCGCCCGGCCCTGCCAGACGCCGAAGACCGCGCCGCTCACGTCGGAGGCGACCACCAGCCGGCCCTGGTCCATGACGTCCATCGGGCCGCTCAGGATCTGCCCGCCGGCGTTGGCGATCCTGGTCGAGGTCGCGTCCACGTCGGCCGACGCGAAGTAGGTGGTCCACGCGGACGGGCTGCCGGGCGCGCCCATGATCGGGCCGATCGCGCCGACGTTCCTGCCGCCGAGCCTGGCCATCGAATAGCCGCCCACCTCAGGCGGGCCCACCTCCACGTCCCAGCCGAACTGGCTCGTGTAAAAGGCGATCGCCTTCGGGATGTCACTCGCGCCGAGGTCGACCCAGCAGGGAGTCCCGTCCGGCCAAGGGGTGTCACGGGTAACCATTCTTGTCACCTCCGTGTCGATGGAAGCACGCTCCGTCGCGGTCACGCTACCGCAGACGGTAACGTCCGCGCATCGGGCACTGAAAGGATCGGCACCGCAACCGGATGCTCTTACAATGGGGCGATCATGAGCGATCCGGCCCCCAGCTATAGCAAGACCCGCCTCGGCTCCGACCAGGCCGCGGGCGCCATCTCGCTGACGCCGCGTCGGAAGCGGATCGTCTACCTGGTGGTCGCCGTCCTGGTGGCGGCGGGCGTCGCCGTCGGCGTGTGGAGCGGGGTCAGCCACGACCAGTACGGCCCCTCGGGCAACGGCTGCGTGACGCTCACCTTCGCCAGCTCGACCGGCGGCTCGACCAGCCACTACTGCGGGGCGGCGGCGAAGTCGTTCTGCCGGCAGGCGTTCGCCACCTCCGACCGGATCTCGCTGCTCGCCCGGCCGCAGTGCGACCTGGCCGGCTGGACCAAGTCGAAGGTCGCGGCGGGCTGAGCCATGCGGGCGGTCGCACAGCGGGTGAGCGAGGCCAGCGTCCGCGTCGACGGGGCCGTCATCGGGGCGATCGACGGGCCCGGGCTGCTCGTTCTGGTCGGCGTCACCCACGATGACACGGCCGAGAAGGCGCGCAAGCTGGCCGCCAAGCTCTGGGGGCTGCGCATCCTCGACGGCGAGAAGTCCTGCTCCGACCTGAACGCGCCGCTCCTGGTCGTCAGCCAGTTCACGCTCTACGCCGACACCGCCAAGGGACGCCGCCCGACCTGGAACAACGCGGCCCCCGGGCCGGTCGCCGAACCGCTGGTAGACGCCGTCGTGGCCGAGCTGCGCGCGCTTGGCGCCCGGGTCGAGACCGGCAAGTTCGGCGCCGACATGAAGGTTGCCCTGGTCAACGACGGCCCCATCACGATCATCATCGAGCTCTAGTCACGCTGACGCGCGTTTCCCTGGAAGGCCGCGATGCGGTTCTGGGGCCGACGAAAGTGCGACGGCGGGGGACTTATCGGGTCAATATGGGCAGGTGAGGAATGCGAAGCGGCCATAATGTGCGGGTGACACCCTTGGAGCAGTTGTCCGCGGGCGACGTGACCGCCAACCCCGTCCTGGCCGAGGTGATCCGGTCGGGGTTCGTGGAGTCCCGGCACCGCGGCACCGTCGTCGCGCTGGCGGCCGATGGCACGTTCGCGTTCACGGCGGGCATCGCCAACGCACCCGTTTTCCCCCGCTCGTCCAACAAGCCGCTCCAGGCGGCGGCGATGCTCCGCGCCGGGCTGCCGCTGGACGGCGAACTGCTCGCGCTCGCCGCCGCCAGCCACTCGGGCGAGGACTTTCACGTCCAGGGCGTGCACGACATCCTCGACATCGCCGGCCTGACCGAGAAAGACCTGCGCTGCCCGGCGTCGCTCCCCGGCGACGAGCCGACCGCGCGCCGGCTGATCAGGGAGTCCGATGAGCCCGAGTCGCGGGTCCGGTTCAACTGCTCGGGCAAGCACGCGGCCATGCTCGCGACCTGCATCGCCAACGGCTGGCCGACCGAGACCTACCTGGAGCCCGACCACCCGCTCCAGGTGCACATCCGCCGGACCGTCGAGGACCTGGCCAGGGAGCCGATCGCGGCGATCGGGGTGGACGGCTGCGGCGCCCCGGTCTTCGCGCTGACGCTGGGCGGCATCGCCCGGGCGTTCCGGGCCCTGGTGCTGGCCGAGCCGGGCTCCCCGGAGCGCAAGGTGGCCGATGCGATGCGCAAGTTCCCGTCCTGGACGTCCGGCACCACCAGGGACGAGAACCGGCTGATGACCGAGATCCCCGGGCTGCTGCTGAAGGCCGGGGCGGAGGGCATCGACGCGTTCGCGCTGGCGGACGGAACGGCCGCCGCGGTCAAGATCGAGGACGGGAACTCCCGTGCCCGCACCCCGGTCACGGTCGCGATCCTCGCCCTGCTCGGCGCGCAGCCGCCGGTCGGGCTGGCCACCGCCGACGTCCTCGGCGGGGGCGCGCCGGTCGGCGTGATCCGCGCGACCAGGCTGGTCTAGCGAGCGCTGGCCGACTGGCTCAGGGCTGCCCGGCCAGGTGCGCGGCGAGGGTGAAGCGCGGGTCCGGGGAGGGCCGGCCCGCGGCCAGGTCGGCGATGATCTCGCCAAGCAGCGGGGCGAACTTCGCGCCGTGCCCCGAGCAGGGCGACGCGACCACGAACGGCCCGCCGCCGGGCCGGTCGAGGATGAAGTCCTCGTTCGCGGTCCACGTGTAGAGGCAGCTCGCCTCGTTGGCGGGGGCGGGGTCAAGCCCGGGCAGCCGGTCGGCCACGAACGCGCGCACCCGGTCCCTGGCGGCCGGGTCGATGCGGAAGTCGCGGTCCGCGGCGGTGGTGGCCTGGCCGGGATCGTGCTCGCCGATCTTGACCGCGCCCGGCGCCCCGCCGTCGCGGCCGCCGGGCAGCCCGTAGCGGTAGCCGCTGCCGTCGAAGTGGATGAAGACCGGCCACGGCTCGGCTTCGCGCCCCTCGGCCGGGGCGAAGTGGAAGACCTGCTGCTGGGTGACGGTCAGGGTGGGGAGCTCGACCAGGCCCGCGAGCAGCGGCGCGATCCACGGGCCGGCCGCGACGACGGCGACCGGGGCGGTGAACGTCTGGCCCGCGGTGACGGCGACGGCGCCGCCGTCGGCGGCGGTCGCCAGCTTTTCGACCCGGGTGTCGAAGCGCACGTCGGCGCCGCTCGCGGTCGCCAGCCGGAGCATCGCCGCGATCGCGCGATCGGGGTCGAGCACGCCGGCGTCTTCGTGAAACATCACCAGGCCGACGCCGTCGAAGTCGATGAACGGCCAGCGCTCGGCGGCCGCCTGCGCGGGCAGCAGCTCGGCCGGCACGCCGCACTCGGTCAGGACCTGGTGCAGCCGTTCGGGCTCGCGGTCGGCGCCGAAGTCGATCGCGCCGGTCATCGTGAGCAGGCGCTCGTCCGCGGCGGCCTCGAGGGCGCGCCAGCGCTGCCCGGACTCCCCGGTCAGCCGGACGTAGAGCGGGTCCGGGTAGGCGCGCCGGAAGATCCTGGCGCTGCCGTGCGAGCTGCCGTTGCGGTGCGCGGGACCGAACGCCTCGAGCACGACGACGTTCAGGCCACGGCGGGCAGCCACCAAGGCGGCGGACGCGCCCGCCAGCCCGGCGCCGACGATGATCAGGTCTGCGCGCACCGTCACGATGAGCCCCCCGGGGGTCGGTTGACGCCGTTCTCCGTTGAAATAGGGCGAGAAAGGCAAAGTCACAATCATTATTCCGAACGGACCGTGGGTGACTCGGCCACCCCGCCCGCGCGCCTCTGCGCGGGGAGGCCGCCGTGGACCATGGTCGCTGGGTCGCTGGGTCGCTGGGGCGCTGGGGCGCTGCCGGGCGCGCTGGGTCGTTGGGGCGGTGGCCGTTGCGGCTAACGCGTGGTGGGCGGCGGGGCGTGAGAGGGTAGACGGCGGGAGGTAGTTGACTATGAAGATCGGCTTGCAGATTCCTGACTTCAGCACGCCGCGGGGACCGGAGCGGCTTGGGGCGGAGCTGGCGACGGTGGCGCGGACCGCGGACGACGCCGGGTTCGAGTACATCGCGCTGATGGACCACTTCTTCCAGATCCCCGCGGTCGGGCCGGTCGAGAACGAGATGCTCGAGGGGTACACGACGCTCGGCTACCTGGCCGCCTGCACCCGGCGGGCGGCGCTGCTCACGGTCATCACCGGGGTGCAGTACCGGGAGCCTGGCATCCTCGCCAAGATCGTCACCACGCTCGACGTGCTGTCAAACGGCCGGGCGTGGCTCGGCGTCGGCGCGGGCTGGAACGAGGAGGAGTCCCGCGGCCTCGGCGTCCCGTTCCCGCCGGTCGCGGAGCGGTTCGAGCGGCTCGAGGAGACGCTGCAGATCTGCCTGCAGATGTGGCACGGCGACGAGCGACCCTATCAGGGCAAGCACTACACGCTGGACCGCCCGCTGAACTCGCCCCAGTCGATCACCCGTCCGCACCCCCCGATCATGATCGGCGGCGGCGGGGAGAAGAAGACGCTGCGGATGGTGGCCCAGTACGCCGACGCGTGCAACTTGTTCGCGGGCCGGGACGAGGCGCGCAAGCTCGACGTCCTGCGCCAGCACTGCGAGGCGGTCGGCCGCGACTACGACACGATCTACAAGACCGTGTACTACGTGTTCGACCCGTCCCGCGGCACCCAGCGGATGATCGACGAGCTCGGCGCGCTGGCCGCGCTCGGCTTCGACGCGGCGATCGGCGCGGTCGTCGGGGTGTGGGACGTGGCGCCGATCGAGGTGATCGGGGAGGATGTCATCCCCGTGGTGGCGGACTTTTAGATCGCATCGCCGACTACGCGGACGCGGGCAGGGACAGGACGACGGTGACGTTCTGTCCCTTGCCCGAGCAGGCGTCGCCCGCGCTCGTCACGTTCATCTGGTCGAGCAGCTGGGTGCCGCCGGTACGGAGCAGCCGCCCGGCCTTCTCGCGCACTTCCAGTTTTCCGTCGGCTTGCCTGACCGCCGAGTATCCGGCCGGCCAGACGACCGGCACGCCGTCCATGGTGAAGCACGCGAACCCCGAGCGAACCGACGCCCCAAGCTGGAAGGGCGATGACTCGGTCAGCGTATCGGGGAGCGGCTGATGGGGGCCGGGCGTGAACGTCACGACCGGCAACGAGGTCGCGCTGCCGCCTCCGCCATCGGGGGAGGCGGCGCAGGCGGCGCACGCGAGAAGTAGGAGCAGGCAAGCCGCTGCGCCCAGGGACTTCATCGCGCTCCCCTTCCCACTCGCAGGCGCCGTGCGCACCTAGCCGACGACGTCGATCGGGGTACCCGGCGGGACCTCGGTCAGCTCTTCGAGCGCCTGGTCGTGCAGGCGGATGCAGCCGTGCGAGATCTTCGCCCCCGAGGTCCCGATCTCGCTGTCCTCGCCGAGCGGGCCGTGGATGCCGATGACGGCGTCGCCCGAGCCCTCCCAGTCGCCGATCGCCCGGGAGTGGTCGGAGGTGACGATGATGAACGGCCCGTAGCCGGGATTGGGCTGCGGCGGCGGCTCGTCGAACGCCACGAAGTAGTGGCCGGTCGGGGTCGGGTCGTCGGTGGTCCCGACCCCGGCCGGCGCGGAGAACACCAGCCGCCCGTCGTCGTAGAGCGAGAGCTTGGTGGTGGCGAGGTCGACGACGATCTCATACGGCGTCGTGCTGAGCGTGACGTCGCTCGCGGGCAGCCAGGCGGTGGACCCGTCGGGGCGCTGGGCGAGCCTGACCTCGACCCAGCCCGGCTTGGCGGCGATGACCGGCAGCACCGATGGCCGCTCATACCAACGGGCGGGCACGGCGCCGGCTCCGAGCCTGCCGGGGGCGGCGTACCTGGGCGCGGTCTCCCGCAGGCGAGCGAGTTCGGTGCTCTCCGGCACGGCCGGCCGGCTGGCCGGCGGGACGGCCGGCCGCAGCCGGGCGGCCTGCCGGGCGGGCGCGGGGGCCGGCGGCTGGCTCTTGGCCTCGGCCGTTCTGCCCCCGGACGAGAGCACCAGGCCGATCGAGGTCGCCAGCACCGCGACGCCGACCATGGCCACGGCGCTGGCGGCGCGGGACGCGGGAATGTCGCGATACGCCAGCGCGGTCCTGATGCGGCCCGGAGACACGGACGTCACCCCTCACTCTTAGGTTCGGGTCGACCACTTAAGGTGACAACGCGCGAAACTATCAGTCCGGCGGGCCATCTGCTGGCAATTCACGCGAATTCAGCGTGTCGCGGCGGGGAATTCAGTGAATGGCACAAAAGGGAACTAGCTTCATTATTGGGACAATAGAGTATGAAGACGGAGACGCCGGCCTGCGGGAGGGAGACGGTCGACCTGGCAGGTAGAGGCCAGGGACCGTTCGATAGGACGGGGTTGATCTTTAGCCTCGGGCCAGGAACTCCTCGATCGAGGCGGCGAGGGCGACCGGGGTCTCGAACATCGGGTAGTGGCCGGCCCCGCGCAGGACCTCGAGTTCGGAGTTCGGGTACGGCTGCAGCCAGGCCTGCTCCATGAACTCGGCCGGCTGGGTGGGGTCGTACTCGCCGGTGATGACCTTGACCGGGACCTCGTTCCCCTTGACCTTGGCGAGGATGTCAGCCCGGGCCCAGGACTCGAGGTAGCCGCCGAACGCGCTCTCGTCGGAGTTCTCGAGCGAGTGCTTGACCACCGCGTCGACGAACGCGGGGGTGAGGCGGCCGCCGGTCGCGTGGTTGACGATCGTGGCGCGGCTGGCCGGGCTGGACGCGGCGGAGGCGAACAGGGACCATTCCGACTCGCCGAGCGGCAGGCCGCCGGCCGGGACCGGGGCCACGCCGACCAGCCGGCGGACCCGGTACGGCGCCTGCAGCAGGACGTGCTGCATGGCGACGCCGCCCATCGAGTGGCCGACGAGGCTGAACCGGTCCCAGCCGAGGGCGTCGGCCAGCGCGATCGCGTCGGCGCCGGCCTCCGCCATCGTGAACTCGCCCGCCTCGTCGCGGCGGGAGCCGTAGCCGCGCAGGTCGGGGAAGACGTAGCTGAACTGCGCGGTGTTCAGGTAGTCGGCCAGGCTCCCCCAGCCCAGGGCGGAGCCGAACCAGCCGTGCAGCGCGATGACGTGATGGTCGCCGCGCCCGACCCTGACGTAGGAGCCTGCCATGGCTCGTAACCTAGCGGATTTTATGTCTCAAATGTAGGTGTCTGTCAGACGGCGTATCCCGCCCCAGTCGGGGTAAAACGGTCGATACTGGGTTCGAATGACGCGTTTCATTAGGTCGGCGCGTCGTCGGGCGACTTTCCCTGCTATACGCTAGCGTGCCCGACGTGGACCCAATCATCACCGCCGCCTGGATCACGGGCGGGGTCGCTGCGGTCGGCATCGCGGGCACCGTGATGAGCTCGATAGTCGGCTCGCGCAACACCCGGGTGGCCGCCGAGCAGACCGTCGAGGCCGCCCGGGCGGCCACCATGGCCACGCTGGTGGCCGCGCGCGAAGGCCAGCGCTGGGAACGGGAGCACGCCGCCTACGTGGAAACCATCGCGGGCGTGCTCCGTCGTCAGCGGCAGCGTCGCTACCTGGTGACGAACTCGCTGAGCGAGGATTCCGAGCAGCTCCGGGACTTCCTCGACGCTCACGACCCGCCCGGCTGGCTGGAGGCCCAGGCCCGGCTGATCGCCTGCGCGTCCGAATGGGTGAAGGACGCGGCTGAGGCTTCCAGGCAGGCGCATCTTGAAGTCTGGGCCCGCGTCCACCGCTATCGGGTGATGGGCGACGACAACCGGCTGGCGCTGGACTCCGGCCGACCAGGCGACGCCCCGTTCGACGGCCGTGAGCTGGTGACGGCGCGCAAGGAGATTGACGCGGCGATCGCTGAGGCCGACGCCATGGACAACCTGCTGGTCACGCTCATTCGCGAGGAGCAGCGGAGCAACGGCCGGACGGTGCTGGCCGGCCAGTAACGCCCGGCTGGGCGGGGCGGACCGGGCTCAGCCTCAGCCTCAGCCTCAGCGGAAATGACGGGTCAGCCCGGCCCAGACCGCGTCGTAGTCGCGCTGCCTGATCGGGGCGTCCATCGCCTGCCTGGTCGGCTGGATCGTCCAGCGGGACTCGAACATGAACGCGAGCGTGTCGTCCAGCTTCTGCGGGGCGAGCTCGGCCGTGCTCGCCCTGGCGTAGGTCTCCGCGTCGGGGCCGTGGCTGGTGAACGTGTTGTGCAGCGAGCCGCCGCCGGGGGTGAAGCCGGCCGCCTTGGCGTCATAGGCGCCGGAGACCAGGCCCATGTACTCGGACATCACGTTGCGGTGGAACCACGGCGGGCGGAACGTGTTCTCGCCGACCAGCCAGCGCGGCGCGAAGATCACGAAGTCGACGTTGGCGAGGCCGCTGGTGTCGGTCGGGCTGGTGAGGACGGTGAAGATCGACGGGTCCGGGTGGTCGAAGCTGATCGACCCGATCACCATGAAGTCTCTGGTGTCGTACTTGTAGGGCGCGTAGCTCCCGTGCCAGGCGACGACGTCGAGCGGCGAGTGGTCGTAGTCCGCCGCCCACAGGTTGCCGCCGAACTTGTTGACCACGCTGACCGTGTGGTCGCGCTCCTCGAAGGCGGCGTGCGGGTACTTGAAGTCCCGCTCGTTGGCGAGGCCGTTGGCGCCGATCGGCCCGCGCTCGGGGAGGGTGAAGCTGGCGCCGAAGTTCTCGCACAGGTAGCCG